>ULRD01041388.1_pt1 | contig 31249 bp, 41 predicted proteins | sample 1955181 | NCBI WGS metagenome assembly ULRD01 (sample SAMEA4835675, study PRJEB28245) | human gut metagenome | biome: gut microbiome; material: fecal sample | place: Denmark | collected 2008
AAGAGAGGTAAAAAATGGAATTAAAGAAGTTGAAGCTGACGGAGTTAAGCCTTATGGAAAAAATCCGAGGAAGAACGACGGAGCGGTTGACGCGGTCGCCGAGAGCATTAAGCAATGCGGTTATTGTTCGCCAATTGTGGTTGACGAAAACAATGTCGTTTTGGCAGGGCATACGCGTTTGAAAGCCTTAAAAAAGTTAGGCAGGAAAGAATGCGAGGTCGTCGTGAAAGAGGGCTTGACGGAAGAGCAAAAACAAAAATATCGTATTCTGGACAACAAGACGGGCGAGTTTGCCGAGTGGGACTTGGATATTCTTCAAGAACAGCTAAAAGACCTCGACTTTGAAGGCTTTGATTTTGGGTTTGAGTTCCCCTCTTTTGAAGAACCGTTGCAAATCGTAGAAGACGAAATCCCCGAAGTTGACGAGGAAAACGAGCCGATAACGCAACTCGGCGATATTTGGCAGTTAGGCGAACACCGTCTTATGTGTGGCGATAGCACAGACGCAGGAACGGTCGCAATACTAATGGACGGGAAGCAAGCCGATTTGTTTTTAACCGACCCGCCATATAACGTGGCGTATTGTGGCAAAACAAAGGACGCTTTGACAATCCTAAACGACAAAATGCAAAGCGACAAATTCAGAGAGTTTTTGACGAGTGCTTTTACGGCTGCCGTTTCTGTATTAAAGAGGGGTGGTGGATTTTATATATGGTTTGCTTCGAGAGAGCATTGTAATTTTGAAACGGCTCTTAATGATAGCGGCTTGGAAGTAAGGCAAGAACTTATATGGAAGAAAAATTCATTGGTTCCCGGTCGGCAAGATTATCAATGGAAACACGAGCCATGCCTTTACGGTTGGAAAGACGGTGCGAGCCATAATTGGTATAGCGACAGATGTCAAACGACAATTCTTGAGTTTGATAAACCAGAAAGAAATGGCGAACATCCGACAATGAAGCCAGTCGAGTTATTCGCATATCAAATACAAAACAGCACGAAGAAAGGAAACATTGTTCTTGACTTGTTTGGTGGCAGCGGGACGACAATAATTGCATGCGAACAAACAGGAAGAATTGGTTACAGTATGGAACTCGACCCGAAATATTGCGACGTTATAATAAAAAGATATGAGAATTTGACAGGCAAGAAAGCCGTTAAAATAAATTAAAAGAGGTAATAAAAATGTTTGAAAAAGTAAACCCTTGCCATCCCGATAAGGTGGCTGACAGAATAGCAGGAGCGTTGGTTGACCTTGCTTATCAGAAAGAAACAAATCCAAGAATAGCCGTCGAGGTTCTAATCGGCCACGGCGACTGCGCAATCATTGCAGAAACGAGCGTGGCTTTGGACAAACAAGATGTTTGTGCGGCGGTGAAAAGAATTTCGGGAATTGAATATGTTACATACAAAGAGGTTTCGCAAGATTGCATTTTATCAGCAAATCAGGCGGAGGAAATTCGTTGTGGCGATAATGGCATATTTAAGGGCGTTCCGACGAACGACGAAGAAAAAGAGCTTTTAGAGGTTGCGAAGTTTATATATGGACTGAACAAAAGCGACGGAAAGTATATTATAAACGGCGAAGAATTGATAGTTTGTCAGAGCAACACCGACAGCGATATTCTGCGGCGTGTTTTGGAACAATACGGCTATACAAAAGTCAAAATCAATCCACTGGGCGACTGGACAGGCGGAACCGACGTTGACAGCGGAGCGACGAACAGAAAGCTCGGCAGTGATATGGGCAGAGCGGTTACAGGCGGAGGCTTGCACGGAAAAGACCTGTCAAAAGCTGACGTTTCGGTCAATATCTATGCGTTTTTGAAAGCACAGAGAACAGGCGAAGAAGTCAATCTTTGTTGCGCAATCGGCGACACTACCATTGACGGCAAGCCTTATTCGGAAATCGTCAAAATTGCCCGAGATTACATCGACAAAATCGGCGGCTTTGAAAAGTTCGCAGAATGGGGGTTGATAAATGTCTAAACCAAACTTTCGGCAAATCAAGGCAATCGAAGCTGCGAACAAAAACAGGATTCAGCTTCTTTGCCCTGCAGCTATTGACTGTCCAGGCATATACGTTTTTTACCGAGAAGAAAACGGCATAAAATACGCATATGTCGGTCAGGCGAAAAAGGTTCTGACAAGGCTTGCGGAACATCTAACTGGATACGAACAGCATATAGACAAGTCAATTCGGAAACACGGTCTGTTTGACAAAAACCCGAACGGGTATAAAATCACGGTCGAATATTGCCTTTCGGAAGAGCTGGACGAGGCGGAAAGAAAAGCGATAAAAGACTGGGCAAGTCGTGGCTATCAGTTGCGGAATAAGACGGTCGGCGGTCAGGACAGCGGCAAGGTTGGAATGAACGAAAACGCTCCGTCAAGGGGTTATCGGGACGGCCTCAAACAGGGCTACAAAAACGCTCAAAGGGACGTCGCAAAACTGTTCGAAAAAAACCTCGTCGTTGACATCAACGGAAAACCTAACAAAAACAAAGAAAAGGCTTTGCAAAAGTTCTTTGATTTCATAGAAAAGCGGTCATAAACGGCCGTTTTTTCTTCTCCGAAAAATAGTAAAAAAAGATTGTTTTTTAATATTAAAAATAGTTGACATTCACCATAAAAAGGCGTATAATAAGAGTATAAAAAGGACAAGGCGAAAGCCAAAAAGGAGTAGGAAATGGAAAAATTCAATAGTTTACCTCAGGAAGTTCAGGAAGAAATCAAAAACATCTTAAAAGCATACGATGACGTTGACGTATGGTTCGAATATGGAAGATATACTTTCGGAACTGCATTGAAAAAGACTTACGCTCCTGACCATAGATTTGTAGGAACGTATAGAGCGTCAGATGTATATACAGAGGAAGAACGGATTGTGAATTATGTGAATGAGTTTCACGATTTCCCTATCACCTATAAAGGTAAAAGAGATTACGCAATGCTTAAAGATTACAACGCAACTTTCAAAATGGTAGATGGCAATATTGTTGTTGCCTAAAAAATAACAGCCGAGCGGGGCGGCCAAACCCCGCGAAGGAGAACTGAAATGAAATTCTACCACGCAGACGGCCGAGTGCTTGAAGTAAAAGAGCGGACAAAGAGGCAAATCTGGAAAGTGCTGAAAAGTTATTGCGGACAAGAGGCGTTACAAAACCTCGAATATATCGGCAACCAGCGCATATCGGTGAACAACGGCAATATTTACGCCGATTTTTACGACCACCGCTATAAGGCGGCAGACGGTACGCCGTTCAAAACAACACTTTATATCGCAGATTATAGCGATTACATAGGAGAATTAGAAACAAAGAATAAGGAGAAACAAAACAATGGCTAAATTCAAAGTAGGCGACATTATCAGAGCAAACAAAGAGAGCAATTCAGCATATACTTACACAAACCAAGAGCGTAACTGGACTGGCAAAGTATTAAGCATAGAAAACGGACTCATCTACGCAGAAACTATCACTCCAACATGCGATAGAGGCGAAACGTACCACCTTTTGGAAAAATATTTCGACCTTGTGGAATATACACAAAATATGTTGCGCATTGTGAACAAAAACACGGTGATTGTCAAACTGGTAGGCGGCAGAAAAGGCATAGCGAAGTGCAGCCCAGACGACAAATTCAACCTTGCATTTGGAACTGCACTTGCTGTGGCGAGGGCATACGGCGACAAAGAAACAGAAGCTAAACTGCTTGCAGAACCGAGCGAGCCTGTCAAAGAAGAGCCGAAGTTTAAAGTTGGTGAACTTGTCAGAATAAGACAATGGGACGATATGGTCAAAGAGTTTGGAGTTGACGATGTCGGAGATATTATACTTTGCAAAAACGGCTTCATTAAGAATATGTATCCGTTGTGTGGACTTTATGCGGAAATAGTAAGTCTTGAGAAAGACGGCCGTGTGGGCTTGAAATTCTTCAACTGCGAGTGGTCATATACGGGCTGGGTATATTCCACAGATATGATAGAAAAGGTGTAATTATGGCACTAATTGAGCGTTATTTAGATGTAACAATAAACAAGGTAGATATAGCCGTTGAGCGTGTTCGTCTTGCGAATTTATCGAAAGAGCCGTTATATTTGTGTTATAGCGGCGGTAAAGATAGCAAGGTAGTACAACGAATATGCGAAATGGCAGGCGTTCCGTTTGAAACGCATTATAACTTGACGACCGTTGACCACCCGTCTGTTGTGCAAGAGATAAAGGCAGACAAGTCAATAATTATAGATAAGGCTCACTATTCGGACGGCACTCCTATTACGATGTGGAACTTGATTGTCAAAAAAAGAATGCCACCGACACGATTGCAAAGATATTGTTGTGCAGAGCTGAAAGAAACAAACGGAGCAGGGTGTATATGTGTTACAGGCGTTAGAAAGGCGGAAAGCGTTGCGCGCTCTCTTAACGGAGGCGTAGTAAAAATTTTGGCTGATAAAAAAACGAAAGAAAGCATAATTAACAATGAGCTTGCAGATGTCGAAGAAACGCCAAAAGGTGGCCTTATAATGAACCTCGACAACGACGAAAACCGCAGACAAGTAGAACAGTGCTATCGGACGAATAAAACGCTTATAAACCCGATTATCGACTGGACTGACGAAGATGTGTGGGAGTTTTCGAAAGTGGAAAACATACCGCAATCACCGCTTTACAAAGAAATGGGCGGAGCGTATAAAAGGTTAGGTTGTATCGGTTGTCCTATGGCGACCGTTTGCGAAAAAGAAAAGGAGTTCGCCGATTATCCAAAAATAAAGCAGAACTACATAAATGCTTTTCAAAGACTGGTGGACGGGTACGACAAAGCTGCACAATCGTGGGTTGACGGAGAAGCGGTGTTTGACTGGTGGGTATATGGTAACGGCAAGATAAAAACGCACGCAGACCAAATCTCAATCGAAAGTCTGCTTGACAAATAGCATACACTCACGGGGCGGCGTGATTGTAAATAAAAAAACTCATAGAAATGTACAGCCGACCGCCATCGGCAAACTCAAACTCCGTTGTTGGCGTACAATAGAGAAAGAAAAAAGGAGAAAGGAAAATGACAACTTACACAGTAACTTTTGAAGAAACAAAATTTTTACCAGTCAGGCAATACGAAGTGAAAACCGTGGACGGCTTTATGCGGCTTATACAAGAGCAGACAATGCTTGCAGCATACGACCTGACGGTTACGCTGTCCAAAATCGAACGCGACGACGAAATGCCGATAAAAGGCGAAATCGTGGACTTTGTGGAGTTCGTGATAAGAAAAGACAAATCGGCGTATGAGGCGGAAATAAGAAGGTGGAAAGGCGAGGCAGAATATCGCAACAAACAAATCGAAAAGCTGGAACAGCAAATCAGAGAGCTGAAAGGCGAATTGTATGCGGAAAAAGAACAAACCAGACAGCTGAAAGAGAGGTGCGGAAAAGGCGCATACATAACCGAAAAAGATATCGACGAACTATTAAAGGAGTACGAAAATGGCAAGAATAAAGATTGACAAGGTTAACGAATATTATAACGTCGAACTTATAGGCGTGTTCCCTGATGAAGTCTGCATTCTGGGTGGCGGATACACAGAGGAAGAAGCAATTGCCGAGATGAAAGCTAACGCCGAGACGTGGTTCGAATACGAGATAGAAGAGGCAAAGGTGGAGAAATACTGGAACGGAGAACCTGTGGAGGTGCAAAATGGCGAAAATAAGAGCTGAAATCGAAGTGCCAGATGACAAATATTGCGATACAATAGACAACGTTTGCCCTATGTGCTTAGAGGGAAATTGGGGAGGGTGGTATTGTTGCCTTTTTGATGTTGATTTAGAAACAGACAGCGGCAATGGTTACTATCCTTGCATACGGTGCGACAAGTGCAAACAAGCGGAGGCAGAAGAATGAACACTTCTATGTAAAGCGAAAACACAAAAAACGAAAAAGGAGAGGATACAGAAAATGAACATTATTCACTGCGAAAACTGCCGCTTTTGGCAGGACGGATATTGCACTTTAAGAAAAAAAGAAACCTGCGACGGAGCAACTTGCGACAAGGCAGAAGAGTATTAAAAAGGAGATAGAAACAATGGCAAGAAAACTTTACAATATGATATTTATCATCATCGTGCTTTTGGCGATAATGGCGTTCGGCGTATGGTTCGCGGTGGAGCTGATTCCGGAATTCCACTTTGTATGGCCGACGGTTGTCTTAACGCTCACGTATTCAATAGCTCTTGTTTCGGGAACGGTGCTTGCGCTTTTTGCGATTGCCGACTATCAAAACGAGCGGTGGAAAGCCGAACAACGGGAAAAAGCAAAGGCAGAAAAGGGATGGCAGAACTACACGGATACTTGGAAAGAAGTCGAAACGATGTGCAAAGATTGCCCTGCATGGTCGGGGACAGACTGCACGCAAAATCCATTCACGGACGATTGTCTGAAAGATAAAGGGGGAAAAGACGAATGAGAAAAGGAACAAAAACACTCATAGCACTGGCGATAGTCGTTGCGTTATTGCTTTTAGCAATAAGCGGAGTACAAAACGCAGAAAAGAACAAAGCCATCGAAATATGGAAAAGCAACAGAGAGATAAACGGAACAATCAACGCAGAACGAATCTGTTTCTGGAAAGGCTCAACAGACGGAACGAGGGTTTCGGCCTATAAACTAACGGTCATTTATACGGCAAAGAAAAGCAACGGATATTTCGCTTTTGGCGAAGAATACACGGTAGTTTTGATTTACAGCGGTTTTTCGCTCGTCGGCTATCAAACTATCAACGGATAAAAAAATTGTCATAAAGGGTTGACAAACGGCAAAACCGAATATATAATAAAGAGAGGTGGAGTATGACACGAATAAAAATTGACAAAAAGGAAGACAGCGAACAGCTCGCGCTTTTACTGATTAAAAACGGCTACAAGGTCAAAATCGTCAAGGAAAAGGTTACGGGTTCGAAACTGGCTTACTTTGTCGAATACGAATAAAGAGGGGTTCGGACGTGGGCAAAAACAAAGACACATTTTTTGATAAACAACAAACTGGCGGTCGTCCCTTGCTTGTACTCAATCAGGCAGGGATTGAACTCGTCCAGGCTTTGGGCAGACTTCAATGCACAAACGAAGAAATAGCAAGCTGTTTAGGAACTACCGACACAACCTTGCTCAACGCTCAAAATAAAGAGGTCTTTTTGGGAGCACTCGAAAAAGGCAAGGCCGAGGGAAGAATGTCCCTGCGAAGAATCCAGATGAAGCTTGCGGAAACGTCGGCGACAATGGCTATTTTTTTGGGTAAACAGATTTTAGGCCAAAGGGAGAACGTCGAACCTCAAAGGCTTGTTCTTGAGAACGATAACGTTAAGGCCGTTCTTACCGAGCTAAAGAAAGATGCTGAAGCCGAATAAGAAGCTCATTGACACGCTCCGAATCGGGTTAAGACCAACGACAAGGCTGTTTGTGTTTGAGGGGACGATAAGGTCGTCAAAAACGGTTATTGCGAAACAGCTGTTCTTTTATAAGGTTTACGACAGCGACGCTCCGTTACACCTCATTGCAGGGAAAGACCTTGACACTATAAAAAATAACATACTCGAGGACGAACTCGGGCTTTTGACGTTATATCCCGAATACTGCTCACTGGAAAAGGACAGAGTGGGGCGGTCATACGTTCGAATGGAAACGCCGAAAGGGGTCAAAAAAATCCTTTTGGCTGGGTATGCGGACAAATCGAAGTGGACGAACATCGTCGGCCTTTCGGTAGAAAACATTTTTGTTGACGAGGTAAACGTTGCGAATAAGCAATTCATAGACGAATGTTTCGCAAGGCAAGTTTCGTTTGACAATCCGCTTACGATATGGACACTCAACGGCGATTCTCCGACGCATTACATTTATACCGACTACATCAACAGGTGCGAAACGGTGGGCGAGGTTCCTGCCTCAATAAGGGCAGATATGGACAGAACGCCGAAAACAAAAGGCTGGTTATACGAGCATTTCACAATGGCCGACAATCCTATAATGACGCCTGAAAAGATAGCCGCCGCCGAAAAGATTTATCCGAAAGGGAGCTATTACTACACCATAAAAATTTTAGGCGAAAGAGGAACGCCGAACGACAATATCTTCATTGAGTATATGTCGGACGACCTATTTGAGGACGTGGACACGCTCGAATATTCAGAGTGGGGTGTTGGAGTGGATATAGGCGCAACGAGAGCGAAAAACTCCGTTTGTTTGATTGGTTGGAAACCTGACTATTCAAAGGTTTGTATCTGCGACCTTGTGGAGTTTCAACAGTGCGGTTATACGGCGAAGACGGAAAAGCTGATTGCGGCTATTCAAAGGTGGGGACAGATTGTCCCTATAAGCTATGTTGCGGTTGACAGTGCCGAGCAGAACTACATTGAGGATTTAAAGACACGCTTCAAAAAAGAACACTTACCGCCGGTCATAGGCTCGTATAAGGCAACAATCAAAGAGCGAATAGATATGCTCATAATCGGGTTTGCAACTGGCAGAATAGTGTTTAACAAAAACGAGGGTGGCCGCAAAGCCTATAACGCTTACAGAATGGCGAAGTGGGCAGAGGGGCAGAAAGGGCAAAAACGCGAGGACTTGAACGAACCGCAGAACGACATAATGGACAGTGCGGAATACGGCTTGACAAGGCACATGCGAGCATTTTTGAGGTCAAACAATGGGAATTAGAGATTACTTCAGAAACAGGCGATACAAGAGGTTTAACGAGGATATGGAAAGATACAGAAAAGAGTTTGAGTTTAATCCAGCGTTGACGGCGAGGTTAGGGATAAGCGAAGAACAGGACTTTTCGCAAACCATACAGGAGTATAAGATTTGGGCGCAAGGGAATCCTTACGCCTTACGGCTTTTGTATCATACGTGGATTATCGGGACAAACTCGTTCTTCTGGCGGATGGTTCCAGACGGCAGCCGAATGATACACAGCGGCTTGCCGAGCAGGATTTCAAACGCAATGGCGAACATTCTTTTCGGGAATCCTTTAACCTTAAAGGCGACTGTTTTCAATGAGGGCGAAATAGACGAGAAAAAGACAAAGGCGGCCACGGACGTTCTGAAAGAGGTGTTCGACGAGATAGGTTTCAGCAAAGAGCTTATCAAGGGCGCAGTTTCGGAAAGCGTAACAGGACACGTCTTTTACAAATTCAGCGTTGACACCGACCTTTCACCGCTTCCGATTCTCGAATGTTGCGACGTTACACAGGCGAGGGTAGAAAAGGAAAGAGGAAAGACGATTGCAATCGTTTTCAAGTCTTACCTCGAATACAAAGGCGAAAAGTACTGTTTACACGAAAGATACGGCAGGGACGAAAAGGGCGACGCGACAATTGAGTATTCGTTGTGGAACGCAGAGAAAGAAGTTCCGCTTACGGCTATTCCGCAGACTTACGATTTGGCAGAAAATCCGAAAGTAACGTTTGAGGGGATACAGGGGCTGTTGGCTTTTGAGAAGCCGAACAAAACGCCGTCGTTGCGATTTCCGAACTCGCCTTACGGTGCTTCTGACTATGAGGGCGCAATTCCGAGCTTTGACGGACTGGACGAAATCGTTTCGGAGCTGTCGGAAGAAACGCGAACGAACAAAACAAAGGTCTATATCCCTGACAATATGATTCCGAAAAAAGAGGTAAAACTCTCAAACGGAAAAACCGTATTAAAGGACGACCTGCGGGACGACTTCACGCAAAAATTTGTCAAGGTAACCTCTGACCCCGACCAAAAGAGCGCCGACCAAATATCGTGGACGCAAATTCCTGACAAGTATCAGTCCCTTATGGAAAAATTGCGTTTCTACCTCACGAACGCAATAAACGTTGCAGGGCTATCTCCGTTCGCTTTGGGCATAACGGGACTTGAAAGCGTTTCTGCCTCTGCGGAAAGTCAGCAGGAAAGAAACAAGACCACAATCGACACAAGGAAAATGAAAGTCCAGCTTTGGACGCCGTTTTTGGAAAATATGTTGACGAGGTGTTTGGAGCTTACGTCGTGGATAAAACAACACGCAGACGTGGAACTTCCGTTTGACATCGACCAGCTCGACTATGAAAACACGGCGGTTTCGGTTGACTTTGGCGATTACGTACAAGACACGCAGAAAGAGCTTTTGACCGACTGGGGCAACGCTTATATGCAAAAGATTGTTTCTTTGGAAAACGTTGTGCGGCACGTCAATAAGAATATGTCCGAGGACGAGCTGACAAACGAACTCAACCTTATAAAGATTGAACAGGGAATGAGTGTTGACAATCCGAACGCTCTTCCCGAGCTTGACAGTCTGATAAACGAGGTCGGAGATGTTGGCGAAAGATAAGGCGCAGGCTTCTTTGCTTGCCCTCAATAAAGTCATTGCGGATATTAAAACCGAGATAGCGAAGTCAAACGCAGAGGGGCGGCCGCAAGCGGAGCTGTCGAAGAGCCTTGCAAAGCTCATTTCCGATTACTGCAAGACGATTGAAAATCCAAAGGAAAGAGAGGTTACGAAAAAGGCGCTCGTTGCTTCTGCTAAAAAATGGAACTGGTATCTCGCTTATACCTACAACATTTTGAACAATAACCTCGCTAACAGCGATTACGGACAGGCGAAAGGCTCACAGCTTTTGGGCGAAGTCAGGCGGTATCTCAACGACGGAAAGAGTTTCGGTGTTCCTATCATAGCGGACTATCAAAGGAAACTCCAAATTGCTTTGGAAGCGTTGGCGGCAGACCCGCCGATTGCAGGCGATATTCGAAACGGTGAAAGCTATGTCGTTTCTCTCCGCAACAGGGCGGAAATGGCGGTCAGGTTTGAAGCGAATATGGAAGACCTTGCGGCACTCAAAGCAAAGGGCGTTCGTTTAGTCTGGACGACTTCTCATCCGAACTGCTCTCCGAGATGTGCGAAGTGGCAAGGGCGGTTATACAGTTTAGACGGCACATACGGCGTGGAAAACGGCAATCGTTACGAACCTATCGAGAACGCTATGCGAGGGGTAAAGAACGACGGGAACGGCATTTTAAGCGGTTTCAACTGCCGACACAGAGTTATTGCTTATATCGGGCAGAAAGCTCCGCAGGAATATTCGGAAGCGGAAATCAAACGGGAATACGCTGTTGACCGTATGCAAAGGACATACGAAACGGAAATTTACAAAGTGAAACAACAGGCGGCGGTTATGAGGGCGAGCGGCGGTGAAAAGGAAGCCGACAGGCTCTCGGCCAAAGCTGAAAGGTTAGAACGGATTTATCGGAAAAAATCGTTGATGAACGGGCGGCCGATTTATCCGTACAGATACACAATATAAAAACGAATGGCTGGCGAAAACGGCTATTTGACATAAAAGAAACTCAATCGTCGGCGACGACGTAAAACACCGTAGAGGAGGCTTATATGGCAAATTTTGAACAACTCAAAGGCAAACTGACCGAGGACACCTACAATTCTTTGTCTGAACAGCTGAAAGACGAAAAAGACCTTTTCGTCGGGTTCGGGAACTTCATACCTCACAGCAGACTGAAAGAGGAAAGCGACAAGGTGAAAGAGCTTCAAGCTCAACTGGCTGAAAGGGACAAACAATTGACGGAGCTTGCGGACAGCAACAAGTCGAACGCTGAACTCAAGGCGCAAATCGAAAAGCTCACGGCGGAAAACCAAAAGGCGGCCGAGAACTATGAAAAGAACTTAACGGAAATCAAAGTGAAACACTCCGTTTTTGACGGCCTTAAAGAAGCAGGGGCGAAACATCCCGAACTCTTGCAAGGTTTTATCGAAAGGGACAAACTCACGTTTGAGGGCGAAAAGCTCAACGGTTTTGAAGAACAGCTCAAAGGCTTGAAAGAAAAATATCCCGATTTATTCGCAGAGAAAGAACCTATCAAGGCAGGGAAGAAAATCGCTCCGCCGCCAGATGGGGACGACGCAAAAATGCGAACCGCTTTCGGGCTTAAGTAAAAACTAAAAAATTATAGGAGATTAAAATTATGGCAAACTCTATTGCACTTGCGGAAAAATATCAACCGCTTTTGGACGAAGTGTATAAAACCGCTTCTAAAACCGTCGACCTCGAGAGCGCTCCTGTTCTGTTCGACGGCGCACAAACCGTAAAGGTTCTGAAAGTCGCACTTGACCCGCTTTCTAACTATTCGAGAAACAGCGGATTCACCGACGGTTCTGTAACCGCTAACTGGGAGAGCATGAAGCTCACTCAAGACCGTGGCAAGGAATTTAACCTTGACGTTATGGACAACGAGGAAACCCTCGACGTAATGGCTGGCAACCTTTTGGGAACATTTATCCGTCAGAAAGTCGTTCCTGAAATCGACGCTTACCGTTTCGCCACGTTGGCACAAAAAGCGGGCATTTCCAAAGCTACCCCTGGCACTTTGACCGACGCAACCGTTGTCGCGGCAATCGACGACGCTATGGCAAAACTCACCAACGACGAAGTTCCGCTCGAGGACAGAATCCTTTACCTCACTCCGGCAGTCTATCAGATGTTGAAGAGAGTACAACCTTACCGTTTCGCAAACGGCGACAGCAACCTCAACAGAAACTTTGACGTTTTCGACGGAATGAAAGTCGTTCAGGTTCCAGAGAGCCGCTTCTACACCAAGATTGACGTCAAGGCAGGCACCAGCTCGGGCGACACTGGCGGTTTCGCAAAAGCTTCCGACGGCGCTCAAATCAACTTTATGATTGTCGCAAAATCCGCAGTCATTGCTGTTGCAAAACACGTTCGTTTGAGAGTTTTCACTCCTGACGAGAACCAAGAAATGGACGCGTACAAATTCCAGTACAGAATTTATCACGACGAGTTCGTCTATGATAACAAAGTCGCAGGTATTTATCTGCACGCACAAGCAACGGCTTAAAAACCTAAACAAAAGGGGGTGGGGGAATTCCCCTGCCCCTGACTTTTTATAGCGAGGTGGCAAAAATGACAATAACGGAAGCCCAAAAGTTTTTGGACGATTACGAAAGCCGATTCGGCGAGAACCTGTCTGACGTTCTGAAAGCAATGCCCGAACCTATGCAGGACGTGGCGTTTGTCAATAGGGTGGATAGATATATTACGCTTTACGTGAAAAGAACGAATCCGACGTTCCGTGAGGAAAGACTGGCAGAAGAGCAGAAAGAAGCGTTTTACAATGCGAAGCTCGAGCAAGCGTTTTACTGGACGAGGGTGGGCGACTTTACCACGATTGTCGGCATTAACTTTGACACGAACGCAACGATAAGCGAAGACGAGCTTTTGCGGCGTTATCTCGCACCTATGGCGAGGTTGGAACTGTCTGTCGGCGGCCTGTTATACAGAGGCGGCAAAACAACGTGGGGTGATTTAAGTGATTTTTAGAACGGCATACCTTAAAAGGCGCGTTTTGGACGGAGAAACGAATATTGAGGAATACAAGGTTCAGCCTTTCAAAGCGTGGGAAAAAGACCGCAGGGAAGAGCAGATTTCGCCGACGGTTGGACTTCTGTCCCCTCGCCGTTCCGTCACGCTTTACTCCGAAAGCAAAGTCCTTGAGGGGGTTTTGGCTGACGATGTGGTAGAGTGGAACGGCCACGATTACTCGGTTGAGAGCGTTTATGTGCGGCCGTCCTCGCGCTCGGCAAACAGTAAGGTTTTCACCTTAACGCTCGTATGATTAGAGATAGGCTATACCTTGCGGCGGACTTTTTGTGTTCGGCTCTCAAAGCAATCTGCCCTTACGATACGGGCAACCTTTGCAACTCGATAAGGGTTTATGAAACGGAGCAGGGCGTTTTTGTCGGCATAGGCGACGAAACAACGCCTTATAAAAGCAAAGACATGACCGTCAACAATGTTGCGATTATAACAAACGAACCGTGGAAGCGCGGAAACAATCCGAATGAGGGTTGGATAGAAAGGGGGATAAACTCCGCAATGGAAACAATGCGGCAAATCCTCGGCGGCGAACTTACCGACGAAGAGGTGAGGGAGCTCGTTACGGAAAACGAACAGCGTCTTTATGAAAGACAGCAAAACAAGGCGGCAGAGCTATGACTTTTCAAACATTTTTTACAAACTATATTGCAGAATGCTTGCACACGAAACTTGACAAGGTTTACACCGTGGGCGACGAAACAAAGACCGAACCGCAGGAGATTATCGTTCGGGAAGATGTCGGGACGGACGCACTTTTTCTGAAGCCCGATGCTATCTTCCTTTTATCGAAAGTCGGAGGGGCGGAACGTTCGGTTGTCCCGAGCGTTGAAAAAACGAAGTGTCCGTTTCTGTTTACGCTCGTTTTCGACGTAAAAAAGATTGACGAAGTACGAAAAGCGATTGCGGAGATTTCCGAAGAACAAACGGGCTTTTTGCAATTCACGATTGACGGGCAAAAAATTTACACAAAGCTATCGTTCGGCATTTACTCTTTCGCAACTCCGTTTGATATTTACACGAAAGGGGCAACTCCGAAAGCGGTTGTCTGTTCCTGGTATGTTTCGGCGGAATACTCGCCAAACGCTTATTTGGGCGGTATTATCGGAACGCTCAAAATCGGCGACACTTCCTATCCGTTGAAATATTGTTTTCAACAGCAGAACGGCTCGAATCCGAACTTTGCTCAAAGGCTACCTATGGGAAAGAAAGACCTCGAGTTTTCCAAAGTCAACAATTCGAAGACCTGCACGCTGTCCATAGTGGCGGCGGCCGATGACAATCTGCAAAAGATTTTTCAAAAAGAGCTTTACGACGACAAGAACGGTGAGGGACTGGCAGGAAAGAGTATTGTTTACACCGCCGAGGGGGAAACCTTTACGGCTCAATCGTACTCACTGACAAAAGTCAATGCGCAGGACGGCGGCTATTATCTTTTAACTTTGACGAGGTGATATTATGCAAAAAAACGCGTATGTTATACCTATCAAGGCCGTTTACGAAGCGGACGTGAAAGACACGGAAAGCCCGTCCACCACTCAAACGCCGAAAGAACGCGAGAAAGAGGACAAGAGCGTTGGAAGAGTGATTGCCGTACAGTTTGCGAAAAAAGCGGCGACGTGGGCAGTTTCGGGCTATGGCGACCTGACAGGCGACTATCTGCGACAGACGACCATAAACGAAACGATTTCGGCAGCAACGCTCGTTGGGCAGGCGTTTTCTTCTCCGTTGGGCGCGGCAATGACGGTTGCGACTTTGGGCATTACGGCGGCGAATAAAGCTGTCGAGTTAAGGAAGAACGAACAAGAGGTTGCGTTTTTGCGTGAAAGACTGGGCGACATTTCACAGAGGGGCGGTAGATGATAAAGGTTTTAATAAACAACGTGGAACAACAGGCGGAGCAGGGCTTCACCGTTACACAGGCGGCCGACGGCATAACTTTGGCGACGGCAACTGTTGTTGTTTACTCAAACAGCGGAGCGGCCATAAAGCCGTTTACAAAAGTAAGAATAGCGTTTATTCAACTCGGGGTGAACTACCTCGATTTTTGCGTTGGAGCTGATAACGTAACGCCTGCGGACAAACAGGGTTTGTGGAAACATACGCTTGTTTTAGTGGAGCAGACAAAGATTTTAGAAAAGTTTGTTTTACAAGCCGCAATTCTGACGAACACGCTCGACACAATGCAACAGCAGGTCAACAAACTTTTGCAGAATGTCGAAATGGCTGTTTTCGGTGAAACAAAAGCCGTCGAGTTTTCCGTCGCCACGGCCACAGCGGAAGTGCTGGCAAAGTACGAAGCGGAAGAAATCAAGATGTCGGGAACGCTCCGAGAGGTTTTGGACGCTATTTTTTCTGCGTTCGACAGCAGAGCAAAGGCAACAATCACCGAGTGGGGCGATACGCTTAAAATCGAAATCGGCCATTTTTCTTTGACGGAATATACGGACGTCGAAACAATCGAACCGATAACGATTGCACGAAGCAACAACGTTGACGACTTTTGCGGCAGTATTTATTCCGACGTGAAGAACGCTGTCGGAGCGCGAGAGGTTACAGAAGTCAACACCTTAAAGGCAAGGACGGCCTCGGCCTCGACAAACGACGCAGAGTTTCTTTTTGCGTTCTCTGTCGAGTACATAACAAAGGCCGCCTTTACCTTGTCAAAAAACGTTGCGTTCGGAAAGTATGTTGCGCAATCGTGGGTGCCGTCGCTCGTCATAGAAAATATGTCGGATTTCCAAATCGACTTCACGGAATGGTTCGTTGACAGCGAATACTATCAGACTTTATCCGAAACGGAAAAGAACAACTATATGGCTTACACGAGGGGGCAAACGGAACAGTCCGTTGTTTCAACCTATAAGTTTTTCCTGTTTACGGTGGCGAATTATGAGAACGTTTTGAAACAAGCTTTGAAAGCGTGGGCGAAAGTGAAATATCCGTCAACCGACATTGACAGCCTTGACGTTCGGTATTCGAACACGACTTCACTTTGGAGCGATAGCTATTCAGACCTATACGGCATACTTTGGACGATTACCTATGTTCCGACGATTGACACGACCGTTGAGCTTTTGAAGCCCGAAGCAACGGCGGCGGAAAAACGCCTGCAAATCATTTCGAACCAACAAACCGCAACGCCTGACCTTTACCGATACGGGAACAATCTCTCTGGAAAGCTTTTAAGGACGGGAAACACGGAGCTTGTTTATGATGACACTGTTCCGAACTTTGCAGGATTGTGGCCGCTGTTGGGAAGAATAAACGGCTTTATCGTTTGGAAGCGTGAGTTTTCAGCGTTCGACGATTATATAGACGTGCGGTATTATCTGACCGAAAACTACAACAACATCAATCAAAAAATCGGAATCAACAGGGAAATACGGCTTTTCACGATTCCACAGACTGGGCTTGAAACGATTTTGACAATGCGAGCAACGGTTGGAATCGGCACGGCTCTGGAATGGGAAGCGAAGAAAAAGGCCTCACCTATTATAAGCCATTACGCGCTGACAAGCCTTATAAAAGGACTGTTCGGGGAAGATGTTTCTGCGGCAAAGGTTGGATATTCGTCGATTCACACTTCCGGCACAGGCCTTGCGAAAAGCTTTTTGCTCCCGACGGCGAACTATGGAGCAGGGCAGACGAGCGTGTTTCAGTCGAAATTTTACGACAACTACACGGCAGGGTTCTCTGTTACGGAAAACAAAAAAATCTTTGACTGGATAGGCGGCAAAAAGGTTGCTTATTGTCCATACGTTGACGACAACGGAGAGTTTACGGGAATAAACATTCAGCTCGGAACGGCGATTGACTTTTCGGCAATGACGGTTGAGGGGAAAACCGAAGTTATTAAAAAGCTCCCTGCGGCCTCTTCTGCGACAGGATTTGTCAAAAACATTACAACGAGGCGTGCGCTTTACTACAACAAAGACAGGGAACAGGCGATAACGACAAAGTATTGTTTGGACTTCGAAAGCACGAACAATCTTCACATCATCGGAACAGGCTTTGCGGCAAACAACGCTCTTGTCGGAACAGAACCAGCGAGGCTCACGGCGTGGATTTCTAAACAGAAATATTCCCGAATGGATATAACGAGGGTAAAAGGCACAAACTATTTCAATGCGGCAGAACTGGCGGTTTCGGACATATTCGAATATGAGTTTAACGAAACGGCGAAGAGTGTTGTTTTGAAAGTCAAAGTCAACGACCTGACAAACTCCATAGTTGCGGCAGGCTATACGGCGTTCGCAATCGGCGACGGAGAGGAAAACCTATACGTTGCAATCAACGACCGCTCGGAAAATATGTATGTTTGGGGTTGACAAACGGTTTTTCAGGTGTTACAATAAAAACGAGGTAAACTTATGAAAATTTATATCTATAAAAGCAACGGCAACATTTACAAGGTAGAAGATAACCGCTTTGTCCAAAACGGAAGCGGCGACCTTGCCGTAAATCAAATCAAATTCAGTTTTGTGGACGACACAGGAGCCGTCATTGCGTGGCCTGACGTAAAGTGGGTGAAACTCGCTTGCAAACGGCAGGACGGCCTGACTATCCGACCGCTCAATATCGGCTACAACTCCACCGAGAAAGCGTGGATTTACACAATTACCGATACGAGCGGCATTTTGGGCTTGCAAGGTTCTTTGGAAATCTCGGCTTTATTCGTTGCGGCTGACCTGGTCAATTCTGGCACGGGGACGGTTTGGAAGAACGAAAGAGTGCTTGCTTCCGTTGCGGTTTTGGGTAAGGTTCTGCGAAACGTAAACTATGACGGCGAAACGTGGTCGAACGATATACAAAGGCTCGAAGAGGGCATAGACGGTCTACAAGGTCAAATCGTACAAACGAACGCCGAACTCGACACAGCAAATAATAAGATAGACGCAAACACCGTCGGCCTTTCACAGGCACAAACCGCCATTGACGGTTTAGAAAACCGAACGAATACGCTCGAACAAGACGTTGCGGACTTGAAACGCGACATTACAGGCGTTTATCAATTCAAAGGCTCTGTCAATACTTACGCAGACCTTTTGACTAAATCGGCAACGGCAGAAATCGGCGATGTTTGGGAAGTCATACATCCTGACGGAATAAACTATGCGTGGGTTGGGGAAAGCACTGAACATCCCGACGGTTGGGACAGTCTGGGACAGGTTTTCAAACTCTCACCTGCGACCTACAATTCACTCGGCGGCGTTATTCCTGACGGAAACACTATGGAAGTCAACGAAAAGGGCGTTATCAAACCGAGGGCGGCGACTAACCAAAAAGCGGGCATAATTCTTCCCGACGGCGAAACTGTCCTTATCAAAAACGGCAAGCTTTCCACAAACCCGAACACAGATGACAGAGCATATATTCAGTCGCTTTTCGACCTCTATTTCAAATCTGTTGACTATGTGTTCGCAGGCATAAACCCAGAACTTGAACTTTTGGAAAACCCAGTGCAGGTTGTTATCGGCAGCGAGGGAGAGGGATATGTCAATTTGGACTATCCGCTTGACTTTATAGAGGGCAAAAACTATCATATCAAAGCGACAATCGGAAAACTTGACGGAAGTGTTGAGGAGTACGAAAGAGACATTAAGGCTCAAAGAATTGACATCGACCAACCGATATGCTTGTTAGATTATAGCGACCAAAAGATTATTTATGTTATCGATAAAGCGAAAAGTACACCAACAGGCGGCACAGAGGCAGACGAAAACGCAAGTACTGTTATTGCAGGAGACAACGGAGAAACAAAGGTCTGGTCTTATGTAACATTCACGAGCATTGTGCAGAAAGAGGTTAATACTAACTTGTTGACAGAGCCGATTGTGGTTACGCAAGAGGAAATAGACGCAGGCGGAAGCCGTGGTGTAGAGAAAACTCTTAACAAAGCAATAGGCCTTGAAATAGATAAGATTTACGATTTAACCATTGTACAGAATGGGGTAGAAACAATAGTTACGGCAGGCACGATAGACGGAAAAGCTAATTCTGGAAGTACGTTTTCATTTCCTGTTATAACGACATCTACTTGGTTGCCTGACAGTCCGATTATGATAGCTGTGTACGATGGCGTAGACGTTTCGTCTGGGGAGCCTGTACAGGCTGACAAAGCAATGATAGGATTTTCTCCTTACGATATAGTGGGAGCATTTGAGTTGACTTCCATAAAAGAACACGCAAACTTGGAAGATTGGACAGTACCTCTCGTTGTAACAATAGACAATCCTAAAAAAGTACCTTATGACAAGTATTATAAAAAGACTGGTTCACTGTTTACTTCTGCGGGGCAAACTGTAAAAGTAACTGGCAGTATCACCATTGATGGACAAGCTAAACCATTCGAGGTAGAGGATACCACTCTCGGCGATACGGGCGCATATTATGTAAACTATAATATTACAGAACTTGACCAAAGCTTTACTATTGCAGATGGTGCGTTTAGTAGTTCTCTCGGTGGAGCATTTCCTGCAAGTTATATGACTTTGGAAATCGACAATAGTTATTCAGACGGAAGCCCGATGTCCGAACTCCGCATAGACAGCATTACTGTAACTTAACGAGGTGAAATTATGGCAATAAAATATAAAGATTTTGAAAAGCGCGAACAGTTGCGCAAAGATTATATCGACAAGGCAGCAGAAGCGGCAAAAACACAGGCGAACGCTTACACGGACGAACAGATTAGAAACATTCCTGCGCCGCCAGCTCCTGACATTCCAACAGCGTTGCCTCAAAAGTACGAAGCGTTTAAGGTACAGCTTGTGCAAGGCAATATTAGCGAGGGCGAAGACCCGATGTGGAGCGAATATCACAAGCCACTTTGGAACGGTAACATTGTGCTTACGACTGGAACGTGGGACAATTCATTCGTAACGGACACGATTATCGACTATCCAGAGGTGAGAAAGTATAGCCTGTTATTGACAATCGGCGGCGTTGAAAAAGAGCTGAAATATGTCAGTTCTTCAACAGAATATAACACTTATGCTTGCACGGAAAACGGAATAGTAGTCCTCAATGCGGCCGTACAAAAAATGAACGTTCGCAACAATTACTATAATAACACTACTACGGTGTATGTATATTGCCCGACTGGCAGTGCTTTAATAGGGCAAAGTTTGACGGCGGCTCGTTATGGTAAAAAACAATACCTTTACTCTTTAACGAACCCTGCGGCAATTCTTCAACAACCGAGCGAAACCGAAAATACACGCTTCCTGACGATGTGTCAAAGTATCGCCACGAAGAACGCAAAACTCAAACTTACACTCACGGACAATGTTATTGAAGCGAACTATGCTAACATCTCGAACGAGTTAGTAACGACTGACTATGTGAACGGAGATGTTCGTGCTCGTTGGATAGGCGTTGTGGCGGACAGAGTTCCAAACAAAGCATACGGCGGTACTTACATTTACGAGGATATGCCAACTTGCATAAAAGGCATTCTCGAAGTCGAATATACCGACGAGGAAGCGACAAAAGAGTGCGTTTACGATAAGATACAAGGTGAAAGCTACACGTTCAAAATCGGCGACTTCAATCACGAAGAAAGCTCTGCGTTTGACTACTATTTCAACGGTGCGATTTTAATACCGTTCAGCAATGCGCAAATACAAGCGAGCTTCACTTATCGTCCAGTTTCGGGTACAGAAAAGAGCGTCCAAGTTAAGTCTTTGGTAAACAACGGACAAATGCTCCCGTACTTTGACATTTCCGAGCTTTTTGGACAGGCGGCGAACACCGTTATGGCAATAATTACGTCTAATACTGCCGTTGAAAATGTCGATATGGGTGGCAGGCCAATAACGACTATTTCCCTCACATCGAACGTCCAGAACTTCACCGACGCAAACGATGAAATAATGGTGGGCAGCATTTTGACGCTTACGCCTTCCTCACTCCCTCAAACCTACAAGAAAAAGGCGGTTACGCTTGCGACGAGTGGGTGGGGCGTTGAAAACACGGCCGACTGGAGCAATGGCCATCATTACGACGTTTTAACCGAAACAGGAGTAACCTACTGGTATTTGCCATTTGACGTAAAAGTGGGTGATACTGTTTCAATATTAGAGTCGAATGGTACTTGGAAAAATTTTAATATACATGAAAATCCAGCGACTTCAGCTTTTACTTTATTAACAAGAAGCAAACCAGACGGAGGCGGCGGAGGGTCATCAAATCCGCGTGTAATGCTTGACTGGTCGCCAACGGCTGAAATTGGAAAAAGACTTCGTTTTTTCAATAACAATAGCAGTGCGTCTTCATATCCGTATTTATATACGCAAATTCAATGGACTTCTGTAAATCCACCAAAAACCTATCAATACACCGACGCCGACGTCAAAGTCAACAGCGAAGTTCGTTTCACTTTGGACGAGGCAAACGGCAAACTTGCAGGGCAATTTGGCCTTAAAAAGACTATCGACAAAGAGGCAGGCAAACTGACGTTTACGGCTGACACGCTCCCGACAAGCGCTATAAGTGGCACTTTGGAAATCGGGGAAACTTCGACAGAGGGCGCGGCGTTTGTTGATGGGATAGCTTTCGATGGCATAAAAGCAAACGAGGAAAACACGTTCACCGCCAAACAGACTTTTCAAGATGTCCAAATCAACGGCAATCTAACCGCAAAAGGCACGACTACGACTGTTGACGTAAAGAACCTTGATGTCGAGCAACAGCTCATAACGGTTGCAAAAGGTAACACGGCGGCTTTGACTTCTCCTGCTGGCTTGAAAGCGGAGAAGTACGACGGAACGAAAGACGGAGCGTTGGTATTCGACGCAAGCGGAATGGCAATGGTTGGCGACGTTGTTTTGGACGCAAACGGAAACATCAATGAGGCACAGTCCGATTTGCAAGACCTTGCGACGAGGGCGAAACCGTCAGAGCTTACAGACGGACATCTTCTGAAGTGGGATGCGACGAACAAAAAAATCGTTGACGGCGGCACAATTTCGAGCGGTGGCGGAGTAAAAGGGAAACAGTTTACTTTTACGGAAGAAAACATCGTCAAACTTGGAAACGATGTGAACTTTTCAATGACTACGTCGCAAAACTATGCCGTAGGTTCTACAAGTTCTCACACGGCAGTTGCGGCAGACAACAGAGGAATGTTGCAGTTTGAAGTCGGCAAATCCTATAAACTTCAATACGGAGCGTCAGTGGAAGCGCCAACGACAGTTTATGCAGTGGCTTCTTCTATGACCTTGTCGGACGGCACTACCGTTGCAAAAGCAGAGTTTGCTGTCAATGGAAAAACACTTGTTGTTGTAGATAGAGCAACGGCAACGGCGAATATAACTTCCGAGGCTTCGTTGACATATAGCCTGAACGGAGCAGTTGCGTATTTTTCCGATTTTTCAACCGTCGCAGAATACCTGCCGATTCATGTGTTTACGATTCCGAAAGAGTACTATGTGCGAATTCCGTTTGACGAAACGATTTTAAGCACGGATATTGTTGCCATTTTCACGGACAAAATTGCTCCGGCAAGAGTTTACCATGCGACCTCTTATATAGAACTGAACTATGGCGTTTCTTCTTCAGTTTACTATTTAAGCGATTCGGCGGGCATACAAGACTACGCAAAATACCTGATAGGGACAGATTATTATCTCGCTGTCGTGGGAAGCTCAACAACAGGAGGGGCTTATGTTGTTTCTGCCAAACAAGAAAACATCAACGAACAAAGTACGACAGTTTTGGTTAGTGAGTGGGTGTCTGAAACGGGCGGAACATTCAAATGGACTGCCAGCGGTTCGGCAAGCAGCAGCCTAATCGAATATGGGGTTGTTTGGAACAGCGAAGTCAAATTGTCGTTTGCTACGGAAACAGACAAAGAAACGTTCGAAGCGGCAGGGTGTAAAATCGTAAGCGGAAAAGCCTTTGCAACGCCATTGACGATAACCTGCACGACAAAACCGACGAAACCTATCTGTTTCACTTATACGGTTAGAAACAACGCAAGATAAGGAGCGACCTATGGAAAAAAACATTGTTTACAACATTATCAACGTAAACGAGCCTATTCCTAACCACGTCATAGTGGTTGGGAAAGGGCAAAGATATGAGTGCGTTCCTCTCGAAAGGGTTATATTCCGAGGGGAAAGGTTCTGCGACTATATCGACGGCCTCGAAAGGTCGATAAGGGCAGAATTCGAAAGCAAACTTCAAGAACTGGAAAACCGCATTGAAGAGTGCGAAAAAAGACAAGACGGAAACGAGGTGTTATGATGAAAAAAACTATCAAACTTATGGCGATTATCTTTGCCCTCGTGCTTATGGTCGGGGTTTTAGTTAGCCCTACCGTATGTTACGCAGAAGAAGAGGTCGTCGAACAACAGGAACAAACGGGCGAGAAACTGGACGCGGACAAGGTTGCGGACATCGTTATCGAAAAGCTCCACGAACAGGAAAAGACGAAAAACCTTGCCGAATGGATTGAAAAGTACAAGGCGGAAATCCTGACCGTCGTCAGCGGCATAATCGGTTTGGCCTCTGTGGCGATTGCTTCTGCGGTAAAAGCGAAAGTCACGCAGAACATCAACAATCAAGAGGGCGTTTTTAAACGAACCTCTGACGCCATTATAGCGAACGAAAAGGCTGTTGATAAGCTGAACGGCTATGCGGAGCAGTTTGACCGAATAGACGGCGAAATTGCGGCTTTGGTGGGGGCTGTCAACGAAAGGGACGAGGCACAGGCAAAACAACAGGCAGAATTGAAAGCAATCCTCATTGCGTGCGTAAATATGCTCCATACGGCCTACGCTCACTCGAACCTCACGGAAGAAACGAAGTCCGTCATTGAGGGGTTCTTCGGCGACGCAATTCACTACAACCAAAAAATGGCGGATATGAAGATTTCGCTCGAAAGCCTTGTTGAGAAGTTCAACGAGCTGAAAACCAAAGTTGAGGACGCAAAAAAGCAATCCGAGGACATCAAGGTCGAACAACCTAAAAAACCTACCGAGTGGGAGGGTTAAGTTATGAAAAGAGCGACGAAAGGCAAGGTTGTCAACGCTTCTGCGAAAGCCCTTGCCATTACCGCTCCGATTGTTGCGGCCGCCACGCAGTTTCCTGTTTGGGTGCAAAAAGGCGGCGACACGACGGCAAGCGGAATAGCCTTGTCGGGCGGCTTTCTGGCAATAGCGATTATATCGTTCGTTCCGGCGCTCAAAGGCTTAAAAGAAAAGCTTAAAAATCCAGGAGCGTTCGTCCTCTGGGGACTGCTTTTTGCCATAATATGGGGGCTTTATCCTATAATGGACGAATTGAGGGTTATCACGGCCGTTGGATTCGCTTCAAACGGCGGCTCTTTCGTCCTCGGAAAAGTCGGCAATTACCTTTTAGACAAGGGCGACAAACAGGGAGCGGACATCATCGGAGAGTATCTTAAAAAACAAAAACAAGAGGGGTAAAAAATGGACAGGAAAAAACTGGGCAACGAGTTTCGAAAGTATATGTTTGACTTGCTAACGTTCGTTCTGCTTTTGGGCATTTTGGCAGTTAACTTTTTCGTCATCGAAACGAACGACATTCGTTCTAAATCGTTCTGGGTGAACTTTGCGGCGAACGGAGCGTTGACAATGCTTATATGGACGTCGCGCTATCTCGGAGCGGTTTCGCAAAGGAAGCAAGGGAAGAGGGCAACGGCCGCAAGAAACGCCGTAAATCAGCTTATCGGACATATAATAGACAGCAAAAAGGTTGACGGACTGGACGACTTTTGCGTTCAGTTCGCCGACAACGACTTAAAAGGCCGCAGAAAAAGGCTACTTGGGCGCGTGGGCGTTGATTATGCCGACTTTGAGGAAATATACCAAAATATGGATATTGCCCAAATAAGGCGAATTTCGCCGCCGTCCGTGGACTATAAAAATCTATCGGACGAAGAAAAAAAGTATCAGCTCACAAAGAAAAAGAAAAAGGCCATTATAAAGGCCTACAAAATGAAAGAAGCAAAGGTCAATGCGGATATGCTTTTAACGGAGCAGGACGACGGAAAAGAAAAAGCCTTTTCTCTCGGCCGGTCAGAAGCGGCGCAAAAACGACACGACATCGGCTTGAAAGGTGCGAAGTATATCCTGACTGCGGTCATTACGTCGTACTTCACGATGAAGCTTGTCCAAAATCCGTCGTGGGAAACGGTGGCGAACATCATCAAAGACCTTATTCCGATGACTACCTCGGCCGTGATGGCGACGAAATCAGGCATTGAAGCGGTTGACAACAACATCGTTACTCGCTATCAAAAACGCCGTCGCTTGCTTATTCAGTTTTGCGACAAAAACGCCATTCCGACCGACATCAACAGCGAACTCGGCGAAAGCCAGTTATAATCCCTCTCTCGGCAAGTCCTCACTTTTTTTGTGGGGATTTGCTTTTTTTTCGTTTTACCTATTGACAAGAGCGAAAAAACGGAATATAATGAAAAGAGATGTAAGTTACATTGAACTTTTCGCAAAGGTTCTCATTTCTCCTCCTTAAAAAGCCGCTCTCAACAGGGTGGCTTTTTTCTGCAAAAATATTTCGAATTGTTGTAAATTTACTATTAAAAATAGTTGACTTCCACCACAAAAGGGCGTATAATAGAATTGTAAATAGGGTGAGGGAAACCTCGGAACGCAAAACAAACCAAAAAAGGAGAAGAAAAATGTACGTTTACAGAGAACTTACCACCGAAGAGAAACACTTGCTTAAAAAGTATGCAAGGGAGCATTGCAAGAGCGATGTCGTTCATCTTGAGGAGCTTATCAGAACGGGCGACGCAAGCATATTCCCGACGAGGGCGACCTCGTGGGCAGGTGTGGCAAAAAGCCTTACTTATCAGACAGGCTATAAATGGACGGCCGAAGAAGCGAAAGAGGCCGACGGCGACGGAATCGAATGGGGAAACGGTTATATAGTTGAGAGGTGCTTATAATGGAAAAATTCCAACACGAATACGAAATCATAATGGCCGACATCGAAAAGACGGAGCGGAACGCCGAAAGGTTCGTGCTTCTGACGAGAGCTATAAAAAACCAAAAGTTCTTTTTGAGGCAAAGAGCGAAAACGGCAAGCCGTGAAGAGCTTGAAAAGATTGACTTTGCTTATGGCATTTTGGAAAAAGTTCTGCAGCAGGGGGTTGACAAAAATGGTTGCACCTTGTAAAGACTGCCCGAATCGGAGCTTATATTGTCATTGCGATTGCGAGGAGTATAAAGAGTTCCTGAAGTATCGGGAGCTGTTAAAGAAGAAAAGAGAGCATGACCGCTACATTGCTATCGTAAAATTCGGCCGAAACGGTTATAATTATCGGAAAAAGCATTGACAATCGGCGGCGGTTGTGGTATAATCAAAGAGTAACTGAAGGCAGGCGGTTGCAAAAAAATTCAATAAACGTGTTAATATTTCCCTTCTGCGAAATCGGCTGCCTCCGAAAGTAGCAGAGGGGTTTATTATATAAAAAGGAGCTGTTTATGGGCGTTTTACAAATCATAGCGAAAGAAAACTTTATAACATATTCAAAGGTTGTTGCTCGCAAACTGGGCGTAAATGCGGCCGTTCTTCTCGGTCAATTCTGCTCTTATCAGAATCTCGCAGAGGGCGAATTTTACCGTGAACAATCGTTGATTGCCGAAGATACGTGTTTGAGTATTTACGAAATCCGAAAGGCGGTTGACGTTCTCGTCGAAAACGAGTTGCTTGTGGTGGAGCGAAAAGGCGTTCCGGCGAAGAACTTTTATAAAATCGACGAAAACAAGTTGTCCGATTTTTTAATATCAAGATGTGAAAAATTTACACATCTGGAAGTTGAAAATTTGGACATCTCATATAAAGAAAAAAATAAATGTGAAAATAATAATTATAATAAAAAAGAAGAAGAAGAGAAGAAAACCTCAAATCTGCCAGTCGCAAATGCGAAAGAAAAAAGCCTTGACGAGGTTATCGAAGCTCAACCTATATCTATTCAACAGCCGTTGAGGGAGTTTGTCAAAATGCGTAAGGCAATCAAAAAGCCGATAACCACTCACGGACTGGAACTTGCGGTGAAGAAGCTACACGAACTCGCAAAGACGGAGAGCGAGGCGGTGGCCGTCATTGAACAGTCGGTGATGAACAGTTGGCAGGGTTTTTTTGCCCTGAAGAAAGGCAGGTCGGAAACGGACTGGCTGTCAGACTTGAAAGACTTATGAGGTGAGCTATGAACGAATTGACAACATTTTACGGACAGATTGCGGAGCAGAGCGAGGCGAGGGACAAGGCGAGAGCTGTTTATGCGCTTTGCCGATTCATAACGCCGCAGTTTTACAGCAAGCAAACAAGGGAAGAGGCGGCGGCAACGGTGAGTTCGATTCAGGTTCTCACGGCCGACATCGACGGAGCGGTTATGGCGAAGATGTGCGAAATGGCCGCAAAAGACTATCCGAGAGCACGTTCGGAAAATCCGAAAGTCTATTTTGACATCAATTATATATTGACGTTCTATAAAAAGGCGGCGGAAAATCTACGGCCAGCGTGGGCGAAAGTGTATCTCGGCGAAGAAAACGGCGTGAAGCTTTGGGGCGATGCAGACGAATGGGAATGGGACGAACCTTACAATGGAAAAATTTACAGACAAAACTATTAAAAATAGTTGACATTTAGCAGGAAATGGTATATAATAAAAGGGAAGTAAAGAAAAAAGGGGGTGAACCTATGGTCAAAACGGTTGCGGTGCAAGTTACGAAATCGGGGCAGGCTACAATCACGATTCCGAAAGCAATCTTCAAAGAGATTGACGGAAAGAAAGGCGAGGTCTGGGCGATTGAGGCAAACGGAAAAAACAAACTGGAATTGAGGAGAATAGTTAAGAAATGAAACTTTACGAAATAAACGAGGCTCTCGAGGAGCTTTTGGAGAAAGGTTACAATGCGGAGTGTATCGACGAAGAAACGGGCGAAATCGACGAGGAAAAGGCGAAACAGCTTTTAGACGACTTATCCCTTGCTTTTGACGATAAAGTCGAAAATATCGGCTGCTACGTCAAATCTTTGACGGCGGAAATAGCGGCCTTAAAGGCTGAAAGCGACAATCTAAAGAAGAGAGCGGAGCATAAGCAAAAAAAGGTGGACAGCTTAAAGCGATATCTAACGTCGGTTTTGAACGGAAAAGGTTTTGAGAGTGCAAGAGTTACGGTCGGCTTCCGAAAGTCGGTTGCGGTGAAAGTGATAAACGAGGAGCTTATCCCTGACTGCTATATCGACGAAAAGGTCATAAAAAAACCGAACCTTGCGGAAATCAAAGCGTCGTTAAAACTGGGAGTGGCTGTCGAGGGTTGCGAACTCGAAGAAAGAACAAACATAAACTTAAAATAAAGGAGAACGAAAAATGGGAACTATCAGAAAGTTGAGGGCGGACGAAATCGAAGTGCGTGTATCGGAAATAAAACCGCCTTACAAAGAGGGAGAGAACGGAACGGCAATGCTTTTGCTTTACAAGACGGCAAGAGTGGATATGGACATTTTGGACGAAGTGTACGGCGCGGAGAACTGGTCGGACAAGTACGAAAGAATCGGCGAGCAGCTGTTCTGCACGATTTCCGTTCGGTTCGGCGACGTTTGGGTTTCGAAGTCTGACTGCGGAATTGAAAGCCAGCAAACGGACGATAACAAGTATAAGGCAGAGGCGAGCGACGCCTTCAAACGCGCGGGATTCAAATGGGGAATCGGTCGTGAGCTCTATACCGCTCCAAGAATAGGCGTTTCCGTTCCTGTTAAACGGACGAAGACAGCGACAGGCAAAGAAAAGTGGATTCTTGCAGAACCGTGGAAAAAGTACAGGGTTTGGGAAATCGGTTACAACGAATCGGGCAAAATCTCGCTTTTGAAGATTGCCGACGAAAAGAACGCAATCGTTTTTAGCTATCCGAAAGACGGTGCGGTTGTAAAGACGGAGAAGAAAGCCGAACCAAAGGTCGAGCCGAAAGTCGAAAATGCGGACTTTGTGGAAGTAACGGCGAACAGCGAGGAAAAACCGCAAGAAGAGCCGAAGAAAGGCCATTGCGCTGACTGCGACGAAAACATCTCCCCTGCGGTTTTCAATTATTCGGTGAAAAGATACGGCAGGCCGCTTTGTATGAAGTGTCAAAAGATTGCTTCTGCGGAAAGTTTGCCGAAAGTGGAAGTCAGGGCGGAAGATTGTCCGTTTTAGAGTATGGATATAATACAAGAGCTGGAACAAAAGCTAAAAGAACTGACGGTGGCGGTGAAAGAACTTCGCAAAAGCGGAACAGCCTTTGCCGCCGCTGAACGCGATTATAAAGTCCTTTTACGGCAGGAAGTTTTGAGGTTGAGGGACGAGGGGCAGGCCGTCGGAGTTATCGACAAAATCTGCTACGGAATACCGAGTGTGGCCGAGAAACGTTTTCAAAGGGACGTTGCCAAAACAATTTACGAGGCGAACCTTGAGTGCATAAACGCGACGAAGCTTTATATAAAGATTTTGCAGGAGCAAATCAACAAGGAGTGGTCGAATGGATAGGTGCTTTTTTTGCGGCCGTCCAGCCGAATGCACACATCACGTTTATTTTGGAACGGCAAAAAGGGCGGTTTCGGAAAAATACGGTTTCACGGTGCGGTTGTGCAATTATCACCACAATATGGGCGGAAAAAACTCCGTCCACGGAAACCGTGAAATGGACTTGCGGTTGAAAGAGGAGTTTCAGCGGCGGTTCGAAGAAAACCACAGCCGAGAGGAATTCAGAGCTTTAATCGGGAGGAGCTATTTATGAAGTGCGAAAAACCTATAACGGACAATATGAAAGAAAAGGTCAATGCTTTGTGGGCAGAAATGAGGGACGGCCGAACGCTTACACTCGAAGAAGTCTGCCGAGTGTGCGGCGTGAAAAGCGAAAGGCAGGCAAGGGACATTATGAGCGTGCTTGCAACAAAAAAGCCTATTATAAGCACGTCTGATAGTAAAGGCTACCGAATGGCGGTCAAACGGTCAGACCTCGAAGATGTCGAACATCAGTGGCGAGAGCTTGACAGCAGAATTAAACAGCTACAAAAAAGAGTAACGCCGTTGATTGACTTCTATGAAAAAGCGAAATACGGAGAGCAAAAATGAGCGATATATTGTGGTTTGTGGTTTTTGCGATGTTTGCGGCCGTTTCGTGGTTTGTCGGCTGGATAATAAACGATTTAAAAGGGGGCAAGCGTGGCAAAAAGAATAATCGAAATAATAAAGAATAGCGGAGCGTTTGCGCCTATCGTTTATGCGGTAGTGCAGTTTTTGCAGGTTACATTTATTCCGATAAACTCAACGCCGGTTACGGTTGCCGGAAGTCTTTTGTTTGACTGGTGGCTTTGTTTGATTCTGACTTTGGTCGGGCAAATCGGCGGTTCGCTTTTGGCTTTTTGGATAGGTCGAAAGTGGGGCTTGAAAGCCGTTTACAAATTCGCAAAGCCGCAGACGGTCGAAAAGTGGCGAGGAAAAATGAAAGGCCGAGAAAAAACAACGTTGATGTTTATGTTTGTTTTGCCCGTTTTTCCCGACGACTTGCTTTGCCTTTTAGCAGGGCTGACGGATATGCGATATTCGACATTTTTCGGGGTGCAAGTTTTAAGCCGAACAATGACGGCGCTCTGGACGATATTCGGAACGAAGCTCGTTGCTCTGCTTGCGAAGTTGGGCATTCAGTGGTATTTGTGGCTGACGATAGGGGTTGCGGCAGGGGTAGCAATGACGTTGATTGTCGTTTATCAAGACAAAATCAGCGAATGGCTGTTGAAAATATTTAATAAAAAAAGAGAGGTAAAAAATGGAATTAAAGAAGTTGAAGCTGACG
>ULRD01008568.1_pt1 | contig 31208 bp, 28 predicted proteins | sample 1955181 | NCBI WGS metagenome assembly ULRD01 (sample SAMEA4835675, study PRJEB28245) | human gut metagenome | biome: gut microbiome; material: fecal sample | place: Denmark | collected 2008
AGGAATAATTTGCGGCATAAGTAACACCTCCCAACTATGGATTAATTATACCATAATTATACCCAATTTCAATATGCATTATAAAGGAAATGCACTACATTGTTTTTTGAGCGATAAAAAATCAGCTCTGTGAAAATTTAAGAGCTGATTTTTATCCTCTTTTTTTAATTTTCGTTCATCTTGGCCAGTTTGGCAGCCTGGTCGGCGGCGATGCAGGCATCGATGATTTCCTGGATGTCGCCGTTCATGATTTTGTCTAACTTATAGAGAGTGAGTCCGATGCGGTGGTCCGTCACACGTCCCTGCGGGAAATTATAGGTACGGATTTTCTCGGAACGGTCGCCAGTGCCGACCTGGCTTCTTCGAAGTTCTGCCTCCGCATCATGGGCTTTCTGCTGTTCAATGTCGTATAACTTGGCGCGCAGCAGTGCGAATGCCTTTGCCTTGTTCTGAATCTGGGACTTCTCGGTCTGGCTGTAAACCACAATACCGGAAGGATAGTGGGTCAGTCGCACGGCAGAGTCCGTGGTGTTGACACACTGACCGCCGTTACCGGAAGCACGCATAACGTCAATTCGGATATCCTTGTCGTCGATGACAACATCCACATCTTCCGCTTCCGGCATAACCGCAACGGTAATGGTGGAGGTATGGATACGTCCGCCGCTTTCGGTTTCGGGAACTCTCTGCACACGGTGCACGCCGCTTTCGTATTTCATCTTGGAGTAGGCTCCCGGTCCGTTCAACATAAAGGTAACCTCCTTCATGCCGCCGATGCCAATTTCATCCATGCTCACAAGCTCAACCTTCCATCTCTGGCTCTCCGCATAGTGCACATACATACGGTAAATTTCCGCTGCAAACAGAGCGGACTCGTCACCGCCGGCGCCGGCGCGGATTTCCACGATAACGTTCTTGTCATCGTTGGGGTCCTTGGGAAGCAGAAGTACCTTCATCTCCTGCTCTAATTCTTCAATGCGTTTCTTGCTGGCGGAAAGCTCTTCCTTCAGCATCTTACGCATTTCTTCGTCATTTTCTTCTTCCAGCATCTGGATGGAATCTTCCACATCCTGCTTACATTTTTTGTATTCGGTATAAGCTTCCACGATGGGAGTCAAATCGCTCTGCTCCTTCATCAGCTTGCGGAAACGGGTCTGATCGTTTGCCACATCCGGTTCATGAAGCTCATTCATAATTTCTTCGTATCGTCTTAATAAATCATCTAACTTATCAAACATCTCTTTACTCCATTCTTCCCATGGCTACTCTGTCAAGTCCGGCATAGTCTTTACGCGCCTCTACTTCGCAGTAACCATTTTCCGTTAATATACCGCAAACCTGTTCTCTCTGGTCGAAACCGATTTCAAACAGGATATAGCCGCCTTTTGTAAGATACCGCTTTGCCTCCCCGGCAATCTTACGGTAAAAGAACAGACCGTCCGCCTCACCGTCCAGCGCCATCCTCGGTTCGTGGTCCTTTACCTCCGGCATCAGCTCTTCTATATCCGCCGTTTTAATATACGGGGGATTGGAAACCACAAGGGAAAACTTTTCTTCCGGCAGAGCTTCAAACAAATTGCTCTGTAAAAATACGCAGTCCGTCTTCTCCGGGAGCAGTTGCCGCCTGTTTTTCTCCGCCACCTGCAGGGCTTTCTCCGACAAATCCACGCCGATGCCCCTGCAGCCCTCTTTCATAAGCAGAAGACTAAGCAGAATGCAGCCGGAGCCGGTGCACATGTCCAGAATGCTGTCGCCGGCTTTCAGTTTCTTTAAGGCTTCTTCCACCAGGATTTCCGTATCGGCTCTCGGTGTCAGTACATTTTCATTCACAAAGAAAGGATAGCCGCAAAAATACTGTTCACCGGTAATCTGCTGTAAGGGCACTCTTTCCTTCCTTTTCTGAATATGCATTTTATAAGAAGAAGCCCGCTCCTCTTCCACTACCCTGTCTCCGTAAAGCAGCAAGTCGTTGTAAGAGGTCTGACAGACAAATTCCAAAAGCAGTCTGGCATCCAGATCTGCATCCGGAACAGAAGCTTTCCTCAGCACGTTTCTTCCGTATTCATAACACTCACGGTAGGTCATGCCTGTTCATCCTCTTCGGTATTCTCCGACGACTCCTCTTCAAAATAAGAAGGGTCATAGTTGAATTCTTCAATCAGAAATTTTTTCCAGTCAAACACTGCCTCTACGGAAGCAATACCCACTTCCACCATATCCTTTGTGGGCTCCTTGGTGGTCAGCTTCTGAATTGCCATGCCGGGTGCGGACAAAATCTTTATGAAAATGTTGTCGCTCCTTCCCGCCAGACGGATAATTTCATAAGAAATACCGGCAATCACGGGAATAAGCAGAATACGAAGCACAATCTTCAATACCGGATTGCTCACCTGGATAAAGAAAAACAAAATAATACTGATAAACAGTACAAAGAACATAAAGCTGGTGCCGCATCTTTTGTGCAGTCTGGAGCTGCGCATAACGTTGCGCACGGTAAGGGGCTTTCCTCTTTCGATGCAGTTGATGCATTTGTGCTCCGCGCCGTGATACATGTATAATCTCTTGATATCCTTCATGGCGGAAATGCCCACCACATACAGAAGGAAAATGAGAATACGGATACAGCCTTCAATAATCGTCATTAAAATGCTGCTGCGTACATATGCCTTGAATAAGGAAGTAATAAAATACGGCAGCACAATAAAAATCGCCACTGCTAATATAACGGAAAACGCCACCACAAAAGCAGAAAGTACCTTTTCCGCCTTACCGCCGGTAATTTTATTCAAAAACTTATCGAACTTCGTTTCCTGTTCTTCTTCGTCCTCATAGAACTCTGCCGAAAAATTGAGGCATCTGGTCCCCAAAACCATGGAATCGATGAAATTAAAAATGCCGCGGATGAAGGGCAGGTTCTTGAAAACGCTGTTGCCGCCCACACCCTGATGGTTTTCCAGCTCCACTTCAATTTCTCCGTTGGGCTTTCTGATTGCCACGGCATACTTTTCTTTATTTTTCATCATAACACCTTCCAGAACGGCCTGTCCGCCGATACCGGAATAGTGGCTATGTTTTTTCTTTGCCATAACATTTCCTTTCCACTGTTATTTCCTTTGCACAATATGTGCATATACCATAAAAGGTTGAGATATACACCTCAACCTTTTGGAAATCTTATTTATGGAAAAACTATTTGCTTTCCACGCCGTATTTCTTGTTGAACTTGTCGATACGTCCGTCAGTTCTTGCAGATTTCTGCTGACCTGTGTAGAATGAATGGCACTTGGAGCAAACTTCTACGTGGATTTCAGGTTTGGTGGAACCGGTTACAAAAGTGTTGCCACAGTTGCAGGTAACGGTTGCCTGATAATACTGGGGATGGATTCCTTCTTTCATCTTTTTCACCTCTCTATAGTTAATGTAAATTAAATCTTGTTCTCATCCGCACTGCTTATGGAACCACAAACAGCGAATTTAGTGTATCATGTTGTGTCCGTCTTTGCAAGTATTTTTTATATAAACTTCATTTTTTTTGACATATTGACAAACTCCTGATTGTTTCTGGTTTTGGAGAACATATCAAGGATTCTGTCCGTTGCTTCGTCGGGTTTTAAGCCGTTCAGGGATTTTCTCACGATATTGACCGCTTCCAGTTCATCCACACTAAGCAGGAGGTCTTCCCTTCTGGTACTGGATTTCTGCAAATCGATAGCGGGGAAAATTCGCTTTTCGGAAAGCTTTCTGTCCAGAACGATTTCCATGTTGCCAGTACCCTTAAATTCTTCGTATACCACATCGTCCATCTTGGATCCGGTGTCAACCAACGCCGTTGCCAAAATGGTCAGGCTGCCGCCGTTGCGGAGATTTCTCGCTGCGCCGAAAAAGCGTTTCGGCATATGCAGGGCTCCGGGATCGAGACCGCCGGAAAGGGTTCTTCCGCTGGGAGATACCACTAAGTTGTAGGCTCTCGTCAGACGGGTAATGCTGTCAAGCAGGATAACCACGTCCATACCGTGCTCCACCAGTCTCTTGGCGCGCTCGATAACCATTTCGGATACTCTCTTATGATGCTCCGGCAGCTCGTCGAAGGTGGAATAAATAACATCCACATTCGGTCCTTCAATGGCTTCCTTGATATCGGTTACTTCTTCCGGACGCTCATCAATCAGTAAAATAAGCATATGCATGTTCGGTTCATTTCTCTGAATGGATTTGGCTACCTGCTTTAATAAGGTTGTCTTACCTGCCTTGGGCGGAGATACAATCATACCTCTCTGTCCCTTACCGATGGGACTCACAAGATCCATGACACGCATTGCCATGCTGCCACCGGGAACCTCAAGCTTAATTCTTTCATCCGGGAAAATAGGAGTCATTTCCTCAAAGTTGGAGCGCTTTAAGGTTTCCTCCAGGGTAAAACCGTTTACTGATTTAATGTAAAGCAGGGCGCTGAATTTTTCCTGCTGGGTCTTTGTTCTCTTGTTACCAATCAGGATATCTCCGGTCTTTAAACCGAATCTTCTTATCTGACTGGGAGCCACATATACGTCATGGTCGCCCGGCATGTAATTTTCACACCGGATAAATCCGTAGCCGTCCGGCATAACCTCGAGGATACCGTTGGCTTCCTGTCCGCTGTCCAGGTCGGAAGGAAAGCTGCCCGCTTCATAGGCGCTGATTTTCTCGGTACTTTCCGCTCTGTGCGTTTTTTCCGCTTTCACAGACTGCTCATCTATTGCAGGCTTTTCAGCCTTGTCCTGCTTTTCTTTCTCTGTCTTTTCTTTCTCATCCAAAGCAAGCATGGCTTCTACCACATCGTTCTTTTTCATGGCAGACACACCTTTGATGCCCCGGACTTTTGCAAGCTCCTTTAACTGTGTAAGAGCCAGCGATTCATACTTTTCTCTCATCTTTTCCTCCTATGAAGTTGGGATGTTTTCTTTTGGTTTGTTTGGGATTTTACATGACTTATGTAAAGTATTGCGTATAGAATATTCAGATCACCCACGTAGGATGATTTTTAATTATACAGGAAAAAGTAAAAAAAGGAAAGCCCTTTTTTACTTTCCTTTCAATCTTTTTATTTCCACTTCTTCTGTGACTTTAGTTCCCCGTAAATCTGCACATAATTTTCATAGCGCATGGGACTGATGTTACCGTTCTGTAAGGCATTTTTTACGCCGCAGTCCGGCTCGTTTATATGGCTGCAGCCGCGGAACCGGCATTCGTCCTCATATTTTGCAAACTCAGGGTAAAAGTCTTTCAGTTCTTCTTTTTCCATATTAAATACGGACAGGGAACTGAAGCCGGGCGTGTCCACAATGTAGGTGTCAGGACCGATGAGTAATAGCTCCGCATGGCGGGTGGTGTGTTTTCCTCTGTCAATCTTTTCGCTGATTTCCCCGGTTTCCATGTAGGTGTCCCCGCAAAGACTGTTTACCATGGAGGATTTACCCACACCGCTGGGTCCCGCCACCGTAGTGGTCTTTCCTTTTAAAAGCTCCCGGATTTCTTCGGTACCCTCACCCTTTGTGGCACTGGCAAACACCACCCGGCAGCCGCAGTCTTCGTAGATAGCGGTCAGCTTCTTCCTCTCCTCTTCGTCCACGATGTCCTGCTTGTTAAAACAGATAATGCAGGGAAGCTCCTGCTCTGCCATCATAATCAGGAAACGGTCCAGCAGATTAAAATTCGGTGCCGGTTTTGCCGCTGCAAAAATAACCAGCGCCTGGTCCACATTGGCTACCGCCGGACGGATGAGTGCATTTTTTCTCGGAAGTATCTTTTGGATATTGCCCTTTCCGGCATCCTCGTCCAGCACTTCCATTTCCACATCATCCCCCACCAGAGGCTTGGTTCCGTCCTTGCGGAAAATGCCCTTGGCTTTGCATTCGTAAATTTCGGTTGTATCCTCTGCGGGATTTGTGACGCACACATAATAAAATCCCGCAATTCCTTTTATGATTTTTCCCTGCATAAATTAACCCATATTGTGTTATTATTCCCGTTCAAATTCTACTTCTCTGGTGAAGGAGCGGTTCTCAATAGTACCCGGAATCACTGTCGTTTCTCCTGATTCATTGGTAACTGTCTGGCTGTCCGTCGTCACGGTGTACGAGAAGGTAATGGTGCCTCTCGGAGATGTCAGTCCGTGGAAGTTTACGGAAAGCGGGAAGGTGGCATTTGCCGTATCCAGAAGCTTTTTGCCGTCCTCCACCACAAGAGTAACGCCAACCGTGGTGCCTGCCACATAGTCCGGCGCCTCTTCCTTGGTAGGCGCTTCAATGCTGGCATTGTAACGGTAGGTCACGGCTTCCGCACCGGTGCTGACCTTGATGTCAATGGCGGTGCCGGGCTCCACATAGGAGTCAATGGAATAGCTCTGGTAGCATACCAGGCCCTCCACATAATCGTTGGAGCTGATATAGGAAGTGCTTCCCACGGTAAGTCCCGCCTCAATCAGCTGGGCTACCGCTTCGTCCTCCGGCAGTCCTAAGAGGTTGGGAACCTTCACGGTATAGTCTTCCTGGCCGCGGCTTACCTTGACCGTTACCTCGCTGCCCATGGGCGCTTTTTCCCCACCTGCGGGCGACTGGGTAATAATATAGCCTTTTTCAATATTGGAGCTGTAGCCTTCCGTCTTCTTTACGGCAAAGCCCGCATCCCTGAGTCGCTTCTGGGCATCTTCAAAGGAAAGCCCCGATACATTGGGCACATCCACGCCCTCCGTACCTGTACTGATGGTAAGGGTTACCACGCTTCCTTTGGCAAGAGGTGTTCCCTCTTCCACATCCGCGCTGATAACCATATTTTTTTCGTAAACATCGGATACCGCATAGGAAAGCTGCACCGTGAGCCCCATTTTCTTTAAGGTACTCTGTGCTTCTCCCAGACTCATGCCGGATACGGCAATCATCGTCACGGCATCGCCGTCCTCAGCCTCACTGCTTTCCGTTCCCACTGTGGGCGTCTTGCCGAAGCCGAACATATTGGTAATCTTGCCCACAAAGAAAATGATAATGCAGCAGATGACAATACCTGCCACAATGGTAAGAACAGTCGTCAGCCTCTCCACCTTGGGATTGCCGTATTCCTCGTATTCTTCTTCCTGGTATTCTTCGGATTCCGGCGGTATGGTATCACTCTTTAGCCGTAAATTATCTTCGGAATAGTCCCTGTGCTCCGTCTGCCTCTTAATCTGGGACATTTCGTGCTCCGTCACGTTCCGGGTGGCGCCTTCCGCATCCGGGTCGCGCATCACCACGAAATCCTCGTCCGGGTAAAGCAGTGCTTTTTTCAAATCCTCAATCAGCTCCGCCATGGACTGGTATCTTCTGTCCGGGCTCTTCTGGCAGCATTTCATGACAATCTGCTCCACACTGATGGGAATGTCCGGTACAAATTCCCTCGGGGAAGGCATGGGCTCCTGAATGTGCTTAATGGCAATCGCCACCGTGGTTTCGCCGTTAAACGGCACTCTGCCGGTCAGCATTTCAAACAGGGTAATACCCAGTGAATACACATCACTCTTCTCATCGCTGAAGCCGCCTCTTGCCTGCTCGGGAGAGGTGTAATGCACGGAACCCATTACATTGGAAGTAATGGTGTTGCTGGTCGCCGCCTTGGCAATACCGAAATCCGTAACCTTTACCTTTCCTTCCTTGGAAATGATAATGTTCTGGGGCTTGATATCCCGGTGAATGATGTGATTGTTGTGAGCCGCTTCAATACCCATACATACCTGGATGGCAATGCTCACGGCTTCTTTATAGGATAAATTAACTTTTTTCTCAATATATTTTTTCAGGGTAATGCCGTCTACCAGCTCCATAACAATGTAGTAGATGCCATTCTCCTCTCCCACATCGTAAACATTTACAATATTGGGATGCATAAGGCCTGCTGCCGCCTGCGCTTCCACGCGGAATTTGGACACAAAATTAGCATTTTCCGAAAATTCCTGCTTCAGTACTTTGACAGCCACAAAACGGTTTAGTTTGTGGCATTTTGCCTTATAAACATCGGACATGCCGCCGGTACCGATTTTTTCAAGTATCTCGTAGCGGTCTCCTATCATCATACCAATCTTTATCATGCCTAACTCCTTACGTTTCTGCAAATGGTTCAATCAATACCACGGCGATGTTGTCTTTTCCGCCGTTTTCATTGGCTGCGCTTATCAGCCTGTCTGCTTTATCCTTCATACTGCCCTTGTCTTTTAAGATCTCTTCGATTTCTTTATCCTCAAGCATATTGGTGAGTCCATCCGAACAAAGCAGAACCATATCCCCTTTTTTCAGCTCCACTTCAAAGAAGTCAACCCTGACCGTATCCAGTGCTCCTATGGCTCTGGTAATGATATTTTTTTTCGGGTGATTTCTGGCTTCTGCCCTGTCAAGTCCGCCCATGCGCACCATTTCCTCCACCAAAGAGTGGTCAATGGTAATCTGCTTAAGCTCCCCGTCCAGTACATAAAGTCTGCTGTCACCCACATTGGCAACCACAAGCTCGCTGCCGTCTATGGTGGCCGCTACCACCGTGGTACCCATGCCGCTTAATTCCTCGCAGTTTTCCGCCAGTTCGATAATGTGGTGGTTCGCCTTTTTGATGGCGTCGTCCAGAATGCGGTTGGGATACTTTTCGTGGGTATTCTCCACCTCTTTTATAATCGTCTCCACTGTACTTTTAGAAGCATAGTCTCCGGCATTGTGTCCTCCCATACCGTCCGCCACAATGAACAGATTGGGAAGAACGCCCACCGGCTGTGCAGACGCATATACATAATCCTGATTTACTTTTCGCTTTCTTCCAATATCCGTTTCGGAAAATGTCGTTAACACCCGCTGCCTCCTTGTGTTCCCTCATATTCGTATAAAAAACGATAGTACAATACATAATAACACAATAAAGAAAAAAGGACAAGTATAGTATTCCCTTGTCCCCTGTGTCTAAACTCACTGCAGTTCTTTCTTTTCCTGCATTTTCTTTCTCCGAAGCTGTCCGCAGGCGCCATCGATATCCCGTCCCATTTCCCGGCGGACGGTTACATTGATATGGCTTTTTTCCAGCCTGCCCTTAAATGCCATAATGGCTTCTTTTTCCGACTGCACGTAATCTCTTTCCTTGATGGGATTGACCGGTATCAGGTTGATGTGGCAGTTCCGTTTCCCCGCCAGGCCAATCAGCCCCTCCGCATCCTCTTTTGTATCGTTGACACCGCCCACAAGGCTGTATTCAAAGGAAATCCGGCGTCCCGTTCTGGCAAAATAATAGTCGCATGCCTCCATCAGCTCTGCAATGGAATACTTGTTGGCAATGGGCATTAACTCCTGTCTTTTTTCATCCGTCACCGCATGCAGGGAAAGCGCCAGCGTAATCTGCAGTTTCTCCTCCGCCAGCTTCTTCATCATGGGCACCAGTCCGCAGGTGGAAACCGTGACGTTTCGCTGGCTGATGTGAAGCCCGTGCTCATCCGTCAGCATCTTTATAAAGGTAAGCAGGTTGTCATAATTGTCCATGGGTTCGCCGGTTCCCATCACCACCACATTGGAAACCCTCTCCCCCGTGTACCGGGTAATGGCGTAAATCTGGTCTAACATTTCCCCCGGCGTCAGATTTCTTTCCAGTCCGTCCAGTGTGGATGCACAGAACCGGCAGCCCATACGGCAGCCGACCTGGGAGGAAATACACACGGAATTGCCGTGCCTGTACTTCATCCATACACTTTCCACCACATTGCCGTCAGCAAGTCCGAATAAGAATTTTCTCGTGCCGTCGATTTTGGACTCCTGCACCTCCACCGGAATCAGTGCCGTATAGGTGTATAGTTCCTTACACTTTTCCCGGAAATCCTTGGGCAGATTGCTCATCTCGTCAAAGCCCCGGGACAGCTTTACATGCATCCAGTCGTAAAGCTGCGCTGTCCTGAATTTTTTTACGCCCAGCGCTTCCATTTCTGCTGCCAGTGTCTCCATGGGCATGGATTTGATATCTTTTTTCTCTGTCATTTTTCTTCTTTCCTGAATCTGGCAAAAAAGAAGCCGTCCGTATCCTGCACATGGGGTGTAAGACGCACATAGCCTTTTTCCGCCGTGGTATTTTTAAGAACCGGTTTCATAAGAAGCTCCTTTTCGATAAAGGCCGCCATATCTTCATTCTCCGCCCTGTTCAACGTACAGGTGCTGTAAAGAAGAATGCCTCCCGGCTTCACATAACGGACTGCGTTTTTCACAATTTCCTTCTGCAGCTTCGGAAGCTCCGTTAATGCCTCTTCCTTCTGCCGGTATTTAATGTCCCGCTTTCTGCCCATAACACCCAGACCGCTGCAGGGAACATCCGCCAGCACCACATCCATAGTATTTTCCAAAGAAGCATCGAACACCGTGGCATCCGCCGCTTCCACCGTTACATTGTTAAGTCCCATGCGGTTTACATAGTCCTCAATAAGCACCGTTTTCTTTTCGCTGACATCCCGGGAAAGCACCTGTCCTTTTTCTGTGGCAAGCTCCGCAGCCAGCACAGTTTTGCCGCCGGGCGCCGCACAGATATCCAGTACCTTGTCGCCGGGTTTTATACCTGCCGAAAGTACTGCCTCCATGCTACTCACATCCTGCAGGGTAAACAGCCCTTCCGCAAATCCGGGAAGCTCCGTTACATTCTCGCAGTTTTTCAGGTAATATGCCATGGGGAAAAAGGCATGCTGTTCCACCACACAGCCCTTCTCTTCCATACCTCGTATAACGGCTTCCTTTTCCTTGTCGGAAAGTCCCAGCCTGAAACGCATGGTCACCGGTCTTACCTGCATAAACGCCGCAAAGATTTGTTCCGTTTCTTCAAACGAGTACTCCGTAAGGAAATGCTTTACCAGCCATTCCGGCATGGAATAGGTCACCGATAAATACAGCGCCTTATTCTTTTTATCCGGCTTTTTCAGTGTTTCCTTTCCACCGGAAAGCTTCCGCAGCACACCGTTTACAAAGCCTTTTAAATTGTGGAATTTATGTTTGTCCGTAAGCTTCACCGCCTCGTTTATGGCGGCAAAATCCGGCACACTATCCATAAATAAAATCTGGTAAGCGCTCATCCTTAGGATATTGCGGATAAGCGGCTTCATTTTTCTGACCGGCAGGCTGGCAAACTGGTTGATGTAATAATCCAGCTCTATCCTTCGCTCCAGGGTTCCCTCAAAAAGTCTCTTTAAGAAAGCCTTTTCCTGCCCCGGAAGATAATCGTACTTTTCCAGTACGTCCTTCACCAGAAGATGGGAATAGGCTTCCTCTTTTTCCACCGTAAGAAGCATGGAAAGCACAATGTCTCTGATATTTTCCGCTGCCATGGCTTAGTCCCTTCTTTTGCTTATCATGGACAACCGCAAAAGCTGCAGCAGGGAAGATGCCGCCGCTGCCACATAGGTAAGCGCTGCCGCAAAGAGCACCTTTTTCGCACCGGTTTCCTCTTCCATTCCCAGGATGCCGGTACTTGACAGGGCTTCCAGTCCCCGCCTGGATGCATTGAATTCCACGGGCAGGGTCACAAACTGGAACAGCACCGCCAGCGCAAACATCCAGATACCTATCTGGATTAAAATCTGGTTAAAGCTCAAAATGATTCCCAGTATGACAAGGGGCAGACCGAAACGGCTGCCGAAATTGGCTACCGGAACCAGTGCGGAACGGATACGCAGGGGCATATAGTCCTCATTATCCTGTTTCGCATGTCCGCATTCGTGGGCTGCTACCGCTGCTGCCGTCACGGACGGAAAACTGTAATTTTCATAGGAAAGCCGCACGGTTTTGGTACGCGGGTCGTAATGATCGCCGGAAAGAGCGCCTGACTGCAGGCATTCTACTCTGACGTCATAGATGCCGTTTGCCTCCAAAATCCTCTGCGCCACCTCCGCACCCGTCATGTTGCGGGCATTCCGCACCCTTTTATACTTCCGCATGCTGGCGTCCACATTGGCGCTGGCAAGCATACAGATCAGGGCGCCTATGATAACCAAAATGTACGTGGGGTCCCAATAATAACCATACATACTGCTGCACTTCCTTTCTTTTTAAAAAGATAATGTCAAAAATACCGGCTGCCTTATCCGAGCCGCATACCCGGTGTAACCGTATTGCCCAGCAGGAATGCCTGTGTATCCATTCTCTTTTTTCCCTCTAACTGTAAGCTGTTAATCCAGAGAATTCCCTTTCCGCAGCCTACGGCAAAGCGCTGTTTTTCCACAAACGCAACTTCCCCGGGCTTAACATCCGCTTCCTTATCCACATCCGCATCCCAGATTTTAAGCTGCTTTCCACCCATATAGGTATAGGCGCTGGGCCAGGAGTTCAAGCCCCTTACCAGTCTTTCTATTTCCACAGCACTCTTCGTCCAGTCGATTTCGCCCATGGTTTTCTTAAGCATGACCGTCTTTGTGGCTTCTTCTTCCTTCTGGGGAATGGGGGTAAGCTTTCCCTCCTCCAGCAAAGGCAGCGCCTCCACAATCGCTTCCGCTCCCAGAACCGCCAGTCTTTCAAACAGGGACTCGCCTGTTTCTTTGGGCGCCAGCTTTAAGGTCTTCTGGTATAAAATATCGCCGGTGTCCAGTCCTTCATCCATCTGCATGATGGTGACGCCGGTTTCCTCTTCACCGTTAATAACCGCCCACTGTATGGGGCTGGAACCGCGGTACTTCGGCAGAAGGGAGGCATGGATATTGATACTTCCGTACTTCGGCATGTCTAAAATTTCTTTGGATAAAATTTGTCCGAAGGCGGCAACCACAAACACATCCGCCGGGTATTTTTGTAACTCCTCCACCGCTTCCGGGCGTTTGATCCGCTCCGGCTGCAGCACCGGAATGCCATGTGCCAGAGCACATTCCTTTACCGGTGAAAAAATAAGCTTGTCACTTCTGCCCTTGCATTTGTCCGGCTGTGTCACCACCGCCGTCACCTCATGTCCGGCTTTCAGCAACGCTTCCAGGGCGCCCACCGAAAAATCCGGGGTTCCCATAAATACTATTTTCATTCTTCGTCATCCTCTGCTTCCATGTTCTGAAGTTCGCCCTCTACCTTTTCCACATACAAATGGCCGTCCAGATGGTCCAGTTCGTGGCAGATGGCTCTTGCTAAAAGCTCCGTGCCCTCTACTTCGATGGGCTCCATGTCTTCGTTCAGGGCAACCGCCTTTACATAGTTGGGTCTGGTTACCATGCCGCACTTACCGGGCACGCTTAAGCAGCCCTCCTGACCGGTCTGTTCGCCGCTCGACTCCACAATGCGGGGGTTAATCAGCACATAAGGGTCTTCGCCCGTGGTATCAATGACTACAATTCTTTTTAAGATACCTACCTGGGGCGCTGCCAGTCCCACGCCGTTTGCTTCGTACATGGTATCCAGCATATCCTCTATCAGTTGTCTGGTACGGGGTGTCATCTCCGTTACTTCTTTACATTTCTTGTTAAGAATATCGTCGCCGATTTCTCTTATCTTTCTTAATGCCATCGTTAAGCTCCTTCCATCTGTCAAAAGGCATTTACAGGGTCAAAATCTATCTGCATGCTTTCGTTTTTAAGCTGCATTCCCTGTACCTGTGCTTCCAACTCATCCTTTATCTCTATCAGTTTATCATACTTTTCGTATTTTATATAGAAAACAAATCTAAAAATATCATGAAGTTTTCCTATCCCCGCCGGTGCCGGACCAATGACTAACAGTCTTTTGTCCACACTGTCCGTTTCCGTTACGTATTTTTTCGCCGTATCCGCCAGCATCTGCGCTAATTTCTGCCCGTTTTCCTCTTTGGCGGCAAAAATCTGCACCGCCAGCATATGACAGGCAGGGGGATAACGCAAAAGCTCCCGGTACAGGATTTCTTCTTCGTAAAAGCCTTCGTAGTCCTGCGCCGCCGCATGCACAATGCTGTAATGCTCCGGCTGGTAGGTCTGGATGACCGCCTCCCCGGGAAGGCTGCCCCTTCCGGCGCGTCCCACCGCCTGCGTCAGCAGATCAAAGGTGCGCTCCGAAGCCCGGTAATCCCCCATGGAAAGCGACATATCCGCCGCAATCACCCCAATCAGGGTCACCTGCGGAAAATCATGCCCCTTTACAATCATCTGGGTGCCAATCAGAATATCCGCTTCCCGGTTGGCAAAAGCGGATAAAATTTCCTCGTAGCTTTCCTTTTTGCCTGTGGTGTCCGCATCCATGCGCAGCACCCTTGCCTCTGGGAACATTTCCTTTACCTTGTCCTCAATCTGCTGGGTGCCCGCCCGAAATCCCGAAATATACGGGGAACCGCATTCGGGACACCTTTTTACGGCTGGTATGCTGTACCCGCAGTAATGACAGACTAACCGGCTGCCCTTGTGCTCCGACAGGGACACATCGCAGTGGGGGCATTTCATCACATGCCCGCAGGACCGGCAGGACACAAAGCCCGCATACCCGCGCCGGTTTAAAAACAACATAATCTGCTCTTTTTTCCGTAACCGGTCCGTCATCAGCTCTTTTAGCTTTTCACTGAATATGGAGCGGTTTCCGTTTTTTAACTCTTCCCGCAAATCCACGGTATACACGGCAGGAAGGCTTCCGCCGGTAAGTCTTTCCTTTAAGGTAAACAGCTTATATTCGCCGTGCTTTGCCCGGTAGTACGCCTCCATGGACGGTGTCGCCGAACCTAAGAGTACACTGCCTCCGTGCAGCCTTGCCACCTCTTCGGCCACTTCCCTGGCGTGGTACTTGGGCGCATTTTCGCTTTTGTAGCTGCTCTCCTGCTCCTCATCCATAATGATAAGCCCGATGTTGGGGAACGGGGTAAAAAGCGCCGAACGGGGACCTATCATCACATCGATTTCCCCGCGTTTTGCCCGCTCGCACTGGTCGTATTTTTCGCCCTGGGACAGAGTGGAATTAAGTACGGACACCCGGTCGCCGAAGCGGGTATAAAACCTGAGAAGTGTCTGGTAGGTGAGGGCAATTTCCGGTATCAGCACTATTGCCTGTTTTCCCCGTGCCACCATGCCCTCAATCAGATTCATATATACTTCCGTTTTACCGCTTCCGGTAATGCCGTGCAACAGATACGTCTGTCTGACGCCCGCATCAAATTCGGAAAGCACGGTGTCCACAATCTCTTTCTGTCCGGTGCTTAAGGTATTTCTGCCGGTTTCCTTCTTTGTGATTTTCACCGGATTGCGCAGGCTGCTCTCCACCTCTATCGTAACAATTCCCTGTTTTTCCAGTGCTTTTACCGTAGTTCCCGTTACATGCAGTTTACCGGCGATTAAGTTCATGGGCAGGGTGGGTGTTTCCAGAAGTTCCGCAAGCAGTCTTACCTTTGCCACCTGTTTTTTATGGGTAAAGGTAAGCAGGGCTTCTCTGGCCTCCTCCTCCGAAACTGCCAGATGCACAAACCGCCGCTCCACCGCTTTTACTTCTTTTTTTGCCGGAATGACCGTCTTGATGGCCTGTATCATGGTGGAGCCGTAGTTGCGTTTTAAGAACGCCGCTATCAGCATCTGTTTATCTTCCACCGATACATGCCCTTCCACAATTTCCGTGATATCCTTTATTTTTTCCACGTCCCATTCCGGTTTGTCCTTTATGGCAACGCAGTATCCGGTGCGTTCTTTATTGCCGGCACCGAAGGGCACTTTCACGCACATGCCCTCCTTCAGTTCGTTTTCCATGGATGCCGGAATCCGGTACTGAAATGGCCGGTCTACTTTTTCATGAGCGATGTCAATAATGATATCCGCATATTTTTCCATGCCGTTCCTCACCAATCGTGTGTTTATGCCTGTCTGCCCCGCTCTTTTAAGATATCTGCAATCAGATTCCGTTCGTCCATGGGATATTTTACCCCCTTGATTTCCTGGTAATCCTCATGGCCCTTTCCTGCCAGCACAATAATGTCGCCCTCTTCTCCATGGTCAATGGCATAGGCAATGGCTTCTTTTCTGTCGCAGATTTCAATGTATTTGCCATTGGTTTTTGCCATACCGGTTTTGATGTCGTCGATAATCGCCTGCGGCTCCTCAAAGCGGGGATTATCGGAGGTAATAATGGTAAAGTCCGCTAAATTGCCGCTGACCTCGCCCATTTCGTAGCGGCGGATTTTGGAACGGTTGCCTCCGCAGCCGAACACGCACACCAGTCTGTGGGGTTCGTATTCCTTTAAGGACTTTAACAGGCTCTCCAGAGCCATGGCGTTGTGGGCATAGTCGATGAGCAGGGTAAACTTGTCGGACACCTTTACCATTTCGATACGCCCCTTGACCTTTGCTGCCAACAGCGCTTTTTTAATATTTTCATCGGACACGCCGAAATGTCTGCAGATAGCCATGGCGGTCAGCGCATTGTAAACGCTGAATTTGCCGGGGGTTGCCACCTCCACGTCCAGATTGAGCAGGCCTTCTGCCCGAAATGCCACGCCCAGTTCGCCGGGCTTCTTTACTAAATGCAGATTGGTTGCCCTTAAATCATTTTTATCGGAAAGTCCGAACTTTTCAATGCTGCAGGTGTGCCCCTCAATGACTTTATCACAATGCACGTCATCGCCGTTTACAATGCCCACCTTGCACTGTCTGAATAAAAGTCCCTTGCACGCCATGTATTCTTCAAAAGAAGCATGCTCGCCTTCACCGATGTGGTCCGGCTCCAGATTGGTGAAAATACCGTAATCAAATACAAACCCCTGGGTTCTATGTAGCATCAGCGCCTGGGAAGATACTTCCATGACCACAGTGTCACAGCCTGCTTCTGCCATGCGGCTGAAATACTCCTGCAGCACGTAGGACTCCGGTGTGGTGTTCTGGGCATGGATATGCTCCTTTCCGATAATAATTTCTATGGTGCCCACAAGTCCTACCTTATGTCCCGCATTCTCTAATATGGACTTCACTAAATAGGTTGTGGTGGTTTTTCCTTTCGTGCCGGTGATGCCGATAATCTTCATCTTTTCTGCGGGATGATGATACCAGGCTGCCGCAATGAACGCCATGGCATACCGGGTGGATGCCACCTTAAGCACCGTCACTTCCGGATAGGCGGGCAGCGTGATTTCCTGCTCCACCACAATCACCTTTGCGCCTGCTGCCGCGATTTCCTCCACATGCTCATGGCTGTCGTACTTCATGCCCTTTACGCAGACAAAAAGGCAGCCCTCCGTCACCTTTCGGTTGTCAAACACGATGGCAGGAATATCCTTTTCCGCAATGTCTTTATCCGCCGCACCGCTTTCCTTTGCTTCCTGCTCGCCTGCGGGCTTTTGTAAAATCTGATAAGAAACGCCTTCCAGTAATTCCTCTAACTTCACTATTCTTCCGCTCCTTTTCTTAAACCATATGTTTCTATTTTACTCTATCTTCCCTGTTTTTGCCATAACATTTTTAGCTTCCGTCCCTGCCGTTGTTTTCCTCTGTTTTTCCATCAAAAAAGGAAGCAGAAACTTTTTTCGTTCTGCTTCCCTTTTTCTCAATCCTCATTTCATTTTACAGCATGCCGGCTTTCCACGATGCTTTTCAGCCTGTCGTACGCAGGCTTTGGAGTACCGTCCTCCCGTACCAGCCCGCTTGGCGCATTCAGCCATGCGCCGTCCGCAAAATCCCAGTAAGTCGCCGCCTTCACAGAAGGGCTGTTTAAGAGAATACCGTACATTTCCGCCAGTTCTTCCTGCTGTCTGATTTCCATAAACGGCACCGTATCCCAGCTTTTTACCTGATAATCATTCAGATCCTCTATTTCCGGCGGCATGAGCATACCGGACAGCAGGGTATTTTCCGTAAAATGCACCGGCAGTCCAAAACGGGAAAATCGTTCAATGACTTCTTTTATTTTTTTTGCCCCCCAATACCCCTGATGCTGATGGGACTGAATGCCGATGGCATCTATCGGCACACCGGCCTGCAGGCACTCTTCTATTACTTTCTCATATTTGTCCGTGGTATTAAAGTCATTGATCAAAAGCTGGGCTTCCGGGTCTGCTGCCTTTGCCGCCGCAAAAACCTCTTTTATCAGTGTCATCCTTCCGTACCGGGCACAAATTCTGCTTACCGCATTATCATACTTATTAAATACCGGCAAAATAACCGTTTCATTAATCACGTCCCAATAGGTAATCCTTCCCTTGAAATGGCTTACCTCCCGGTTTATCCGTTCCAGCTGCTTTTCAAAAATAGTTTTGTCATCGTAGGATAACAGCCAGTCTGCACATACCGTATGCCAGCACAGCGGATGCCCCTTTAAGGTAACGCCTCTTGCCGTAAGAAACTCTACGCATTTATCCATTTCCGCCTGTCTGACATCTCCCTCTGTGGGTTCGTAAGTCCCCCAGTAAAAAGGCAGTGTTCCGTAATTAAACAAATCAAGCCACTCTTTTGTCCGCTTACCGTACTTTTCTTTTTCGCTTTCTTCTGTGGCATTTACATAGCATAATACGTCAAATGCTCCGCATCCAAATAAAAAATTCTCATTCTTCATAAAGAAATCCCCCTGTTTTAGCTTATGCCTCTCTTCCTTCCTTTATCGTATCGAAATTTTTCTCCTTTTGTACCGGACAATTTCTACAAAATATCCTATGAAATCATAGAAATTCCCATAAAAAAGTCCTCCTGTATCCGCTTTTGTATTTCTACATCATAGCAGTTCAGGAGGACTTTCTTTGTCATGTGGTTTTTCTTTGCTTATTTTACTATTTTAGTTTCCGAATTCCGTAAGTCCTTCGGATACTTCATAAGTATAGTTTTCACGGTTGGATGTCACGATGTCGGAGTACATCTGTGTACCGTCAATGTAACCCTTCGTGTTGTACCAGCTATCCGCAAAGGTTGAGTAACCTAACATTCCCACAGATGCCGTTGTCATATACTCATCACCGGGCAGCTTCACAATACCGTCGTATTCCACCGGGAAGTAAACCGTTGTGGTTTCAAATTTTCCCTGGGAATTGGAGACTGTTGCAGAGTAAACCACTACATAACGGTTATTGTTTCTGAAATCCGTTCCCTGTGTTTTGGCAAGGAGCAGATATTCACCCTTAACAGCAAGATCCGTTGCTGTCGAACCGCCATTGTAGCTGTTTGCAATATAGCTTAAAATCTGGTCCTGTGCATCCGCATACAATGCCTGCTTGTATTCCTCACTGATATCGGAAAGCTGGGAAATGGTTTCGTATTCCGCATATACTTCAAAGCCGTCACCGCATTCTGCGGTGTAATAGTCACGGTTAGCTTCCACGATTTCCATATAGCAAATCAGCGGATTGATGTAACCTCTGGTGCTGTACCAGCTGTTTCCGAAGTAAGTGGAACCGCAAACGCCTCTGTTATCCTCGTAGGAAAGTGTGCCGTCTGCTAAAAGAATATTAGTAAATCTGACAGGGAAATATACCTTGGTCGCCGCAAAGCTTCCCTCGGAGTTGGAAACCGTACCGGTATAGATCACGTACAGATCATTGTAATAGTTCACATAGCCGCTTCCGTCTTTAATGTAATCAAAAACATACCCCGCATACTGCAGATCGGTTAAAGAGGTCGCCGTATTGTATGAATTTGCGGCATACGCATAAATGCTGTCTTCCGCTTCGGATTTTGCATTGTTAAGGAAATCCTCCGTAAGGGAAGCATAGCTTCCTACATATTCCGGTAATCCTTCTACCGTGTACTGCTTTTCAAGACTTGCGGGCACCTTGCCTAAATTCTGCGCATAGTAGGACATATCCGAACCGTTAATCGTAATGGTTACGGTATCGCCGTTGCAAAGTCCGTCAATCTGGCTTGCCTGGAAATCATAATAGCTCAATTCGGAGCCAGTGTATTCCATGCTGATGCAACCGTTGGGTGCCGTTCCGGTAAAGGAAACGGATAAATCTTCAAAGGCATCAAAGGTACCTATTTCTTCCAGTCCGCTTACCACATAGGTAGAATCTTTGTATTTCACCTTACACTTCACATAATCCTTCAGTTCTTCATCGACATTCCATGTGTAGGCTACTTCCATATCATTGGAAAGATTGTTGTACTGTTCCAGACTTACGCTTACATAGGATTCCAAAATTTCCATCGGTGATGTAAGACTCAGCCAGTCACCGTATTCCTTTTTGGCTTTTGCTGTAAAAGACAATTTCTTTCCATACTTGGCCTCAATGGCATCCCAGTCAATCGTTACCTTTGCATTTCCGTATCCGTCATAACCGCTTGCCTCAATGGTAAGATACTTGTCCAGGTTAATGGTCTTTCCTGCATTGATTGCCACGATTGCAATCACAACAATGGCAATGATAAACGCTACTGCTGCCGCTGCTGCAATAATAAGTGTTTTCACCGGAAGCTGCTTTTTAGGCGCAGCATTCTTCGGCTGCACTGCTGCGTTTACAGGTGCCGCTGCATTTACGGGTGCTGCTGCCTGTGCAGGCGCTCCTGCATTCACGGGTGCTGCTGCCTGTGCCGGCGCCCCTGCATTCACGGGTGCTGCTGCCTGTGCAGGCGCTCCTGTATTCACGGGTGCTGTTCCCTGTGCAGGCGCTGCTGCGTTAAGCGGTTGTCCGCATCCGATACAAAACTTGGCATTATCATCATTCTGTCTGCCGCATTTTCCACAAAACATAATTTTCCCTCCTCATTGGTACTTTATGACATTTTTGTCAATCTTTAGACATTTTATATGATTGAAAGGGAAAAAGCAACCGTTAAAATGTAAAATCTTGCTATTTTGAACTATTCGTTGTATGAAGGTAATTTCTTTCATTGAAAATATACCGCTAACAGTTTTCCAAAACATAGGTAAGCATCTTAAACGCTGCTGTTTTTTTTGCATCTTTCTTTGAGGAAGACTTTGCTTTATATATTTTCTTCTCCCCTTCTATCATGCAGCTGCAATACCATATCGGATTTCCGTTTTCATCATATTCTTCCTTAAAATCATAGGTTGGAATCGAAAAATATCCCCGCCTTGCCAATATCTCAAGCTGGTTAATTGCCTTATTTTTGTCAGGCTCATCAATTTCATCCCGGATAGTATACAGATAACCATGTTCTTCCAGATACTCATATGCCAGTTTACACACATTTTTTCTTGCCTGATTCTTGCTTCTTCCAAAGCCTCTGAATGCCGGAAGGTCATTGCTGATTTTTAAAAGACAGCGATATGTTGATTGCTGTAATTCCCTTACTTCAGGACCATTAAGTGATTTATAAGTCTGTGATACTCCTTGAAAGGGGGAATACCAAGTTGATGAATAGCTGCCTTTTTCAAAATAATACAAAGGAGTAGAACCGCTATCTCGGAGTGTCCACTCCTGAATCAGTTCCACATAATTCTCATCCCCCTCAAAGCTTTCATCGGGATTAAGCATTATTTCCACAGCATCCTGCAATGCCTGCATATCCCAGTTGGAATCAATGGCAATAGCTCCCAGAATTGCCTCGAAAAGATCCTCCTGAACAGAATCTTCATTTTGTACATTCTGCTTGCAGTCACTCTGCCCCATAATTAAAAACTGCTCTAAATCAAGCATTTGTATTCTATCCGCAAGGTATGACCTCTGTACAAGATTTTTTTTCATCTCCGTCAGTTTTCCCTCTGAATACTGACATTGATATTCGTTCCATTCTGCCTCTGAGGTCATCCTTCCAAATCTGGAGCAGAGAATTTTAACTACCACATAGTCAAGGACCTTATCCCCTATAAACTCCAGTACTTCATTGTCCTGACCACCATTTTCATTTGCATACGACCTTCTTATGAATGCCTGTTGAAGTAAATCAGAATTAGAAAATTCATATCCAATCTGATTTTGAACAAATATGATATCGTTCGTTTCCATAAACAAAAAAACCTCCTAGTATTTAATATACTAAAAGGCATAATGATACCCCAACAAATCCCTCCCAGGGGAAAGCAGATGTGGGACATTTTAAATTACAATCAACTCTTTGTTCTCCTTTATTTACCAGAATTCACTTTCATAAACAATGGTAAATACCAATGAACAATGTCTTGGTGGTAATATATCATGCCTTTCAGATATTTTCATTATACATAAGTATCTGAAAAAAGCAATCCATATATTCCTTCTTGAGTTTCCGCAAACTTCCCGGTTATTTTTCCTCACTCATATCTGCCTCATATACAGATACCTTTACATCATCGTTGCTTTTCAACTCCGGTGTGTCCTTCAGCTTCTTTAGATATGTGTCAAAAAACTCCAGATGACATTTGCAGAGATTCTCATGCAGGACATCGGCATCAAGTTTTCCAACCAATAACTTTATTGGCAGTATATACTTTATTACATCGGCAAATCCAATATGTGTCATATCTCTGAATAAAACTTTATAAACCGGCTCAGTATGACGGATATAAACCCTGTTCACTACATTTTCATTATTTTTGCAGCTAACCTGCATAAACGGCCTTCTCAGTATATCATTTGTATAATCCCCGAACAGTGCACCATCAAGATTAATACCGCAGACAAAGTCTTCATTTCTCGCACAAAGTGCATATGCGGTATCTCCCCCCATCGAATGTCCGGATACACCAACGCCCTTTGCAAAGTCAATCATATCTGACAATTCTTTCTTTGCGTATTCAAGGGCCGCCTCGTTATCCTTTATCCACTCCGGAAGTCTCTCCATCATAAATTTACAATACTTTCTCTGTGCCTCATCAAACTTTTGCGCCAGTTCTTCATCACTTCCTTTTGCCCTCACCAGTTTAATCATTGTAATAATTCCACCAATCATAGCCTCATACATTTTCTTTTTTATGGTTTTGTCGAAAAAAAGGACGGTTCCGTCATCAAACTCACTACACACAGACTCATGGGAATGATCCACCGATATTACAACGTATCCGTTAGAAGCAAGTTCTGTACAAAGACAGCAATTCCCTTCTCTATACGAACTATAGGCATGATTAAACATAATCAGCGGGAACTTTTTTCCCGGTATCCTATTTGCATTTAAATAACATTCTGTCAGATTAGACTCCGGATTCTTTCTAAAGTCAGGCCCCACCTTAAAAGTATCCTTGAAGCCTTTCAGCATATTATCCGATAATGCCACCGCTTTCGTAAGTCCCTTTACGCTTTCCCTAAGCACCGGATAATAAACCCTTGCCGCCACGCTTCGCATGCCTCCCTGACGCATAATTTCTTTCCTGTCGTCTTTGACTGTGTATGTAAATGTTCCGACTGCATATTCCCCTGTCGGTTTGGGTAATCCCTTTTTTTGCATGATTGAATCTCCTCTCCGTTTCTTCTTCATCACATAATTTAACTACAAGGCCGAAATCAAATCCGTCCTTGACATCTTCACTATTATTCAGCATCTGCATAAATTCCTGCAGACCTTTTATATTCTTGCCTGAATGCCTTTCATAGGAATATTCTTCTATAGTTTCCATATCCTGAAATTCTGCATATTTTTTAAGCTTTTCCTTCTGTGCATCCAAGCTGTAGCCATTAACCCGAATTGCTGTTGATACACGTGTATAATATATAGTATTTTGCTTTCTTTTTCGATACGTTCACTCCCATCTATTAGATGTTACTTACAAACTCCAAAAGGCTCTCTGTCACAACATCAATTTTTCTCTATTAACAAAATCCTTCAAGTAATACATATCATATACATCCTTATACCTTGTTGAAAATGGTCCAAATTTGAGAAGTGAACGCAGTTTTTCTGCCAATATTTGCTCATCAGAATTAATCAACAAGCTTGCTCCTTCATCATCATACGCAATATCAAAACAGTATTCTTCCTGCTCCAGTTCAAATCGATTATGTACCCCTAAATCTATCTTACTTCTAACTTGATTGCCCTCCGTATCCTCAATCAACCAAGTCTTGCGTAGCTCTCCGAACATTATTTGTCTTGCTGCGCATAACCACACCACCCTTAATCGTTACATTTCTACTCAGCGGACCAACTGATAATGCTTTTAATACAATATCCTGACACACCTTCGCAGATGCCTTATCTCCCTGGTAACCGTTTTCATTTGCTTCCTCTATCAGCTTCTGTATATTAACTATTATAAAACCTCCAATCTTAACGTCTCCATAACTGTGTTGGATTTGGGCAATTCATATGCATATTCAGCAACTAAAGCCATATCTATCTCATGAACAATCTTTCTATAACTTGCAATTATTTCCTTATAAAAATCAAAAGAAAATTTTCTTTTATTTCGTATCAATTCCACAAGAAGACGCTCTTTATCATAAATCACAATATCCACACCATCATAATTCATCTTAGTTTTTCCCATATCAAAGGCTTCGCTGTTTTCATAAAACTGCTTTACCCTTTCATCACTGATTTTTCTTGTATTTTTCGGTGTCGCAACATAATAAAAATCCGGTATGGCATCTGTTAATCCATAGTAATAATAGGCACTGTTCAGAGTTATAATTGCATTTGGGTATTTCTTAGAAATAATCTCCAGCTCCGGTACATATTTTTTATCTGAATAGAGCCCCTTTTCTTTTACATACAATTCCCCTTCTTGAACACTTTTTTTTATTTTATAATCTGTTCCATATTTTTCTAAGCATTCCTGATATGACAGCAACATTTTTCTTCGCCCTCTTTCAAGTAAATGTAAGTATTTCCTATTATTTTACCTATATTTGCTTAAATTATACCATATAGTACAATGTAATCAAGAACTTTTAAAGTGAATGTAGGTATATTTTTATTTTTTACCTATATTTCTTTTGATATTGTTTTCTTAAAAGTCTTCACAAGTGCACGGCTTTGTTTAATTGCAAGCTCGCCGCGTAAAACTATCATAAGCATATATACTCCCTACTCTGTAAACACATAAGGTTTGTATTTTATATTTGAATCTCTCCCCATATTCAAGGTGAAATTTTTGCACCTTGAAAGATTTTCCACTTCTTCATCATCCAATTCAAACATAAAATCATCGCCTTCGAATTTGGCAATGTTATTCTTAACCTTTTAAAATTTGGGGGTTCATACCCATAAATTTACTTTCTTGTTTTGCGGTCACAAACTGTGACCGCAAACATTTTCCGTTTCATATTTGCGGTACAAAAAATCCACCGCAAAATCCATACAATCATTTTTATAACACTATGAAAATGGACTACTCATATCCAACAACAAAATCTTTATAAATTTCCATCCACTTGGCGTTATGTTTCTGCCGTTCGTTCATGACATTCTCGTTTTGTCTATATTATAAAATCTTAATTGGATAAGTCCTGTTGAATACAGGCTATCAAACCTGGCTGCATAAAAATAGCGTAGCAGCCATTAAAACTGCTACGCTTAAAAAGTCCTGATAATTGTTCCATAACAAAATCCAAATCCTCTTTTGTTGATGCCATATTATTTTCCTCCATACCCTTCGGCTCTCTTTATCGGGTGCCTGATTACAGTCTTCAACTTCTCCGGCACTATCTTCCGCGCATCACTCAGATAAATCTCGTGGTGCATCCTCTGATCCGTTATATTAAGTGTATATCCCTGTTCTTCCATAAATCTGTGCATTGCATCTACCGTAGCAGGCTCATCGTCATACGATCCGATATGCATACACTGTACACATAAGCCCTCCTCATAGGAAAAAAACTCAGCCTTAGAAAAATCCTGTTTTTTCTTTGCCGTAGCTTTCCTGACAGCCCAGTCGAAATCTTCCCTAGTAACAAAATCCGGCAAGCGAATGACCGAGATCCACTTAAAATCTTCCTTACGGGCATAATCGATTCCGGATACTCCGTCTCGCCTGCCGGCTCGGTCGGTTCGCAGCATGGCGTCCCCTGGACGCCGCTCACCCTGCCACCAGAATCCCTCTAATGGCGGCACGACATAATCGAAATATCCATCAATCTCATGATCTTCCTTTTTGCTCATTTTAATCGTAAATGCAATTCCATACAGAAGTCCGATAGCCTGCTTGTATTCTCCGTCTGCATCATTAGGATTGCCGCTTCCCCTTACCGCTATATAGTTCATTTTGGGAACAGTTACGATAGACGGTGTACCTTTCGGCATATAAAATTCTTTATATTCCTTCTTGTAGTCAAAAGCCATATCCTTTACACCCCCTCTAAATCCTTCTCTTCATAAGGCTTATTCCAGGAACCAATCTCTATCAGATTTCCTTCCGGATCAGCGATATAGCAGGTTCTCTGTCCCCAAGGTTCAAGTTCCGGTTCAAGCACAGATGTTGCACCGTTTTCCACAGCCTTCTTGTATGCCTCGTCCACCTCTTCAAAAGTATCAACATATAGAGCTATTTCAGAATGACCATTCGGACCCTTGATATACTCATATCGCCGGTTTGTCATCTTCTCAAAATCGTTCCGCCCATACAGTAAAAAAAGTGTTCCGTCCTTCACAAGGTAAACATTGGAAGTATTCTCTTCTTCCTTAATTTCAAATCCGAGAACATCCTTGTAAAAACGAATCATCTTTGCCATATCATCAACAAACAACCCAAAACCGTCTAATCTCATTTTCCTAATCCTCCATAGATTTTTAATATTTCCTCTGCATTCCTGCGAATAATGTCCCGCACTTCTTCCGGCTCAAGCACCTCTACTTTTGCTCCAAATGTCATAAGCCATGTCACAAGGTTTTCCATATCCGTATAGTCTGCTGAAAAGAGCAGCCTTCCATCGTCCGTTTCTGCAAAGCAGTTCGGTTCAAATTCTTCAACCAGCCGCCACTTCATATTCGGTGTGAAAAGAGCTTTTACCTTTATCCCACCCGGAAATATCTTCTCATTTGACAAATCCGGCATTGGTACATCTCTACGCAGAAATCCACGGTCTGTTTCAACAACACAATCCATACGGTTCAGTTTGAACAGCCTGTAATCTTTACGTTCTAAACACCACCCCCATACATACCAGCTCGACCACCGGAAAACCAGATAATATGGTTCTACCCTTCGGTTGCTCTCTCCGGACGGAGCATAATACTTAAATCGTATGATGCGCCTGTTTTCTATTGCACTCTGTATTACCTCGATCTTTGGAGCAAGAGAACCCTTATACCATGAAGATAAGTCAATCAGCATAGAGTCTCTTCCACTGATGAACTCTGATGATCCGGTCTGAATTTTCTCCATCAGCTGACTGTAGTACCTGCTTCCGCTCACACTGTCAAGACTCCGCAAACCCGCAAGAATCATCTGCATATCTTTGGAACTCAAAATCGTCCTGTCCATACGATATCCATCCATAATACTGATACCACCACCGGTACCCTGTGCAGTTTTTATAGGAATACCTGCTTTACAAAGGTCTTCAATATCCCGATTTATTGTCCTTCGAGATACCTCAAATCTTTCTGCCAGTTCAGGAGCCGTTGTCTTTTCTTCCTGCAGTAAGATTGACAATATACCGATAAGTCTATCTATTTTCATCGTTTCTTACACTCCATACATATTATACCTGATTCAACACGACAGCTATATGTCATGTTTATTATATCTGCGAAAAATTTTTCTGTATACAATAGAATGCACGTTCCGCAAACATTCTATTGTCATGAACAAAAAGCCTACGAACATCAGATTTTATTTCCAATGTCCGAAGGCTCAATAACATTAGTCAATATCCGGCTCTACGCTCACATGATGCTACTTATTCACATTTCCTCCGGAAAGCAACACCACTGTCTCGACTGTTGTTTCAGTTTCCAAGGGAAGTTCTTTCACTTCCTCACCATCAACAGGCATAGGAAAATTGAATACGATCTTCTTTATCCAGCTTCCGTCTTTCCTTTTCTCCGGGAACATCTCAATTCGCTCGATAAAGGCCTTCATAAACTCCTTCTGCTCCGCTTCCGTTGCGGAATGGTAGACTTCATCAAATGCCAGCAACAAGCGATAGATATTGTCACCGGAAATCTTCTCCTGCTGGATGCTGCGGATCTGACTTTGCAATTCGCCAATCTGAACTTTGATTTCCTCTATGATATCATACTGCTCATCATAGCGGCGCTGCAAGTCCAAAATCTTTCTGTCATAGCGGACATCGTTGATGTCCAAGGTATCCATCTGCCGCTCCAAGCGGCTTTTCGTTCCAAAGGCTTGCTTTAGCCGCCCTTGTAGGACAGCAATCTGCTTTTCCATATCTTCTGTATCAACTGCTGTTCCGATTTTCGCCTGAATTGCTTCTACAAATCGTGGATTGTTGACCATAGCGGAGATGACCTTTGCCACAAATTTGTTGATTTGAGAAGCTGAACTATCGGGAACAGACCCTGCTTGAGAAGCGTCTGGCAATCTGCATGACCTGTGGGCGTGTCGGTTCATGGAAAGAGCGTCCCACCTTTGAGGAACTGGCGGTTATGTTTGAGGGCAGTACAGCCAGCGGTGCAGAACGAGCCTACCGAAAAGCAGTGGACAAGCTGACGGAATTGTTGGTTGCCGAGGGCGCAATCCATGCAGTCCGGCTAAAACAGAAATCCAAAACCAGACGAAAAAAGAAAATCGCCGCCGCAATCTACGAATACCAGGCAGACTGCGACGGCGAATGGGGTAAGATTTCATTTGATTTTGAAAGCAGCACAGCAGAGATCATCCATCTTGCCGATTGGGATACGATAAAAACCAACCGCTTTGCGAACAAGGCCGTAGCCTATCTTCTGAACTGTGAAAATGAGAAACTACCAAAGGATACAATGGTGGCATTTGAACCATAAAAAGAAAAAACGCTACAACATCCATCCCACTTTGGAATGAGAATTGCAGCGGTTTATTTGCTGGGAACTAATTATTCGATATTTGTGATTTCCCAATCATCATTTACCAGATGGGTAAATCCTTTGTTTTCTTCTTCATCTGGAATTGATGCTGTCCAGATGATTTCTCCGTTTTCACCCAGGGCAGTTATTGTTAATCCTCGCAGATCAGTGTAGCCATCGAGGTTTTCGAGCCAGATGCGTTCGCCTTTCTTGAGCAGAGAACCATCTGCATTTTCAAAGCCGCCACTGGAATTTGGCATTGAAAGCTTGATGCTCTTAACACCTTCAGAGCCAATGGTCAGATAAAACTTAGAAAGTTCATCCTCTATGGACGGGAACTGGATTTTCTGTCGTGCTTCTTCGGTAGCGAAGATCCACCACTTGCCATTCATAAAGAGTTCAATGGTTCCCTCAGTTGCCCCGTATTGATAACCATATCCTGTACCAAAATTGGATTGATCGTCAACGCTGGGCTGTTTATTTCCATCAACCTGGGATGTGATTTCTCCATCCATAACACCACATCTTGCTTCTATTTTGCTTTCATGGCCAGTATCAAGATACAGTGTCCCGTTCACCATAACCATAGGGATTAAGTCCCATGTTTCGGTTTCCTTTATAACCTTGATTCCATAAACATCCGCAATTCGTGCAGGATAAGTTTCAAGGATTTCACCGGAGTATTCAATTTCAATCACATCTCCGATTTCAGGTTCTGGTGATGGATGAGCATTTCTGATAGGTACTTCAATTCGGTCTGCACTATTCAGTTCCCAGCTACCTTCAACAGGCTTCACAAGATAATAACCATTATGATCTTCCAGAATTTCAGCTTGGAAAACCTGATGCGCTTCGTTGGAAAAGCCTTCAATCTGAAGACAATTATCCTTGAAAACCAATCGTCCGGTTTCTACCAGTTCTTCAGAATTGTACTTTGTTTTATCTACGTACAGATGACCGTCTTGCTTATCCAGTCTAAGTGCGAAATCGAAACATCCTCGGTCAGACAGTTCATAGCTTACACCATTTACATAGTCATAAATGGTAATGCGATTATCAATCATTCCAGAACCAAAGCTGTATGTTGCACAGATTTCTGGAAAATCATCCCCAGTAAGGTCAGTAAAATAAGCGTTCCATATTGGCATACCATCAATCAAAATTGTTTGGCCAGTAAGTTCCGAAGTGTCAAAGGGTTTTGACGCAATTATTTGTGTCTGGTTGTAGCTGAAAGTAACATCTGGATATATCGGAAGTTTTATAGTTGATTCATCATCCATAGCAGAGGGGTTCTCTGTGTAGTCAAACCACTCTATGACGGAGTTTACCTCATCAGCAATACGCACCTCTACATTTTCCACTTCGACATATACAATAATGTCCTCGTCAGTGGAGTTCTGCATATTTACACCAATCTTAAACCACGTATCTTTTTCAGCATCAAATTCCACCGGCATTCCATGTGTAAGATAGGTAGCAGTATATCCGGTTTCTGTTGTTTCATTGACCGGAGATAACAGGACTTTCGTATCACCCAATCCATCACCAGACCATATTTTGATTGAGTTCTTGATTGTGCTGACTTCTTCATCCGAATACACAAATTCTTCTCGACTTCCCGCTGGAACAACGATTCGCAGTGTGTAACTGTCTTGCTTCGGATTTGTCAGAAAGCAGACCACAACAACTACACAGGCAGTCACTGCAAGAATGATAATCCAAAACGCAGGTTTCTTATAATTCATCACGGATTTCACACGCTCCTTTACACCTACCTCACCAAAGGCAAGAGGACAGGCGGCAATCATACGACGATTTACGCTGCAAGCCACAAGTGCTTGGGTATAATCTGCTCTCTGTTCATTTCCGAGTTTCTTGATAACCTTTTCATCACAGGCAAGCTCAATGTCACGGCACAACAGAACATAAGCCAGCCACATCAGAGGATTGAACCAATAGATCGTCAGCAAGAGAAACCCCAGGGGTTTCCACCAATGGTCTTTACGACGAATGTGCGCCTGCTCATGGGCAACAACGTGTTCCAGATTCTGTTCGTTCATGCTGAACGGAAGATAGATTCTCGGATTGATAATACCAAGCACAAACGGAGAGCTTACATTCTCGCTCTGGAAAATGTTGTCCCTGTAGTGAACAGCAGTATCAATTTCTCGATGCAGACGTCGATAGCTGATAATAGTATAGGCGACTAGAAGCAGAATACCAATAATCCAAACAATGGTAAGGATAGTCATAATGTTATTACCATTGTTTTCAGGTACAGTAACACCTTCAAAATATCTATCTCCAAGATAGTCATTTATCCGGTTATCAACGGGGCTAATACCGGTCTGAATATCAAAACTTGGCCCGGAGATTACTTTCTCAGGAAATGTTTCAGCACTTGGAATTAGGCTCAATGCGCTCTTAAAAGAAAACGGGCAGATCAGTCTGACAGCCACGATACCCCAAAGCAGAACATTGACCCACT
>ULRD01024360.1_pt1 | contig 31136 bp, 22 predicted proteins | sample 1955181 | NCBI WGS metagenome assembly ULRD01 (sample SAMEA4835675, study PRJEB28245) | human gut metagenome | biome: gut microbiome; material: fecal sample | place: Denmark | collected 2008
AGACGCATAAAACCGAGTAGAGTTTAAAATTTATTATCTTTCGATATAATCTCTGAAATCGCCCATGATCGCGTGGGGAACGGGGAGATCGAGCATGGTCTTGAGGCCGGGGCGTGCATTGATAACGTGAGGAATCATGTTTACGACCATGGCAATGGTGCCGATGCCGCCGTCAACTTCGGGACGGACGCTCATGTTAACCTCGGGAGAGCCTTCAAGCACGATGTAGTCACCGGTATGGGTGCCTTCCATTTCGGGCTCGATTTGCTGCGGATGAACCATATCGATTTTGACTTCACCGTCAACATAACCCTGGCCGGTCATATTAACGCCCGCAACATCGCCTGCTTTTGCATAGCCGTAAGGGGATTTTCTGTCAACGCTGGTTACGATTGCAGACATTTGCTGTTCGAATTTGTCGATCTTCCAACCGAGAGCTCTTGCGATCATGCCGACGGATTCCGCAAAGCCGACGTGACCCGCAAGAGTTCCGTTTTCAACACCTGTGTTGAAGTCGTTAACGCTGAGACCGACACCCTGCTCTTCCATAACGGCGGGACCGAAGGGAGACAGGCTGTTGACCCTGCGGCAGGTGACCTTTTCAACATCTGTCATGCAGCCGCTGAGGCAAATTGCAAGAAGATCCATCATAAGGCCGGGGTTAATGCCGGTGCCGAGGATGGAAACGCCGTGTTCCTTTGCAAGCTTGTCCATTTCGGCAGAAAGCTCGGGTTCCTGTGCCATGGGGAAGCTCATTTCTTCCGCAGTGGAAACAACATTTACGTTCTGCTCAACGACAAACTTAATTTTGTTGAATGCCTTGCGGGTAAAGGAATCGGTTGCAATAACGCAGATATCGCAGTTGCCGTCGTGGACAACTTCTTCAATTTTGGGGTTAACAAGAACATCATCGCGGGAACCGCGGTCGATTTCGAGCAGTTCATAGATGCTCCTGCCGACGCGTGCGGGATGGATGTCGCATACACCGACGATGTCAACACCTTTTTTTCTTAAAAGAACCTTTGCAATGCCGGAACCCATTGCGCCGAAGCCCCAAAGAGCCACTTTTACATTTTCCATATAATTTCCTCCTGAATATGTGCTGTTAAGCAAGTGACGGCTGAGATTGTTTTCGAATAAATACGGAAACGATTTTATCCAAAACAGATTATTCAGCCATTTCTCAACTTTTTAAGGCAAATAATACTCTCGATATTATGATGCCGCTTCAATACAGGCATATTATACCACATTGAATCAAATAATGGAACACCTTCACGGTTATTCATTCTGCATTAAGCGGGAAAGTTTTTTATTATCGGCATCCAAACAAGCGGCACATGCAGCCGTAAAAAACAAAAGCACCGATTCCTAAGGCGTTTGCCGGGAATCGGTGCGCTGTCCGAAAATGAATTCGGGAAAAACCATATGTCGAAAGGCGGTATTATTTTGCTGCTTCCTCGACTGCAACCGCAACTGCAACGGTTGCGCCAACCATGGGGTTGTTGCCCATGCCGATAAGCCCCATCATTTCAACATGCGCGGGAACGGAGCTGCTGCCCGCAAACTGAGCATCGGAGTGCATACGTCCCATAGTATCGGTCAGACCGTAGCTGGCAGGACCTGCCGCCATGTTGTCGGGGTGAAGTGTTCTGCCCGTGCCGCCGCCGGAAGCAACGGAAAAATACTTTTTGCCGTTTTCAACGCAGAGTTTTTTGTAAGTGCCTGCAACGGGGTGCTGGAAGCGGGTGGGGTTGGTTGAATTGCCGGTGATGGAAACATCAACATCCTCAAACTTCATTATTGCAACGCCTTCGTTTACATCGTCCGCACCGTAACAGCGAACTGCGCTGCGTTCACCGCTGCTGAATGCTTTTTCGCTGACGATATGAAGCTCGCCGGTGTAGTAATCATAGTTTGTTTCAACAAAGGTGAAGCCGTTGATGCGGGAGATAATGTAAGCGGCATCTTTGCCGAGTCCGTTAAGGATGACCTTAAGCGGAGTCTTGCGAACCTTGTTTGCGGTTTTTGCAATTCCGATTGCACCTTCGGCAGCGGCAAAACTCTCGTGGCCTGCGAGAAATGCAAAGCACTTTGTGTTTTCGTTCAGCAGCATTGCACCGAGATTGCCGTGGCCGAGGCCGACTTTGCGCTGATCCGCAACCGAACCGGGGATACAGAACGCCTGAAGACCCTTTCCGATGTACTCTGCGGCTTCGGCTGCATTTTTTGCGCCTGCCTTGATTGCGATCGCAGCACCGACGGTGTATGCCCAAACTGCATTTTCAAAAGCAATGGGCTGAATTCCGAGCACGATTGAACGGACATCGATTCCCTTATCGGAAACAATCTGCTGCGCCGCTTCAAGGCTCTCGATCCCGTATTCACCGAGAACGGAGTTAATCTTGTCGATCCTTCTGGAATATCCTTCAAAATTAATCATAACGGCACCTCATTTCATTCTTTTCTTGGGTCGATAACCTTTGCAGCTTCGTTGAATCTGCCGTAGGTGCTCAGGAACTTTTCGTAGGCTTCGTTCGGCGTCGCGCCTTTGCCTATGGCTTCCATCATTTTGCCGAGGTTGACAAACTGATAACCGATTATCTCATCATTTGCATCAAGAGCAAGCTTTGTGACATAGCCTTCGGTCAATTCAAGATATCTTGCGCCTTTTTCGCGTGTGCTGTAAGTCGTGCCGATCATGCTGCGGAGCCCTTTGCCAAGGTCTTCAAGCCCGGCTCCGATTGCAAGTCCGTCCTGGGAAAACGCACTTTGGCTGCGTCCGTAAACTATCTGCAAAAACAACTCGCGCATGGCGGTGTTGATAGCATCACAGACAAGGTCGGTATTGAGAGCTTCAAGAATCGTTTTGCCGGCAAGGATCTCGGCGGCCATTGCAGCGGAATGAGTCATGCCGCTGCATCCGATGGTCTCGATAAGAGCTTCTTCAATAATGCCGTTCTTGATGTTCAGCGTGAGCTTACATGCGCCCTGCTGCGGCGCACACCAACCGACACCGTGCGTGAAGCCGCTGATGTCGGAAATTTGTTTTGCTTTAACCCAATTGCCCTCTTCGGGAATGGGAGCAGGATCATGCACCGCGCCCTTGCGGACGAAGCACATATTGTTCACCTCATGTGTATATTCCATTGTCGGTTTCCTTTCATCCTTAAAAATCGGCTTTATTTTATCATATTCTTCCCGATTTTCAAGATATTATTTTTGAAATCTGTGTAAAAAATTTTGAATACCGTTCATAAACAGAAAAAAGAGCCGACAAAATCGACTCTTTAATGGTCTGGGTGAGAAGATTCGAACTTCCGGCCTCTTGAACCCCATTCAAGCACGCTACCAAACTGCGCTACACCCAGATATTCGGTTGTCGTCCGCTCTTTCGAACACTGTTCTCTCGCGAACGATGTGTATTTTAGCACTTGAGTACGGATATGTCAACCCCTTTTTTCGTATATTTTGAATTTTTTTGTCCGATACGCTTGATGCCGCAGAAAAAAGCATTGCAATTAAATGAAAAACCGAGTTTTATATATAAAACAATGCAGAATTTGCTCTGTTTGCGGTGCGGTTAAACAAAAAGAGCGGAACTCAATGACCGTGGGTCACAAATTCCGCTCGAATTTAATTGCCTGCGACGAAAAAACAAAGTTTGTTTTTTCAGAATATCAGCGCAAACAGTTTAAAGAGCCAGTTTGCCGCAACACCCGCAGCGAGACCGCCGATGGTGTGGCTCGCAATTGCTTTTCCGGTCAGGTCGGGACGCTTGAGGGACTGCATCATTGAGGCATGAGTGCTGAGGTAGCCGCTCCAGCACATGCACATGGAAGTGAAGACCGCAATATCATGTGCCGTGACCGAACCCGCTTCCGCAAGCTCTTTGACGATTCCGGTTGCTGCGCCGGCGGAACCGAGCGCCGTAATGGGGACAGCTATTGCATCGGTGGAGGAAAACCCGAACAGAGGCTGCAAAATGAACTTGATTGCATTCGCTGCGCGGGGGAGCAGCGAAATGCCTTCGTAAGCCGCGCCCGTGTACACACCGCCTTCGGGGGCACCTTTTGTGAGCATCATAACGATGGTGCAGATAACAAGCACACCTGGAATGATGCTGAGTCCGATGTCAACGCCGCTCTTGCCGCCGTCGAGTGCAGCAGTCAGAATGCGCATGCCGAGACTTTGTTTTTTGCGAACACCGCCTGAAGACTGTTCGGAGGGGTCAAAAGCGGAATCCTCGACGTATTCCTCTGTGCCGAAGATTTTTTTTGTTTGCATGAGCATCAGCCTTGTGCTTACGACACTGCCGATGATTGCACCGAGGTTGCCGATGAGAATTGCGGACACAACGCTGCCGCCCTGAATATTGCCGAGACCGAGCATGAACGTGGAAACAATAAGCCCCATTCCGAATGCCGTGCCGAGGTTAGTCAGGCCGTAAAGCTGATATTTCTTGAAGTACTTGCGAAAACCGTGATCTTCCGCGAGAGAAAGAATTGCAGGATTGTCGGAAAGATAAGTTGTGACTATGCCGAGAGCGGCAGCACCGGGCAGACCGTATATCGGCCTCATCAACGGGGAAAGAAGATGATTGAGCATTGCAACAACACCGAACTCCGTGAGCAGTGCGGAAACTGCGCCCATGATGACTGCGATCGCCATGATGTAAAGACATGTATCGGTCAAAAGAGCGAATGCGGTATTCATTACTGTGCTGAGCATGTTCGAAAGCCCCATGGGGATTGCAAACAAGGTAAAAAGACCGATGAAGAAGATGAGGAATACTATCGGAGTGACCCAAAATGAAATTCTGGATTTGGGAAGTTTTTGGGTTTTTCCGTTTTTATTCCGAACGGGCTGCTGTGCGTTTTCCATGTGATTTCCTTTCGGGGAAGCTGTATTATGCCTGAGGTGCAGCGAGCGGACGGATTAATCCGCACCGAATCATTCACCTTTGCACAATTCGATACTATACAACAAAAAGGATTGCAATTAAACTGAATGTTTGTTATCATATCCATAAGAAAACCGAATGGATCGCGGCGGAAGGGTGTTTGCTGCGGAAACGGAAGGGTAAAGGCATGAACATTGATAACTACAGGGTTTTCATCCGCGTTGCAAAAATAGGCAATCTGACTGCGGCAGCGGAGCAGCTGGGTTATACTCAGTCAGGAATCAGTCACATCGTATCGGCTCTTGAACAGGAATTCGGCTTTCAGCTGCTGCGGCGAAGCAAAACGGGCGTTTCGCTGACGCAGGAGGGGGAGCGGATACTGCAGACGCTGCGCGAGGTTGTGAACAGAGATGATATGCTGAAACAGATAGCGGCGGAGATAAAGGGGGTACGCATGGGTAAAGTGCGTGTTGGTGCTTTTTCAAGCGTTGCCGTCTGTTGGCTGCCGAAAATCATAGCGGAGTTCAGCAATGAGTATCCGAATATTTCTATTGATGTCTCAGTCGGAACGTACAAAACCATAGAGGATATGATAATTGCCGAAGAGGTTGACTGCGGATTTATGAGCGGGACGATGCGCAAGGAATTAAAGTTTGTCCCGCTGTGCGTTGACAGGATGCTTGCGCTTGTACCCCCGAAACTTCTGCCGTCCGGCTGTAAGACCCTTCCGCTTGAAGCAATATCCGACATTGATTTCATTATCCCGGGAGAGGGATCGAACTATGATATCGGAAGAATTCTCCGCACGGCCGGTGTACGGCCGCGTGTAAAATACAGCGTAAGTGACGACTATGCCGCCGTTGCAATGGCGGAAGGCGGACTCGGGATGACCATTGTCCCGGAGCTGATACTCAAGGGTATAGGCGGAAACCGTGCGGCGGTCGAGCTTGAACCTGCCTGCACAAGAACGATCGGAATCGCGGAACGTTCAATCGGCACGGGTTCGCCTGCATGCGCAGCATTTATGCGCTTCACGGAGAACTGGGTCAAAAGGAATTCGGAGGATGCGATTCAATGACGAATGCCGAAAAGCAGCGAATTCGTTCTTTTCAAAACGGTGCGGCAATGTTATAATGAACTTAATAAGGAACGGAAAATGCGGATACAGGGCAGTTTGGCTTATGTGTTTGCCGGCTGTCCGTGTTTGTTCGGCTGAAGGAACATTATGCCGATTTTCGGAATATTGAACAAAACTTAAAGGAAAACCGATTATGAAATGGAAAGAAATAACAATATATACAACCAAGGAAGGAACAGAGATAATTCTTGCGCGGCTTGATATGCTTGGGATTACCCAGGTTAGCATAGTTCAGGGCGATGAGGAGATTGACGCGCTGCTGCATTCGTGTGAAAAATACTGGGATTATGCGGATGAGGCCGCAATGGGAAAACAGCCTTCCGTACAGGCTTATGTTTCCGATGTTCCCGAGAATGCCGCGGTGGAGCAGGCGGTGCGAAATTCGATTGCGGAATTGGACAGTATGCGCAGCGAAATCGGCATTGATATGGGTTCGTTAAAAATCGAAGTGCGCAGCGTGGATGAGGAGGACTGGGCGAATAATTGGAAAGCGTATTTCAAACCGATGCCTGTCGGCGAAAAGCTGCTCGTCTGTCCTTCATGGGAAAAAATCCCGGAGGGGAACACACGCGCGGTTCTGAAAATTGACCCCGGAATGGCTTTCGGAACGGGAACTCACCACACAACGCGCATGTGCCTTGAATTGCTTGAAAAAAACATTAAGAACGGGGATCTTGTTGCAGATCTCGGCTGCGGCAGCGGAATACTTTCGATTGCCGCTTCCCTGATGGGAGCGAAAGAAACCTATGCAATTGATATTGATCCGGTCGCGGCGCGCGTTGCTGCCGAAAACGCCGAGCTGAACGGAATTGATATGTCAGGCTACTTCATCAGAATCGGAGATATTCTTTCCGATGAAAAATTCCGAGACGATATTTCCGGAAGGCAGTATGATATTGTGCTTGCAAACATTGTTGCAAACGTCATTATCGCGTTTGCACCCGTAATTCCGCAGCTTATGAAACCGGACGGAAAGCTCATTGCCTCCGGAATAATTGCGGACAGGCTGGATGAGGTGCTTGATGCCCTGAAGGCGAACGGACTTGAAGCTGTTGAAATATGCAGCGGCGAAGACTGGCGTGCAGTGCTTGCGGCGAAAATATCGTAAGCAACACCGGACGCAGGTGCGGCAGTACTGCGAACGTCCGGATATAAAACGGTGAAAGCTGAATCGGCTTATGAGAAGATTTTTTACTGATAAAAAACTGACCGTCGGAACGGAAATTGTCCTTGACGGCGAAGAAGCAAAACACATCATGACGGTGCTTCGAATGAAACCGGGCGATGAACTTTTGCTTATCAACGGAACCGGCAGGGAAATGACTGCACGTATTTTGAACGAGAACAAGGGGGAGGTACGGCTTGAAGCAATTTCCGATGCACCGTGCCCGTCGGAGCCTTTGAATCGTGTAACGCTGTTCCAATGCCTGCCGAAAGCGGGAAAGCTTGAGCTGATAATTCAAAAATGTGTTGAACTCGGCATATTTGCAATTCAGCCTGTTTATTCAAAACGCTGCGTTGTGAAACCCGAAGCAAAGGAGTCAAAACTTATACGATTCAATCGGGTTGCACAGGAGGCGGCAAAGCAGTCCGGGCGCGGGCGAATTCCGAAGGTCGGCCCCGTTCAAAATTTAAATGAATGTGATTTTTCGGGATTTGATGCCGTGCTTATAGCATATGAGGATGAGGAAAAAACGACTCTGAAACAGGCTTTGAGAAAGGCGTTCGGTGAAGAAAAAGGCAAATCCGACGAAGGCGGGAACGATATTGCAATAATTATCGGGCCCGAGGGCGGTTTTGAACCGACAGAGGTTGAATCTGTCCTTAAAAACAGTCCTGCGGCAAAATCCGTATCACTCGGTAAAAGGATTTTGCGAACGGAAACCGCAGGAATGGCAATGCTTGCAATACTCATGTATGAGCTGGAGGGATGATGCGCTGCTGCTTTATTACACTCGGCTGTCGAGTGAACCAATACGAGAGTGATGCCATGGCGGAGCTCTTAACTCAGGCGGGATTTGAAATCACGGAGAACCCGGCCGAGGCTGATGTCTGCATTGTCAACACATGCACCGTTACGAATATTGCGGACAGAAAATCACGCCAAATGCTTTCAAAAGCGCATAAACTGAACCCGAATGCAAAACTTATTGCGGCAGGCTGCTTTGCGCAGCGAAGCCCGGAAGCGGCGGCAAAACTGGAGGGTGTTTACGCTGTGCTCGGAAGTGCGGACAAGAATCGCGTTGTCAAACTTGTAAAAAGCATTGCTGAAGGACGGGAAAATGAACCGAAAAGCGAAAAATGCAATTGCGGAGAAAAAGAATTGTGCGATTGCTGCGGCGGTATGAAAAAATTCGAACAACCCGAAAACTCGGAATGCAGCGGGAACGCAGCCGGAGGAGCAAAAATCCTTGTCAGAGATGTTATGCATGAACACGAATTTGAAGAAATGAGTGCCGTTCATGAGGGACGCACACGCGCCTATCTCAAAATTCAGGATGGATGCAACATGTTCTGCACTTATTGCGCAATTCCGTATGCACGCGGCGGATTACGTTCGCGCTCGATTGAGTCCGTTCGTGCCGAAGCCGAAAAGCTTAACAACGAAGGATTTTCCGAGGTTGTGCTGACGGGAATTCATCTGATGAGCTATGGCAGGGATTTACGCAGCGGTACGGATATACGCGATGCCGTGCGCTGCTTTGACGGACTGAACAATATAAAACGTATTCGCTTCGGTTCGCTTGAACCGCATATGATGACGGATGAAATAATTGCCGAACTTGCAGATAATAAACGCATATGCAGGCAGTTCCATCTTTCGCTGCAAAGCGGTTCGGACACGGTGCTTGAACGAATGCGGCGCGGATACACGAGCGGGCAGTATTTTGAATTATGCCAAAAACTGCGCAGGGCGTTCGGCGGCGAAACAGCCGTTACAACCGATATTATTGCGGGTTTTCCGGGCGAAACGGAAGAGGAGCATCTTGAAACAATCGAATTCATGCGCAAAGTGGGTTTTGCGAAAGTTCATATCTTCCCGTACTCAAGGCGAAGCGGAACAAAGGCGGATGCAATGCCGGGTCAGCTGTCAAATGCCGAAAAAAGCCGCAGAGCAGGTGAGCTTATTGCTGTCGGCAGGGAATCGGAACACGAATACCTTGAACAATACGTTGGAGAAACAGTGAACGTTTTGATAGAAAAATGCGTCGATAACGTTTCATACGGATGCACGGATACATATGCAGCGGTCAGAATTAACAGCGCAATAACGCCCAACACATTTGCGGACGTTAAAATAAAATACATCAAGGAGGACATGAATGGAGAATTGTATCTTTTGTAAAATTGCCGCGGGTGAAATACCCTCAACAAAGGTGTATGAAGATGAGCGCGTGCTTGCTTTTCGCGATATTGAACCGCAGGCGCCGGTGCATGTGCTGCTGATTCCCAAAAAGCATTTTGCCGATATTCTTGAATGCGATTCCGAAACATTTGCGTATATGCAGGAGATTGTAAAAAAACTTGCAGTTGAACTCGGCATCGCCGAAAAGGGCTTCAGAGTTGTTATCAACACCGGTGAAGACGGCCAGCAGAGCGTTAAGCATCTGCACTGGCATATTCTCGGCGGAAGAAGCATGCAGTGGCCTCCGGGCTGATTTAAACATCATGTAACAAAAACACCGTATATCAAACAGGGGTTCTGCGGACGCAATTCCGCAGAACCCTTTTCTTACTGACTTCGGATAAGCTTTAAACCTCCGCTTGCATAATCAGTCGGAACATTTGAAAGCCGATTAAAAGCTTATTTCAGAAATTTGAAGCTTGAAACGATAGGTGCTTCGATTGCTTTGCCGCTGCAAACACGGAAGAAGCAGATAAGGTTGAGAACAATAGCAATAATTTTACAAGCAAAGGCAGCGACCCACCCGAGAAATGGGATGATAAGGAGCACGAGCGAAAGCAGCGCGGCGATTTGAATCTTCAGTGCCTGGCGCACATGAAAACCGGCATAAGGTGAACTGCTTGATGCAAGCAGAGTGATAATCACGCCGACCCATCCCATAAGATATGGAATGAGCGCGAACACCTTGTTTGCGGAAATGTCAGCGGGGTCAAATTCCGCCGTGTGGTCAAGAGGATCTCCGGGTTGGTCTGCAACCGTGGTCAGCGGTGCGCCGCACTGAGTGCAGTGCGAGGCAGAGTCGGGAAAACTCAGGTGACAGTTGGTACATACTTTCATATTAATAGCCTCCTATATTTATGCGGAGTATCATAAACTCCGCATAAAGTATATCACGCAGCTGCAGACAAGTCAATACAAATTGATGCATCGAATATCCGGAGAAGAAAAGCAACCGGCGTTTATATTCCGCGCAGCTTTGCGGTTGGAATATATTTCTGAACGATTGAAAGGTATTCGCGCATTTTCCCTTCGCTTGCAGGGGAAAGTCCGGTGCCGATGAGCGCACCGGAATCGACAAACAATTGAAGGAAATAACGTTCTTCGCCTTTAAGCCACTGACCGATGCGCTCGAAATCGGCGGGGGAATGAAGCTCGTCGACAACTGTTGTCCGAAACTCATGCTCAACACCGCTGTTTCTTATAATATCAACGCTTGCAAGCACCGGGCCGATATCGATATTCCGAACACCGGTTAAAACGCTGTAACGCTCGGGGGCGGTTTTGATGTCCATCGCAATGTAATTGAGAAGCTTGGCATCAATAAGTCTTTGCAGCAAATCGGGAAAGGAGCCGTTCGTATCAAGTTTCACGAGATAGCCCATTTCGCGGCAGCGCATTATGAATTCGGCGATGTCCGGCTGAAGCAGCGGTTCGCCTCCTGATATGCATATTGCATCAAGCAAACCGCGCCGCTTGCGAAGAAAACCGAAAATTTCTTCACCTGCAATTGTGGGAGTCAACGCAGGACTGATCACAAGATCCGAATTTTGGCAGAACGGGCAGCGAAAATTGCACCCGCCCGTGAAAACAGTGCACGCAACCTTGCCCGGGTAATCGAGCAGAGTGACCTTTTGTATTCCTTTAATTTCCATAGATAAAATTCCTTGTTTAATGCCGAAACTGTTATTGCGGACGACACGGTCGGCCGATGTGTGTCGGCAGTGTTTGTATTTTAGACTTTGGGAGACAGAATTTCAACCTCAAAATAATATATTTTTCACTAAGCGGAAAAAACTGTTGACAGAGACGAGGAACGGAGCTATAATGTTAGCACTCAAAGGGAATGAGTGCTAACAACAAGTGCTTCCCGATGAGATGCCCCAAAAGGGCGATGATGATTCAGAGGAGTGTGAGAATATGACGGAAGTTTTGGATGTTCGCAAGATGCGCATACTTCAAGCGATCGTTGATGACTATATTCTCACGGCTTCGCCGGTCGGCTCAAGAACTTTGTCAAAGCGTGACGATATCGAGCTTTCACCCGCAACGATTCGCAACGAGATGAGCGACCTTACGGAGCTCGGTTTTCTTGAACAGCCGCATACGAGTGCGGGCAGGATTCCGAGCGAAAAAGCTTACAGACTCTACGTGAACTCCATTATGGACAGAGCAAAGCTGACCGATGAAGAAGCGGAATACATCAGACGTCATCTGAACACACGCGTTAACGAGGTCGGCGAAGTGATTCGTGAAACGGCAAGAATGCTTTCGGGCATCACGAAATATACTTCTGTTGTTCAAACCCCGCAGATAAAAAACGCAAGGTTTAAGCGTATCAGTCTGATTCCCGTAACGGACGGAAAGGCATTAGCCGTTATTGTCACCAACAACGGGGCGACTTCAAGCAGAATGCTTTCGGTTCCGGCGGGAGTGACTCCGCGCAGCATTGAACAGCTTGCGGAACTGATGAACGAGCGACTCGCAGGTTACAAACTTACCGATGCGCAGAATACGCTGCTTCCTCTTCTGAAGGAAGAGATCGGTGAACAGGCTGAAACGGTTGCGGCAATGCTTCAACCTCTCACAAACAGCCTGAACAAACAGGAGGTCGAGGTTGTCGGTGCGGCAAATATGCTGGATTATCCCGAATATTCCGATGTTGCAAAAGCAAAGTCGTTTCTGTCAGAGGTTGAAAACGGCAGCTGCATTCAACAGGTGTTCACTCAAAACAAGGACGGCGTTGAGCTGACAGTGCGCATCGGAACCGAGAACGATAACCCCGAACTCAAAGATTGCTCCGTTGTCACGGTAAATTATCGTGTTGGCAACGAACAGGCGGGTTCAATGGGTGTTATCGGCCCGACAAGAATGGATTACGGCAAGGTTGTTGCGGTGCTTAAATGCGTGAGCGAAAATCTGAGCAATGTTTTGAGTGATATGCTCAAAAAGAATGAATAGCCGCAACAGGCAGCAGAATAAGAAAGGACAACGGCAGCAATGCCCGCGTCACGGAGGAAGTTATGGCAAAGGACAAAAAGAAACCCGCTCAGCAGGATGAAAAGATGCCCGCAGAAGCACACGAAACCGTTGAACAGAATTCCGCAGAAAACAGAGCGGAAAATTCAGAGGACAACGGCGGTGTGACGCTTTCAAAGGATGAATTTGAACGCGCAAAAGCCGAAATAGAGCGCATGAATGCCGAAATCGAAACTTTGAAGAAAAGCGCGGACGAGGCAATCGGAGATGCTCAGCGTATCCAGGCGGAATTCAACAATTTTCGCAAGCGCAACGCATCGGTGCGTGCCGAAAGTTACGATGACGGCATCCGCGAAACTATAAAAAATATCCTTCCGGTGCTTGATAATTTTGAGCGTGCCCTCGCAACATCCGACGGTTCACCCTTTTCAAAAGGCATGGAACAGATTCAAAAACAGCTTCTCGACTGCCTCAAAAAGAGCGGACTTGAGGAAATAGAAGCCGAAGGCGTCTTTGATCCGAATATGCATGATGCAGTCATGCGTGATGAAGATGACAGCGACGCCGAAAGCGGAACAATAACAGCCGTTCTTCAGAAAGGCTACCGTGTAAAGGGTAAGATAATCCGCCACACGATGGTGAAAGTCAAAGCCTGAGCACAGAACCCGGACACATGCGTTCCGTGTCTTAAAGCGGATCTGCATCAGTCAATCAAAAGCAAAAATCACCCCTTAACCGGGGATGAAATAAATTTAAAATCCCAAACCCATCGCGGTCGGTGCGGATTCTGTCAGCACCGTTGACGCCGCGGCGGACGGCGGCAATCATATCAAAACATGAACCGTTATTTTCCGCCGGAAAGAAAGGTAAATTATTATGTCAAAGATTATCGGTATCGACCTTGGTACGACCAATTCCTGTGTTGCTGTCCTTGAAGGCGGCGAACCCGTTGTTATCCCCAATCCCGAAGGCTCCCGCACAACTCCCTCTGTTGTTGCGTTCAAAAACGGCGAGCGTATGGTGGGTCAGGTTGCAAAACGTCAGGCTATCACCAACCCCGACAACACCGTAAGCAGCATTAAGCGTGAAATGGGCAGCGATTACCGCCGCACCATCGAAGGCAAGTCCTATACTCCGCAGGAAATTTCCGCAATGATTCTTCAGAAGCTGAAACAGGATGCGGAAGCTTATCTCGGCGAAAAAGTCACTGATGCTGTTATTACAGTTCCTGCTTACTTCTCCGACAGTCAGCGTCAGGCAACCAAGGACGCAGGCAAGATTGCAGGCCTTAATGTTCTCCGTATCATCAACGAACCCACTGCGGCGGCTCTTGCATACGGTATGGATAAGGAAAACAACCAGAAGATCCTGATTTACGACCTTGGCGGCGGCACGTTCGATGTTTCCATCCTCGAAATCGGCGACGGCGTGTTTGAAGTTCTTGCAACTGCCGGCAACAACCGTCTCGGCGGCGATGATTTCGACGATCGTCTTATCAACTATATTGCAGAGGAATTTAAAAAGTCCCACGGCATTGACCTTCGCAACGACCGCATGGCGAAGCAGAGGCTTAAAGAAGCAGCAGAGAAGGCAAAGATTGAGCTTTCCGGCATGGCTTCCGCAAACGTCAATCTTCCCTTCATCACGATGGATGCAAACGGCCCCGTTCATCTCGATATGAACATCACACGTGCAAAGTTCAACGAGCTTATCTCCGATTTGCTCGACAAAACAAAAACTTGCGTACAGCAGGCATTGCATGATGCGGGTCTGAAAACTTCTCAGATTGATAAGGTTATCCTTGTCGGCGGTTCAACCCGTGTTCCCGCGGTTCAGGATCTTGTAAAGAACATCACCAGCAAAGAACCCTTCAAGGGCATTAATCCCGATGAATGTGTTGCAATCGGTGCTGCAATTCAGGGCGGTGTCCTCGGCGGCGAAGTCAAAGACGTTCTTCTTCTCGACGTAACGCCCTTGAGCCTCGGCATTGAGACCCTCGGCGGCGTATTCACGAAGCTTATTGACCGCAACACCACCATCCCCACCAAGAAGAGCCAGGTATTCTCAACTGCGGCGGACGGCCAGACCAGCGTTGAAATCCATGTTCTTCAGGGCGAGCGTGAGATGGCACAGTACAACAAGAGCCTCGGCAAGTTCCAGCTTACCGGTATTGCACCCGCTCCCAGGGGTGTGCCTCAGATCGAAGTCAGCTTTGATATCGATGCAAACGGCATCGTTCATGTAACCGCAAAGGATCTCGGCACGGGCAATGAACAGAACATCACCATCACTGCCTCCACCAACCTGTCCGAGGATGAAATCAACCGCGCAGTCAAAGAAGCTGAGCAGTTCGCAAACGAGGATAAGAAGCGCAAGGATGAAGTTGAAACCCGCAACCATGCCGACACTCTGGTATATGAAACCGAAAAGACCATGAAGGAACTCGGTGACAAGATTGCAGAGAGCGACAAGTCCAGAATCAATGCCGAAGTTGAAAATGTTAAATCTGCTCTCAACGGCAGTGATTCCGAGGCTATCAAAGCTGCAACCGAAAAGCTGACTGAGGTATCCTATGAAGTTTTCGGCAAGATTTATCAGCAGCAGGCTCAGCAGAACGGCGGTGCGGCGGGCTTTGATCCCAACGCGGGCGCAGCGGGCAGCGGCAACAACGGCGGCAGCAACAGCAGCAACGGCAACGATGACGGCGTTGTTGATGCGGATTACGAAGTTGTAGACAACTGATCCCGATTACTCTGATAATAAACGGCGGTGCGGCGGATGATTCCGGCAGATGCCGTTCAAAGAAAAACTGTTCCGCCGCAGATGCATAAAATAAAGCATTGGCGGCGGAACAAAATGAACAGACTAAGCGTAGGGGCGCGGCAGCTTCTGTCGAGCCCCGAAGGCTTGCATTGCTGCCGAAAGCTTTTTTCGAGATTCGGACGCAATGCAGGTTGAATTATTATTTCATGGGGGAGCACCATGGCAGAAAAAAGAGATTATTATGAGGTTCTCGGCGTTGAAAAAACGGCGAGCGATGACGAAATAAAATCCGCTTACAGGAAACTTGCAAAAAAGTATCACCCGGATCTGAATCCGAACAACAAAGAAGCGGAAGTTAAATTTAAAGAAGCAAACGAAGCATATGAAGTCCTTTCCGATAAGGACAAGCGTGCGAAATACGACCAGTTCGGGCATGCGGCGTTTGATCCTTCGGCGGGTGCTTGCGGCGGCGGCTTCAACGGCTTTTCGGGTGCGGGCTTCACGGGCTCCTTCACAGGATTTGACGATATTTTGAATTCAATGTTCGGCGGCGGTTTCGGTGGAAGAAGCAGGAGTGCGCGTGCTGATGCGCCGATGCAGGGCGAGGATTTGCGCTACTCTTTGACGATAACGTTTGAGGAGGCGGCATTCGGCTGCAAAAAGGAAATTTCGTACAGACGCGAAGAAAAATGCGCCACATGCGGCGGCAGCGGAGCAAAACCCGGAACAAGCAAAAAAACCTGTACACGCTGCAACGGCACCGGCCAGATTCGAGTTCAGCAAAACACAATGCTGGGCACGATGCAGAGTGTTCATCCCTGTGATGCCTGCGGCGGTACGGGCAAGATTATTGAACAGCCCTGCGAAACCTGCCGCGGCAAGGGCAGAGTGAGCAACGCCATGAAGGTTGTTGTTACAATCCCCGCAGGCATTGATGACGGGCAGAGTATTCGCCTTGGCGGAAAAGGTGAAGCGGGTTATAACGGAGGTCCGGACGGCGATTTGCTTGTGACGATTCGCGTGAAGAGCAGCAAACAGTTTGTGCGTGACGGCTATAACCTGTACACAAACCTTACAATTCCCGTAACAACCGCTGTTCTCGGCGGCGAGGTTACTGTTCCCACTCTTTCAGGCGAGTTGAAATATAACATTCCCGAAGGAACCCAAAGCGGAACAACATTCCGTATGCGAGAGCAGGGCATACAGAAGCTGCGCCTTCCCGGCAAGGGTGACCTTTACGTAAATGTCACCGTTGAAATTCCCAAAAAGCTTACATCGGAACAGCGCGAGTTGTTCGAGAAGCTTGCGGAATCAATGGGCACAAGTGTTCCTGCCGGAAAAAAACGGCGCGTACGGAAAAAATAATCAATAAGTTAACCATCGGTTAATAAGATAACTTTTTAAAATACAAACAGGGACGGGCAGTCGTTAAGAACTGTCCGTCCCTGTTTTTTGTTTGCCGATGCAGCAGACGTTTTCAGGTTAACCGTATGCTGTTATGCGGACTGCATTGCTTTGCGAATTATCAGGAGCGCATCAACGGATGTTATATCGCCGCTGCCGTCAATATCGCAAATGCTGAAATCAAGGCTGCCGGAAACGGGCGTTGCAATAATCCCAAGGGACATGCGAAGCACGGTGAGGGCGTCGGCGGAAGTTACAACACCGTCGCCGTCAACATCACCGAGAAGGCTGTATTCAGCGGTGACAGTGCGGTTTTCGGTAACGTTGACAAGGCTGCCGTTCCAACCGGTGAAAATATAACCATCATGCGCAGGTGCAGCAGGCGCGGTAACGTTGCTGCCGTGTTCAACGGAGACTTCGGCGATTGCGGAGCCGTCGAGTCCGTCAACGAATGTAACAGTGTAAACATTGATTGAAAGGACAGCGTCAACCGTCAGGTTTTCGGCAGGCATGGTTTCGGGAACGACCCAACCGGAGAAAGTGTACCCTTCGGGTACGGTGTATTCGGGCACAGTGATTGCTGCACCGACAGCGTAGGTCTGTTCGGCATAGAACTCACCGTTGACGGTGTAGGTCAGCGTGTATTCGGGCAATGATGCGTTCACGGAACCGTTCGTTGTATGAACCTCAATATCGGTGACTGTGCCGCCGACAGGAAGATTAACAAATCTGTTCACATCAACGTTGATAGGAGTTGTGCCGGAGAACTCGGGGTTTACGGTCGCCTTAACGGTGAGCAGAACATTTTCATCTATGCCGTTGCCCGTCATGGGAGCGTCCGCACAGAGTGCGCCGACATAAATCGTGCCGGGCGTTGTGGTGAAGTCGATAACGTTCATGGAAGTGTTTTCGAGAATTGCACCGGGAACGACTTCATTAACGGTCAATTTTGTGCTGTCGTAACCGATATGCATTTCAAGGGTGTGAGCCTCGAACTTGCCGCTGACGGTGACGGGAATCTCGACCTGCTGACCGGAAATCGCGGTGATTTCGGGTGCAGAGAAAGATGCCGAAACGGGAAGTTCTTCAATGAGGATGCGGAGTGTTTCTTCGGCCGCGGTGAGAACATCATAATTGCTGACAAGGGCTTGCTGTTCGACAGTCAGAGCATCATATGCCTGCCTTGCCTCCGCAATTGCAGAGGCACTTTCAAGGCTCACCTCTCCGATTGCGGAAATCTTTGCTATAACATCGCGAACAGGGGCATTCTGCTGATATTCGTCTTCAAGCTGCTGCAGAACCGCTGCGGCAGCATTTACGTCTTCCTGACTTGCATAAATCGCGGTTGCGGCACTCATGGCAGAGTCCGGAATTTCGATGCCGTGTTCGTTAAGCGTTGCGATAAGCGTGCTGAGCCTATCTTTGTTTGCAACGGGGTAGAAGGATGTGTTGTCACTGCCGCCCATTGCATAACCGCCGCCGATATCGCTGCCGTAGGCAACGGTGAACTGAACGCGGACAACATCGCCGTCGGACAGATATGAATCTGAGAAGCCGACATTGGGGAACACATTGTTAAGACAGTACATCCAGCCGGAAGCATAGCAATAGTCGAATTCGCCGAGTTCGTTTTCACTGTATCGGTCTTCAAGCGTTATGCCCCAAGACGAAAGCGCATCAACAAGTTCTGCGGGAGCGTTGACGGGAGAGACGGGGATATTGGGAATCGTGCCGTCCTTAATGGTTGCAAGATAGAAACCGCCTTCAACGCTGCCGGTATGGGATTCGGTGAATCCAAAGCGGTTAAGCACACGCATCAGTACCGCGGCAGCACAGTCGCCGGCATAAATATCGGTAAGCACGGGTTCAACGATGTAGCCTTCACCGAGGGAGAACGCTTCAATGCTGAAGATTGCCTGACCGACGTATTCGCCGTCTTCTGCGGGCTGATAGGTAATAGTGTATGTCAACTCAGCATCGCCGGCGGAAACAACGACGGTGTTTTCACCTTCAACAGTAAAGTTCAAAGTGAAGCTCGTCTGCGTTGCATCGTCCCAAGTGGGGGAGAGTGCATCGCCGTTGAAAGTTGCGGTCGGAGTGACCTTGTTGCCGTCGCCGTCCTTTGCAATAACAAAGAACGTGCGTTTTGCTGTCTTCTGGATTATTCCGTCAGACAGGGTTGTTTCAATGCTGTAATTGCTTTTTACAGCATCAGTTAAGGTTGCTGCGCCTGCAAAACTCATCGGGATGATTCCGATAAGAAGTGCGAGTGCAAGAAGGAAGGACAGAATTTTTTTCATTTTCTTTTCCCTTTCGTTTTATTTTAAACGGCCGGAGATGAATCACAGTCCGTTTAATTCTGTCGGAGCTTTATCCCGGAAGTTCATCATGATGATGTTCCGTCGGGATAAAGCGTGGTTTTTTCGGTGTTAAGGCAAATTATTCAATGCCCATTGCTTTGCGGAAAACGAGCAGTGCATCAATGGATGTGATTGCGCCGTCGCCGTCCATATCGCAGATGATGCGCTCCGTTTCGTTTGCGGGAATGATTCCGAGAGCGATGCGAAGCATCAACAGAGAATCGGCAGTGTCAAGGCTGCCGCTCCCGTTTGCATCACCGCGAAGCATAAGCGCTGCGTCAATGGTGATATTCTCTGCCGGCATGGTTTCGGGAACGTCCCAACCGAAGAACACAAATCCTTCTTCAGGATTGTACTCAGGTGCATTGACTGCATCGCCCGCCGCATAAGTCTGTTCTGCATAGAATTCACCGTTGACGGTATAGGTGACGGTGAATGTGGGCTGCGCTGCGTTAATAACAAGGTTGATAACGCCGTCAGGTGCGTGGTACTCGGTTCCGGGAACCCCGTCCCTGTTCTGATACATAAGCGAGGGATGGGAAATGATGAACATATTATCATCGGAAGTCAACGGAGCCGTTGAATAAACAGCATAGGCAGTTATATCCCGCACCGTACCGTTTGCATAATGCGCAAGCACCTGCATTCCCGTCGGATCAAAGGTTTCGCCGATGGTATAGACGGTTTTATCAGGCAGTTTGGCAATTTCAATGCGATCAACAACGCTTCCGACTGCCATCAGGTAAGCGGAATCGTTTTTGAAATAAATGGTTCCGTCGGCATCGATAATCGGGCTGCAAATCGCATACTGAGCCTGCGCCCCGTCGGGAGTGAACAAAACCGGAGCGCAATCGTAAGTTGTGCCCTGATATTCCTCCTGCACGACGGCGGAAGGTTCAGTCTGACCGGGTCTGTCTGCAATGACGCGAAGCATACCGGGAGTGAAGTTATCAAAGAAATAGACGTAAACAGTGTCGTCATCACCTGCATATGCAGTGGTAAGGACGCCGCTTGTTTGCGGATAACCCTTTGTGCGTACCGTATATGCAATGCTCATGCTTTCAAGGTCAATAACCGTGATGTTGTGTCCGGAGTATGCACCGAATTGTGACGTTCCGGAAACACCGACATAGGCCCTGCCGTTGTAAACCGTCGGAGTGCAGGTACTCATGGCGGGGTTTGATGGGTCATCCGCATAGTTGAACAGCTTTACAAAGCTGAGCGAACCCTCGGTGAAGCTGCCGTCCGCTTCAACATGAACAGCATAGAAATAGCCGCCCTTGGTTGTGAAATACGCTGTACCGGAGGGGTTTGTACCGTTTTCCTCATCGGGAACGAAAGTGACGCTGCTGCGTGCATCCCCGGGATGAGGAAGGGTGATGCTGCCGATAACCGAACCGGAGGTTGGGTTCAGCGAAACTATCCTTGCGTGGCCGTCGGTATAGCCGCTTTCGCCGTCATCAGTGTCAATGAGAACAAATTCATCGCACACATATGCGCCTGCCCAATAGAAGCCGCCCTTTGAAACATATCTCCAGGAAGCATACTTTGTTTCGTTGCCGACATCGGGATCTTCGTCCGTTGCCGAAACGCATACGAAACTTGCATCGCCTGTTTCGCTCTTCCAAAAACCGGTGTAAATATAGCCGTCATGGTAAACGATCGGGCAGTTCGGCTGTCCGCCGTTTGAATCCGTGAAGAGCCAAAGAGAATCGAGAGTGACGGCATCGAATGCCTGAATTCTGCCGTTGGACAGCCCGACAAATATCATGCCGTCCGCATAGGTGGGAGAATTAATCGCGAAACTCGAGCTTGCCGCCATGGACTTTGTGACAAGTGCCTCACCGCTCGTTTTATCAATTTTGTAGATATTGGCTCCTGCATAGACGTACAGAAAATCATCAACAATGATGGGGCAGCTGCATGCATTTGAGCCGTAACCGCTGCCGAACTGAGTTGCCCAATACAGCACGGAGTCGTTGGCGATCGTCGGTATGGGGTAGTCAACAACGCCGTTGTTAAACCGGTTGGCGCGGAAAGTAGGCCACTGAGCGTCAAGATTCGGGTCAAGATTCGGATTCGGTTCGGCAGCCGTCAGAACAGCATTGATTTCAATGACTTCATCACTCTGAACAGGGATATAATTCGATTCATGAATGCCTGCAAAGCCGACCTTTGTAACGGTGTAAGCATAACTTTCACCGGGGATAAGACTGTAGGTGCCGTCCTCGTTTTTAGGTACGGAAAGGCTCGTGCTGTTTGAAATAACGAAGGTTATCGCATCCGCAGGTTCCGTTACAAAGCGCACCGGTGTGGGCGCTGTCTTGGCAAGATGAAGCGTATAGGTGCTTTGCACGGAGGCATCGTCTTCGTGGCAGATGGTGACGGTGATGTCTTCACTGCTGAGCGCGGAATCAAGAGAAACGGAGACATTTGACGGGTCATCAAAACGTTCACCGTTTACAAGCAGATAATAACCGCCTTTGTTGGGAGCAGTTTCGCTCGCGGTGCTCTTGAATGAAGCAGAAATAATAACTTCGGGAATACTCAACGCAATAGTTGCATAGTAGTCGGCCCTGTCTCTGTCATATTTAACAATGCTGCCGTTTTCATCGCGTAGCACAATATCGTTCACAATACCGTTCGCTTGGGTTTTTGCCGAAAGTGTACCGAGGCTCAACGCTCTTCTCGCAACGAACGTATACTCCTGATAGTATTCAACCGAATCAACGGTCTTTATAAGTCGGAGCGTCATCGTATTTGCGTAACCGCAATTGGATGCAACAAACTGACCGCAGGCAACCGCACCTGCAGCACTTTCAACCGTTGAATTAATTAACTTATCCACGGGAACACCGTTGGTTAAAGCAATGGAAGTCTGCTTGTCATACAATGCATGAATTTCATACGCATCGTCATTGCACGTAGCCTTCATGAAGAAGGAGGAGTTTGCATCCGAAACGGTGAACATGTATTCGTGTTCGGCGGAAACAAAATCCCTGTCGAGGGGATAAACACGGGTATTTGCATTACCGACGTTACGCGCAGTGTATGCGCCGACGGCTGTGAGCTTGTCCGTGCTTTCGGGTTCGGAAACGGTAAAATCAGTGCCTTCCGCCGCTGTGAATCTTGCGGAAGTATGGAAATACCGGTTCTTTGTTGCGATACAGTCATATTCTTCACCCGGAGTGAGAGCATATGTGTTGACATACACACCGTCAACAACTTCACCGCATATCAAAGGTTGAATCACACCGCCGGCGGCATTAACAATTTCTGCTTCGGTTCCGGCCGGGATGATGACGTTGACGTCGGTCGCCTGAAGGCGCGTAATGTTCAACGTGTAGGAAAATGTTCTTGTGATGTTTTCTTCTGCATTCACGGTATATTCAACCGTAACATCTACAGCGGTGCTTTCGCCGATGCCATTGAGAACAACCTCGCGCTGCGTATCATTGCCGTTCACGAGAATTCTGTAATCGGAAAGAACGGGGAAGGGTGAGATGACAACGCTTTCGGCAACGGTAGTGAGGGAGTATTCGCCGGTAAGGGGGGCAAACTCTATAGGAAGCCGTGTGCCGCTGCCGAAAACCTGAAGATCGGCAAGCGTCGGAATGCGCTCAAGATTGATTTCAAAGGACTGTATCTGAGTCTGTTCACCGACATAATAACGCGCTTCAATGTCAAAGCTGCGCTCAGTCATGCTGTTTTTTTCCCAAAGGTTCGTGAGCACTGTATAGCGGCTTTCCCAACCCTTGTTGTTTGCGGGAACGCTTCCGTCGGAATTATCCCTGCCGTTGATGTCAACATAGCAGGCATAAGTTTTAACGCTGTCTGAAGGAAGATCCGCGCCGCGCGTAAGGTACATATAGACATTGCCGTGGTTTGTGTCTTCAACTTTGTAGGTTGCGGTGTGAGTTCCGTAATCCTGCTCGCGTTCGTAAAGCTTCTCGAGTGCGCCGCTGTCGGCGTGGAAAATTATGTCTCCGAACCACTCGCCATATGGAAGTGCAGCATCGATTGCGGAAGCAGAGTACTCTCCGCTTTCGGCATCGGGAGAAACGGTCACCCTGCCCTCAATGCGGTTGTGCCCGCCGTCGGAAACGGAATAGGTTGAAACACCTGCATAAGCCTGGGCGGTTGTTCCGTTGTAAATGCTCGCATTGCCGTAGGCGTCGGTAATGGTGATAACGGGGTTTTCAATTGTAATACCGTTTTGAGTAACATTAAAAACAACGTCGTATTTGTCGCCTTCGAGATATGCGGCATAATCCCGCATTGCGGAATCAAGCGCGGAGAAAAGCACCTGCGCCTGTTCTGCATTTGCATTGCGCAGGCCGCGCAGTGCATCGGCATAGGCAGTCTTTGCGGCGGGGTAGTTTAAAACGCCGTTGGCGGAATAATTGAAATCGCCCATAAGTGTTATAAGCGCAATCATTTCTTTTGATGCAACCTCATTTTCGGCAAAACCTATTGCGGTTATGTCGGAAGCGGCCGCATCAAGATCGTATCCGCATTCACCGGTTGATTCGTCATAATCATAAAATCTGACGAAATTACCCTGGACACCGTCAATTGCGGTGATGAAGCCGCTTTCAATGCCGCTGAACGTGTGTCCGCTTGCTTGAAGAGCTTCTTTAACAGTTTGCCCGTGAGCGTAATCGACCCGAACGGGTTCGATTATCGTGGCAGTTGCGGTGGAAGCGGTGAGATAAAAGCTTCCGCCGGTTTGCAGCAGCTTTGCGGCAGCGGCGGATGCGGGAGCAAGGCACCCGAATGCCAACATGATGCAGAGCATTGCAGCAATGAGTCGTGTTGTTCTTTTCATTAAAAAACCTCCTTATGATTTAGTAATAAGCTGAATTGGATACAGCTTTTACTTATATATAAACACAGGCGATATATCTGTCGCGCAGCCGTCCGAAGAATGAGCGCGAACTCCTGTATTTGTCAACCGCTGATTCAATATACGTCTGCATATCTTCTTTTTGCTCAGCAGTCATTTTATGGTTGCTGAACACGGCTTCAGCGTTGAGCTCGGAATAACGGGAATCAATTTTGCTGATATCAAGCCCGCATGCAACCATGAACATGTTCAGGTAGCCGAACATAAGTGCAATGGCTTCGTTCGGTTCGGCATTGAGCATTTTTTTGAACGCTCGTCGAAATCTGATGCGGCGTACTGCAAGAAAAACAATCAGAGCCGCTGTGAGCAGAAGCAGAATCGGAATGAATGCCAAAATCAGTGCTTTTGCAAGCTTTGTACTGTTAATTCTGTTCAGATTCTTTTGCGGACGCGCGAGGCGGATATCGGGAAGGTTATCATTCTGATAAGTATCCTCCCTGTCGCCTGAAGAATCCGGTTCGTTCGGAGCTTCGGTGTTATCGGAAGGATCCGATGAATCGTCAGTCCTTCTGTCATTACCGGAAAAAGCTGAATCACTTCCTTCAAAACCCGGAGTTGTTTCGAACGGGATCCATCCGATACCGTCGAGATAGTATTCAGCCCATGCATGTGCATCCGCTTCGGTCAGAACAACACGCCCCGAAACACATCGCGCAGCAGCTGTTTCGGCATTGATATAATAGCCTTCGACATACCTTGACGGAACGCCGAAATATCTCAGCATAACGGCAGCACATGCTGCATAGTGAACGCTGTATCCGCGTTTGCCGACCCGAAGAACGTATGCGGCAAAATCATTCGTTCCGCAGTCGGTTTTGACCGTTTCATCATAGGTAATGTTTTCCTTCAGCGCGCTTAAAACGAGCGGCAGAATGTCCGAAAGGGCAAGCGCAGGCGGGGCTTCGCCGAAAATTTCGGCCATTGCAGCAGTTGCTTCGGGAGTGAGAAGCAAACTTGTTTCATACACAAACTGAGCATAGGCGCGTTCGTCGGACAAGTACTTTTCAACGGAATCCCCGTTTGTATCCTTCAGCATTCTGCGGAGCTGAGGCGCACTCGGAACGGAACTGCATTCAATGCTGAAATCTCTTCCGGTATTGTTCTTTCGAATACATGCGGAATCTCCGATGCGGTCTTCATCAAGAAGTTTTCCCGCAGCAGCATTATACGGAAGATACAGATAACGTCTGCATGCTGAAATCAGTTCAATATCAACTTTGCTTTTTGCGAATGCATTTCCGCCGTCAGCTCCAACAGCGGCTGCTGCGGAACTCAATTGAGATTGGGCAAAAAAACCGTCGGAATGAAGCCAGTAGAACAAGTCGTTGTATTTCGCAAGTTCTTTGTTCGGCAGCGATTCCCAGCTCGTTCCGGTGTAAACTTCTCCGACCATTCCACGAAAATAACCGCTTTGTATTGTTTCGGATGTTACAGCAATTGCGGGGGTTTCGGAAGTATTGCGTGCGCGAAGGGGAGAGAGCCGTCCCTCGGGCATGGAATTTGTTGTTTCATCGTAAACCGCACGGTGCAGCCAAATACTGAGGCTGCTGCTGAGTGCATTCAGCCTGCTGTCCGAACAAAAACTGCGCATGGGCAGAGAACACAGAAAGACTGCCGAAGCAAGAAGCAGCGGAACGACGGCACAAGTGAGCTTTGCGCCCTTTTTTTGAAAATGCGGAACGGAGAGACTTCCCGCAGCAAGATGTGTTATTCCGCTTGCAATTATTAAAACCGCACCGACAGGTGATTGTGCAATGCCGCTTGCGGAAAGTACCGTGCCGAACAGAATAACTGCGTATGCAGCAATGCGTCTTCCGGCAGAAAACAGTTTGGCTGATGCTGCTGAAATAATGCTGCAAAGCAGAATAAGGAACGGCAATGTATCGGCAGGTTCGGATTGCACATCGAGATGGATTTTTCCTGTCAGCTTTATTAAAAGCGCAATGCAGTCATTAGTGAGTGCATCAAGTCCGCTGCGTATGCTCCCAAAAAAGAGTATGGAAAACAGGAAAACTGCGGCACAGTATAAAGACACTGCAACGGTTCCCCTCTTTCCGCAAAAAAGAAGTATAAGCACGCAGATTATCGGTGCTTCAATCGCGGTAACCGTAAACGCCGAAACGCTGAGCGACTTAAAAATCGAAAACAGCAGAATGTTGAAGCCGAGTGTGAACATAACCGAACAGAGCAATGCTCTGGAAAAATCCCAGAAGCTTTGACAACATGCGCTTTTGGACTGCTCAATATGCAATTCGTCTCTTTTTTCTCTTTTAATCATTCAACTCAACCACAAATTTTATAATACGAAACCGGTTTAAAGGTCAACATCGGACAGTTCTTCCGCATAATTGTCTGGAGAGAATGCCGTAAACGTACCGTTGTCGCCCGCACGGCAGAGGAGCCGCTTTGTGTTCGCACCGGCGCAAAACTCCGCAGCAGAGTCTGAGAACTCTTTGCCGATAAACACGATTTTTCCATATCCGCAGGCGCCGCGTTCCCTGACATATGCTGCGAAGGCGCTTTCCGAGGGTTCGCATTCGATAAGCCATTCGGCCGCAGAGGGAAGCTCATCGGAAGCATTCACGTCGATAAACTCAATTTGGCCGCATTGCGGGCGTGCAATTGTAAATGCGGTTCCGGAGTCCGACAGTGCGGAACAGACAGAGACTGCAACGTCACTGATTGCATCGCATTCAGCGGCTGTACATCCGGATACGTCCATGCAGATAAGCAGTGAACGTACTATCGGAAAGCTTGCGTCGCGCACGATGAGGTCATCGAATTTACAGGAGGCCTTCCAATGCACCTGTTTTAAAGAATCACCCTGTTCGTACGGACGGAGTTGAAAAACTTCGGAATGATCCGAACCGCGTTTGCCGGGTGCATAATCGCTGCTGTCTATATCATGAGAGAATGCATCGTTTCTGATGGCGTCAATATCGAACACTGTCGGCATAAATAAGCATTTTGCATCCGTTCGCAGGGAAGAGCTGCTGCGTATTCTTTTAAAAAACAGTCCGAAGCAATCGGTAAGCTCTGTTCGCAGGATCTGCGGTGAAACGCTGCCGCAATGCATCGATTTTACAGAAAACCCGGTTCGGCTTTCCGAAAGTGCAGGGACGCTGCAACGAATGACCGAAATGCGGTTTTCTCCGTTAAGCTTGTTTAGCAAAATCAGAGTACAGCGCACGAACGGCAGCGGAATGATACTGTCATTGCGAAGAACGATCTCGCAATGACAGCTTTCCCCGCGGGGACAGGAGGAAGAAGCTTTAACGGCAAATTCAACTTTCGAAGCGGCGAAACAGTTGAACGCAAAGCAAAGCGGGGGAATAAGCAGCACTGCTGCAAGCGGGAACAAAACAGCAAGTGACGGAAGCTTTAATGCGGTGATTGAGCAGCAGAAAAGAATCGACAGATACAGAACAGCAGCTGCAATGCGCCGCAGTGTGCAGCTTTGCGCAAAATCTTTTTTTACTGCAAAATCATCATCGATCCCCGCTGCTTTCATTTCTTCGGGTTTGGGGTTATGCTTCATCTGCGTTTAAAATCCTTAACTCCCGGTTTTTTGTGTTCGGAAACAATTTCATCGGCAACATCCGTTTCGGTATACCCGCGCATTCGCGCTTTTGTGTTCAGAACAAGTCTGTGTGCACATACATCGCGGAAAACTGCGGCAACATCGTCCGCCGTAACATAGTCGCGGCGGGAAAGATAAGCATATGCTTTTGCGGCACGGCTCACCGCCAACGCACCGCGGGGGCTGATTCCGAACTGAACCGATTCGTGATGCCGCGTCTGCTCGGCAAGTTCGGCTATGTATTCGTAAACTTCATCGCATATGAATGTTTGTCGAACAACGTCGATTGTTTGCACCAGTTCATTGGCTGAGCATACGGCTTTTACATCGTCAAGCGGGTCGGAACGGTGTCTGTCCCGCAGTATTTCAACTTGACTTTTAATATCGGGATAACCCATGCTCAGTTTGAACATGAACCTGTCCAGCTGAGAAACGGGCAGCAGCTGCGTTCCTGCCGACCCGATCGGATTTTCGGTTGCAAGAACGATGAACGGGGACGGAAGTTTATGGGTTGTTCCGTCAACTGTAACTTTTCCTTCCTCCATCGCTTCAAGCAGAGCGGATTGGGTTTTGCTTGAGGTGCGGTTGATTTCATCCGCAACAAGAAGATTTGTCATAACCGCTCCGGGCTTATACACAAAGTCGGAATTTGATTTTTCGAAAACCGAAAAGCCTGTCACATCGGAAGGCATTGTGTCCGGCGTGAACTGAATACGTTTGCAGTCAAGTCCGAGTGCCTTTGAAAAAGCAAGTGCAAGGCTTGTTTTTCCAACGCCGGGAACATCTTCCAGCAGTATGTGTCCCTGCGCAAGAATTGCAGTCAAAACCTTTTCGATAATTTCGTCCTTTCCGACGATAACTTTTTTGATTTCAGATTTAATGTTGTCTGTCAGCATTTATAATCACCGTTTAGCATTAATTAATATTTTCGTCGCGTAGGCAATATCAGGCTTTAGACTTTGAAAAATCATACAGTCTTCCGAGCTTATGATCAGCTTTATACAATGCGATATGCGCAAGCATTGCCTGCTCCGTGGACATAAGGTTTCCTTCCGAATCGTTCGCAGAGTGCCTGTACACGCTGCCGGGAAGAAGAAAACTCTGCATTCCGTCAACAATGTTTTTACCGCCGCGCATGAAACGTTCATCGGTGCGTGGGTCGATACCAAGTGAACAGAGTGCAATAATAACCTGAGCTGTCGACTCGGTGTTTTCTGCACCATACGAGCAGAATGTGCAGTTTTCTTTCATTACAGCGGCAAGCCGTGCCAATGCACGGTCAACAGTGCGGGAGATCTCGCCGGGGGATATACCGACGGAAAGCGCGTTTTGGCTGCCGCAGTACGGGGCAAGAGCTTGAAGCGCCATTGCGGTTATATCAATGTCAAATGTACCTTTATCAAGCCCAAACCCTCCGCCGGGTTCTTCGGCAGCAAGAATTTCTTTAATGATGCCTGTTCGGGTATACCTGCTTCCGTCAGGAACCGTATAACTTTCGGAATCAAGGGTTATCAGTGCAAAAATGTATGCGTTCAGTCCTTGCGCGCCGAGTTCGCCGGGGTAGTTGTAGGTTCCGAACTCAATAAGATTCACCGGTTCTCCGTTTTTATCCTCCGAAAATGCTGCCGGGTCACCGCCAAGTGCGAGCACCGTAAGAGCAATTCGGTGGTAGTCGGTTGCTCTGCCGAGGGATGAATCTTCGCCGAGTTTATTTTTTACATAAGCTTCAAGCGCGTGCAGGTAGGCTGTATAGCTATCCTCCGCACCGCCGACAGCGCATGCCAAGGCTGCCCAGTCGCAAACGGAAGAACCGGCAGGGAATTCATCCGACGCATTAAGCAGACAGTCGCCTTCTTCAACTCCTGCAAGTTTCTTCATGCCCTGCGCAATCTGAAGAATGCGTTCGGACATGGGAGGCTGTACTCGTTCTTTATGCGGAGCTGCACTGCATCCTGCGAATATGAGCAAAAACGCAAGCAGCAGGCTCAGAATTGATTTAATCTTTAATGTCATTATTTATCGCCTTTCTTTTTAAACCGGAATTTTCGGGTGAGCCCGCAGTACCGATGCAGATTTGCGGCACAAGCGTATGCGAAAGAATGAATGCGCTTTGGCCCTGACTTCCTGCGGGAAGCACTTCGCGGTAAATGTCATGGCATTTTGAGCAGCGGTACTCAATGAAACCATCCTCATCGTCAGTGGGTTCGACACGCTGAATGATTTCATAATCGTGCTCAAGCTGAATGAATCCTCCGTCAATCCAAAGCCCGCAATAACTTGAAAGTGAGCCTTCGGATCCGCCGGAACCGGTTGCGTCATATCCGCCGATATCCTTGCCGAGAGCAAGTGTAAACCGCAGACAGAGTTCGTCACCGTTGATTGGGTAGTATTCGGAAAGTCCGATTCCCGGGTACATGCCGTTTATACAGTACATCCAACCGGAACACCGCGTGAAGTCGAATTCTCCGATGCTGTCTCGGTCATGCTGATCCGTAAGAGTTATGCCGTCACGGAGTATCAGCTCCCAGAGTTCCGGAGGAATCTCAACGCTGTATGCAATATCGCCCCACACAATGCGCCGCAGATAGAAATTCAGCCTCGGTGTTCCGCTGAATTGCGCTTCAATGCCATAGTCCTCAAACAGGCGCAGCAGCACTTCGGCAGCGTTTTCGCCTTCATGAACGGTATAATCATCATCAATAATGATGCCGAGCCCGAGGGTGGTTGCATCTATTGAAATATGGATGCTTCCGTTTTCATCTCCTTCACCGACGCGGTGATAGGGCAGAATGAGTTTTCGGAAAGTTGAGTTCCCTTCATCATCCCATGCAAGTATCGTAACAACATGGTCGATATCGTCTCCGACATTCGGCGGAGTCAGCACAAGGTGATATTCAAACACTGTGCTGCCGGTCGGATTTGTTTGAACAACGCCGTCAAGGGTAACAACGATATGGTTTGCGTATATAACATTGCCTTCCCAGGTGCGTGCAGCAACTCTGAGCAGGAAACGGCTGCTTGTGATCACACTGTCGTCGCCGTCGCGGTTTGTTGTTATCACCGGCGGATGTTCACCGACAACAGGATTGTCTTCATCGGCAGGCTGATTGCGGTAGGTGATATAAAAGCGCACAGCACCGCCGCAAAGTTCACTTCCGCGATAGAGATACATTGTGATTATGTACTCATTGTTTATCGACAACACCGGACGAAAATAACTCTGCTCATCCGGGTGAAGCAATTCACCGTTGTTCACGTTGTCGTAACGGCCTTTAATATAAACTTTAAGTGAAAGATTATCTCCCCCGGCAGGGTATGCATAAAAAACAAGCGTGTCATTTTCTATATCGGCAGGAGTATATATTCCACTGTAAAGATCCGTTGCAATATAGGGTTCTTCGGGTTCGGGAGTGTATTCACCGCCGGGCTCGGGAGTAATCTCCCCGCCCGGCTCGGGAGTACCGTCTCCACCGGGTTCGGGAGTGCCGTCTCCGCCGGGTTCGGGAGTGCCATCCCCGCCGGGTTCGGGAGTAATGTCTCCGCCGGGTTCGGGAGTAATATCGCCGCCGGGCTCGGGAGAAGATGACGGCATCTCAGTCGGTCGAACGGTCGGATTCGATGTCGGATCGTCGGTCGGATTCTGAGTCGGCGCATTGGTTGGTCTCGGAGTCGGCGCATTGGTTGGCCTCGGAGTCGGCGC
>ULRD01044606.1_pt1 | contig 30987 bp, 21 predicted proteins | sample 1955181 | NCBI WGS metagenome assembly ULRD01 (sample SAMEA4835675, study PRJEB28245) | human gut metagenome | biome: gut microbiome; material: fecal sample | place: Denmark | collected 2008
TACCTGCTGATCTTCGGCAAGTGCGGCTTCCCCATGCTGGGGGTAGAGGGCGCGGCCATCGCCACGCTGCTTTCCCGGGTGGCGGAGTTTGCCGTGTGCCTGGTCTGCGCCCTGCGCAGCAAGGTGATCCCGCTGGATCTGAAGGCGCTGGCGCGTCCCGGCGGCGATATGCTGCGGCGTTTCGTGAAATACGCCTCCCCCGTCATGGGCAACGAGCTGATGTGGGGTTTGGGCAACAGCCTGCTGACGGTCATTCTGGGCCATACCACCGTGTCGGTGGCGTATCTGGCCGCCGACGCCGTGGCGGGCAACCTGAACCGGCTGTTCCTGGTGGTGTGCTTCGGCCTGGGCGCGGCCACCGCGGTCATGATCGGCAAGGCCATCGGTGAGGGCGCCGACCGGGAGGAGCTGATGGCGCTGGCCAAGACGCTGTCCTGGGTGACGATACTGGTGGGTGCTGTGCTGGCGGTCATCGCGCTGGCGCTGGTGCCGCTGCTGTTCCAGCCGGTGATCTTCCCGCTGTTCAAGCTGGAGGGAATGAGCGCGCATCTGGCCACCACGCTGATCGTAACAGGCTTTGCCTGCATCCCGCTCCACGCCTACTCCATCTCCGCCGTTACCGGTATCCTGCGGGCGGGCGGCGATGTGTTCTGGTCCACGGCGCTGGATCTGGCGCCCCAATGGCTGGTGGCGCTGCCGCTGACGGCGGTGCTGGGTCTGGTGCTGGACGCCGATCCCTGGTTCATCTCCCTGGCCATCCAGATGGAGAGCTTCGTCAAATGCCCCATATGCCTGTGGCGCATCCGGTCGAAGAAGTGGATCCACGATGTGACGGTGCCGGAGGGTGAGGAACGATGAGGAGCCTTTTTCGCTGCACCGTGTGCGGCGCGCCCCTTGAACGGGAGGAAAAGCGCTATCGCTGTCCCAACGGGCACTGCTTTGACATCGCAAAGGAGGGCTATACCTATCTGCTGCCGGTAAACCAGCGGCACTCCAAGTCCCCCGGCGACGACAAGGCCATGACCGCCGCGCGGAGCGCGTTCCTGGCCAAGGGATACTATGATTTTCTGCGGGATGCCCTGTGCGACATCGCCCTGACCTATACCCGCCATGCCCCGGCGGTGCTGGACGTGGGCTGCGGCGAGGGGTACTATACCGCCGCCATCTGGAGCATCCTGGCCAACGCCGGGAAGGAGCCCCGGATGGCGGGCATCGACATCTCCAAGGACATGGCGCGGCGGGCGGCAAAGCAGGTGCGGCAGGCGGAGATCGCCGTGGCCAGCGCCTATCATCTGCCGCTGGCGGACGGGACTGTGGATCTGCTGCTGGACTGCTTTTCGCCGCTGGCCGTTGACGAGTTCCGGCGGGTGCTGAAGCCCGGCGGGCACTTTCTGTATGTCGTGCCGGCGGCGGAGCATCTGTGCGAGATGAAGCAGGTGCTGTACGACCGGCCCTATCGCAACGAGACGGGAGAGACGCCCTATGAGGGCTTCCGGTATGTGACCATCGCCCGTGTGCGGGACACCATCACCCTGCCCTGTCAGGCGGATATCCAGGCGCTGTTCGGCATGACGCCCTACTGCTGGAAAACGCCCCGGGCGGGGAAGGAGCGTCTGGCGGCGCTGGGATCCCTGACCACCACGGCGGCATTCGATATCCACATTTTTGAGCGCGTGTGAAAGGAGAAGGCCATGAAATGCTGCGTTTTGTTCGGTTCGCCCCGGGGCGGCCAGAGCAACACCCGTGCGCTGCTGACGGAGTTTCTGGACGAGTGGCAGGCGGCGGGCAACACCTTTGTGGTGTATTCCCTCTATGACGAGGCCATCAGCCCCTGCATGGCCTGCCGGGGCTGCCAGTGGGACTGGGACGGCCCCAACTGCGTCATTGACGACGACATGACCGGTATCTATGAGGAGATCCTGGCCTGCGACCTGCTGCTGTTGGCCAGCCCCATCTATCTGTGGAGCTGCACCGCGCCCATGAAGGCGGCGCTGGATCGCTGCATCTACGCCCTGTGCAAGTACTACGGCGACGAGAAGGGGCCTTCCCTGTGGGAGGGCAAGGCGGTGGCGGCCATCACCACCTGCGGCTATCGGGTGGAGAAGGGGGCCGACCTGTGGGAGGAGGCACTGCGCCGCACCTGCAAGCATGCCCGTCTCCGGTGGCTGGGCCTGTACGGCGAGCGGCATCTGGGCTACCAGACCGCCTTTATGGACGAGGAGAAGGCACAGCGGGCCCGGCACTTCGCCCAGCAGGTGCTGTGGCAGATGCAGGCGAAGGCTTGAGACAGCGGCCATGACGAGACAGAGACGAAAGCGGAGAAGTATCCTGCCGCTGGTGCTGGGACTGGTGCTTCTGGCGGCGCTGGCGGCCATTGTGGTCACGGTGTTCCGCTCACTGCTGCCGGCGGCCCAGCGGGAGGAGCCGGATCCCCACGCGGGACAGGTCTACGTCAACGACGGGGCCAATATGGTGTGGCTGACGCCCCACGACAACTTTGATGTCAGTCCCCTGCACCGGTGGCAGTTCGTGACGCTGGAGGAACGGCCCTGGTACGCGGGCAGTGAATTCGCCGTGCGGCGGGGCATCGACCTGTCGGTGTTCCAGAAGAATGTGGACTGGGCCGCGGCGGCGGAGAGTGGCGTGGAATTCGCCGTCATCCGGCTGGGCTTCCGGGGCTACGGTAAGGGCGTTTTGCAGCCGGATGATCTGTTTGACAGCCATCTGGAGGGCGCGCACGGTGCCGGGATCGACGCGGGAGTGTACTTCTTCTCCCAGGCGCTGACGGCGGAGGAGGGCCGGGAGGAGGCACAGTATGTGCTGGAGCGGCTGGATGGCCGGGCGCTGGAGCTGCCGGTGTACTTCGACTGGGAGCCGGTCAGCGCTGAGGATTCCCGCACCAACGGCTATGGCTACGCCAACCTGACGGACAGCGCCGTGGCCTTCTGTCAGGCCATCCAGGCGGCGGGCTATCAGGCGGGGGTGTACATCAACCGCCAGCAGGGGTATTACCACTATGACCTGAGCCGCCTGGCGGACTACTCCCTGTGGGTGGCGGACTACAACAGCTATCCGGACTTCTATTACCGGTTCGACATGTGGCAGTACACCGCCAGCGGGCAGGTGGAGGGCTTCGACATCCAGGTGGACGAGAATCTGCTGTTCGTGCCGAAAAACTGAAGAATGACAGAATAAGAACCCCGCCCTCCGGCATACGCCGGAGGGCGGGGTTTGTGCTGTGTGATGGGGAATACTTACCGCTTTTGCCTTACGCGCGGCGCTTTCTGCTGCGCAGCAGCGTGACGGAGCCGAACAGGGACAGGCTCAGCATCACGAGCCACAGGCCCATGTTGCTGGTGTCAGCGGTGGTGCCGGACTTGACGGGGGTGGCGGGCTTGACGGAGGGCGCCGGGGTGGCGGGCTTCGCTGCGCCGCATTCCTTGCACTTGCCGTTCACATAGGTGTGGCCGGTGGCAGGGATGGACTGGGTCTCACTGGAGCCGCAGGTGCAGTACCGGATCTGCGTGCCGGGCTCGGTGCAGGTGGGTTTCTTGGTGACCGTCCAAGCACCCCAGACGTGCTCGTGCTGCTCCACGATGGCGCCGCAGACCACGTCGGCGCGGTCACGGATACGGATGCGGGGCGCCATGGGCGTGTTGTCGGACAGGACGAAGGTGTCGTCGTAGGAGGCAATGCCGGTGACGGTGATCTCGCGGCCCACCTCGGCGTTGACCACGTCCTTATCGGTGGTGATGTAGCCGTCGATGAACACGCGGCAGATATTGCCGTCAGCATCCTTCACCAGGATGGTCTCCACCAGGCCGTTGTTCTTCTCCACGCGGGTGATGACACCCTTGACGGTGATCAGGCTGCCCAGGACGGAGCCGTCGTTGACCTGGGTAGCGGTGACGACCTGGGGTGTGACGGGTGTGGCATCGCCGATCTTCTCGATAGAGGTGACCTGCAGCTCGATCTCGCCCTGATAGAAGTCGGTTTTACCGGTGACGCGGACCTTGTCGCCGATCTTGAAGTCGCCGGCCACGGGGAAGCAGTTGATGCCGCCGGTCGTATCCTGGACATAGATGCAGTCGAAGAAGGCGGTGTTCTTGTCATAGCCGGAGGCGTTGGAGGTGACGATGCCCTCGATGGTGAACTTGTAGCCCTTCTCGGTCTGCTTCTGCACCTCGGAGATGGGGGTGACCTTGATGGGGTTCAGGTACTTGATCAGGTTCTCGCAGATGCGGTAGTTGGAGTAGTTCTTCTCCGCACCGTTATCCAGCTGTGCCTGTACCTCGAAGTTGGACATGAAGGCCGCGCCGGAGACCACGATCAGGCCCTTGCCCTCCAGCTGCTCGGTGGCCATGACCAGCAGGCGGCTGTCGTTCTCGGCGTAGGCGTACTTGGGGGTACCGGCGCCGCCCAGCTCATCCTTATCCACGTCAACGGAGTAGGTGGTGGCGTGGCCGTAGACCACGGGGGACACAGTGGCGGGCAGGGTGGAGGTGGCAGTGCCGCTGGCATCCACCGCGTAGATGGACGCGCCGCCGTAGTGGCTGAAGCGCTCGGTGTAGAGCTTGTCATAGGGATGCTCTTCATCGTAGATGACGCCTTCGTTCAGCAGGTTGTCCATGTTGTAGGTGCTGAAGTACAGACGCCACTTGTCCACACCGTCGGCTGCGCTGCGGATGTCGTCATAGGTGGCGTCATCGCTGATGCGCAGGCTGGAGCCCAGGGCGGCCAGCACCTCGTTCTGTGTGGCGGCCATGTGCTTGATAGCGGGGTTGTTCTGGATCACGGGGTAGTTCTCGTAGTTATCCGACCAACCGGCCAGGATCACGGTGCCGCCATTGGCGTTGAAGGCGGCAATGGCTTCCAGCTCAGCAGTGCTGTACGTCTTGGGATCGGCCTGGGCCGCTTCCAGACGGCGGGAGGGCGCGGTGAGGATCAGGGCCTTGTACTTGTCGTTGGAGCAGGCGGCGATCAGATCATCGCTGGTGTTCAGCTGCACAGTACGGACGCTGTAGCCCGCGGCCAGTTCGCCGAAGTTGCCCATGCTGTCCTTATAGTTGCCCGCCACATACTCGTTGTAGTGGGAGGCGTCGATGCCGATGTACACCAGGCCATTGGCATCCAGCACGTCCAGCTCGATATCCTTGGTGAAGGTGAACTCCTCGCCGTTCTGCTCGATGACCGCTTCGACGGTGATGGTCATCACGCGGGCGGCGGTGGGCGTGTACTTGAATTCCACATCCAGGGTGCTGCCGGCTTTCAGCTCATAGCCCTTGGCGTCGGTGCTGAGGACGTCGCCGCCCTTGATTGTGTATTTCAGGGACTTGACGGTGGCGTTATCCTTTTCGCTGTTGAACAGGGTGGTGGTCAGGGTCAGCTCCTCATTGGTGACAGGGGTGGAGGTGCCGCAGGCCACGTCGGAGATGCCCAGCTTCAGGGTCTCGCCCACCCAGACGGGAGCGGTGACCGCCAGGTCGCCGTCAGCCTCGGTGACGCGGACGAAGTAGTAGGAATAAGTGGCATCCAGCACCGCAGACAGCTCACCGGACAGGTTGGTGTCCCAGGTATAGATGACCTTGCCGGAGTTGGCCACCAGTTCCACCTTGGAGATGGTGTCGGTCTTGTCGGGATCGTGGACGGAGACCTTGACCTCCAGCTTCTCGGGAACCTCGGAAATGATGGAGCCCATCATCTGGTTGTTGACGGTGTAATCGATCTCCAGGTTCTTATCCTCGGTGGCGTACATACGTCTGGCCTGGATGGCCTCGTAGATGCCCGCTTCGGAGAAGTCGTCGGCGAGGATAACGTCGCGGGCGTCGTTGGCGTTGCCCCAGCGGCCCTTGTGGTTATCCTGGTTGTTGGTGGGGGCCACATGCCAACCCTTATCCAGCGCCAGGATGTACTGCTCATAGCTGGGATAGTAGCCGCCGGCACCGACCTGACCCTCGCCGTTACCGACCTCCACCATGTACATGCGGCTGTCGATGACGGGGTTCCAATAGTTGAAGTCCTTGAAGTTGCCGAAGGTGGTGCCGGGGTGGTTGAACTGGCTGATGGAGTCCACGCCCTCGGGCTGGCTCAGCAGGGCGTAGTAGGCCTGCAGGCCGGCGTCGCTGGTCTTGTTGTTCAGCGTGGAGTTGTTGCGGGAGACGACGCCGGGGGTGTTGAAGGTGTTGATATGGCCGGGGCCGCCGGACCATGTCATCTCGAAGCCGCCGATGGCGACGATCTTGCCGGTATTCTCGGCATTGAAGGCGGCGATGGTGCTCTTATAGGTGTTCCAGCTGTGGCTGGCGTCGGAGTCCTTCACCAGAGAGGTGTCGTACAGTGCGGCTTCCACGTTGGGATTATTCTTGCTGTCGAAGTAGTTGGAGTGGTCGGTGAAGGCCACGAACTGGACGTTGGCACTCTCAGGCAGAGCGGCGATGTAATCCAGTGCGCCGGTCAGAGAGCCGGCACCGTCGGAGTACTGGGTATGGCCGTGGAGCTGGCCGAAGTACCGCTGATAGGTGGCCTCGCCCACGGTGAAGGACCACTCCGCAGTGGCGGACTTGCCGTCGGCGCGGGTGACGGTCAGGGAGACCTGTACCTTACCGTCCGCCATGTCGGCGGCAGGGGTGTAGGTGACCTTGCCATCGGCATAGTCAGCGTCCACAGGCTCGTCGTTGATCTTCAGCAGGATGGTGGGGTCGTCACCGGCGTTGATGACATCGGCACCGATGGTGGGACGCTTGTTGTCACCGGTCTCCTCACCGTTGGCGGGGGTGAGATTCACGATGGAGGGCTCGTCCTTGACCTCGATCTCGGCCTCGCCGGTGATGGCGACGTTCTTGGTGTCCTTGCCGGACACGGTGACGGTCAGCTTATCTCCCTTGACCATATCCACCGGAATGATGGCGGTGTACTTGCCATCCTCACCCTTGGTGACGGTCAGCGTCTTTTCACCCAGCGTGGCGGTCATGTCGCCATCGACGCCGAAGGGGGCGTCCACGGTGAAGGTCAGCTCATAGTCCTGGCCCACATAGGCGGGCAGCACGGTGCCGAAGTCCACGGCGGGCTGGTTGACGATGCCGCCGGTGACGTTCACAGTCTCCGCCACGGGATAGAAGTAGAAGGAGTAGATGGTGTAATCCGTGACCTTGGATTTGTCCATGCTATACACCTTGAAGCTGTCGCTGTAATACTCCATCCACTGGCTGTACTTGCCGTTGAATTTGGCGGTACGGCTCTCCAGCTCGAAGCCGCCCACGCCGCCGGAGCAGGTGCGCACCAGCCAGTCGGCGTCTTCGCTGGCGGTCTTGCTGTAGAAGGCGTTGTTGCCGGTGCCGTTGGCGCACAGGTAGCCGTAGGTGTCGTTCTTGAAGCGCAGGTATTCGCCGGTCTGCTCCACGGTGAACACGGCGGCGCCGTTGCCCTTGGTGAGCTTGCCGTCCGTGACCTCGGCAGCGCCGGACTTGGTGATGGAGGGGCTTTCAGCGTTGTCGTCCTGGGCGGCCAGCGCGGCATTGGCGGCGGCGCTGTAGATGACGACCTTGCTGCCTGCGGTGGGCAGATCGCCGGTGTCGGGGGTGTCGGCGGTATCATCGACTACCAGGTAGAACTGAAGCTCGAAGTTGTCGCCAGTGCCGGTGTATGCGCTCCAGTTATTGTTCGCGACATACCACTGGAGACGATACTTATCGGTCCGTCCGGTATTGTCCACATAGAAGTAGCCGTCCTTGCCGCTGACGGGTGTGATTTTCCAGTTGGGATTCACATCGTCCAGCGGGGTGCTGGTGAACTTGGCGCCCATGGACAGCTTCTTGCCCTCGGCGGTGGAGAAGGTGTAGGTGCCGTCAGCATTGACGCCCACCGTCCAGATATCCGCCTTGGTGTAGCCGGTCAGCTTGCCGTTGGCCAGCGTCACATCGGTGCCCTGATTGTAGTAGGTTCCGGCGTAATCGGTGGACAGGGCTTTGCCGTTGGTGGGGTTGAAGATCACCACGGTGTCGCCGTCAGACAGGCTGGTGACGATGCCGTTTTCACGGGCCTTGGTGATCTCGCCGGTCTTAGTGTTGCGCAGCCGGAGGGTGGTGTTGTTGATGCTCACCGCAGCGGTCACATCTACCTTATCGCCCACGGCGTACTCCCAAGCGCCGTCCACCTTGTTGATCACGGCCTTGTAGAGCTGGATGGTATTGCCGTCCGCGTCCTTCAGGGTGATGTTGGGATTGCTGTACGTGCCGTTATTGTCATAGATCTCGGTGACCTCCAGACCGGTCAGCTTCACATAGGTGCACACATCGGCAGCGGTCAGCGCACCGATGGTGGCAGCCTTGGCGGTCAGCGTCAGGCCGGAGGACTTTTCAAAGGTACTATTGTCCAACTGGGGCAGATTGTTGAATACAGCCCGTGTACCGGTACCGATGATGGTATCGCCCAAGGCGATGTTCTTCGTAGTGGAGGCCAGACGCAGGCAGATGCCGCCGGTGGCGTCCTGCAGATAGTAGTTCTTGCCGTCCACCAGAGTCACAACACCCTTGACGGTGAACTGGGCGCCTTTCGCGCCAGCCAGCGCGTCGGCGATGGTGGAGAATTCAGGCTCCGGCTCGGGATCAGGGGTCTCGCCGGTCACATACTGCTTGTCCTGGGTCAGCTTGTAGAACTGTTGAGCAAACAGGGCTTCATTGGTATCGGCGATGGTGCCGTAGGAGCTCCAGTTGCTCTTTTCAGCAAACCATTCGATATAATTGCCGCGGACGGCGTTCTTGATGTAGACGCAGCCGTCGGTCTTGGCGTCGGAAATTTCCCACGCGGTGTTTGCCTTGTCCAGGGGCATGCTGGAATAGTCGGTATCCATGGACAGCTTTTCACCCTTGGCTGTCGCAAAGGTATAGGAGCCATCCTCGCTGACGCCGACTGTCCAGATGTCAGCATCCGTGTAGCCATCAAGAACATCGTCGGTGATGGTCACGTCGGTGCCCTTGTTATAGAAACCGGTGTACTCGGAGGACAGGGCCTTCAGGTTGGTGGGATTGACGATGATCACCTTGTCGCCGTCGGCGATGGTGTCCACCTTGACGTACTTGTTCACCAGTTCGTAGGCCTTGTAGTTGAATACGGCTTCCTCGCTGTCCTTCATGCCGTCCTTGGTGGCCTTGACGGTGATGGTGCAGGAGGTCGTGATGGGCACAGGGTCGGTATAGGGCTGATATGTGCCGTCGTCGATCTTGTACTGGAGCGCCGCGTCCACGGTCTCGCAGGTAAAGGAGACGGTGTCGCCGACCTTGATATCACTGGAAGCGGGAATTGCGGTGGGGGTGGCTACCTGCTGGGTCGGCTCGACGGTGGCGGCGTTGAGCTTGTAGAGGGCGATATCCTGTTGGCCGCCACCATAGGCGGCAAAGAGGTTGTTACCGGAGTTATAACGCAGCCAGTTTCGGGTATATGTGCCTTGTGCTTTGATGGTGGCTACGCCGTCCGATACGATAGAGATCGTCCAGGAAGAATTATCGCTCAGAGTCGTTTCTGTCCGCAGATAATTACTGGAACTGCTGGCGGCGTACAGGTAACCGGAGCCTGTATTAAACGCCCAGGTACCTTCCTTTGTACCTTTTGCCAGTGTCAGTATCTGTACTTCGCTGGTCAGCGTAATGCTTCCCTCGCTGGCTGTAACAGTCACAGCGGCACGGTTGTTCTTGTTTTGCGTTGTGCCGAGCGCATGGTCAGCGGCTGCGTTCGCAATGATAACCTGGTCACCTGCCTGCAATGTGGAAGCATCGGTAACCAAAGTTGCCGTTGTTGCTGAATCGTCCGCAAACGCGGCCACCGGCAGCAGCGAGAGCAGCATCACCAGTGACAGCAGCGCGGAGAGGATTCGCTTGCTTGTTCGTCCTTTCATTCATAAACCTCCCGTCTCATTTTCCTACTTGGCCGCTTCGGGCTTTGGCCCCCTTCCCTTCCGGACGCGCCGCGGCAGAAGCCCCTTTTGTTTCCCATGGGAAACAAAAAACCCGTTCACGGGTTTTGCATCGCCGGGCCGCTTGCCGTGACCGACGCAGACAGAAAAACCGCCCCACCTGCGCGGGGCAGGCGGACGGCGTTCCACATATCCGGGAGGGGTTTGCTGTGTGCCGAATCTCAGGCGAAACTTGTCCCAAACTGTGGATAGTGCCAAAAACCGGAGCAGACCTTTCGTATTGATGGCTACATTGTACCATATCCTTCCGGCAAAAGCCACCCCTAAAATCATCATTTTTGTAAAACCTTTATCATGCTTTCGCGCCGCGGCGGCGCGGTATTGACATTGGGCGGCGAACTTGCTATGCTGATAAAAACGAAAACGGAGGACTTCCGGATGAAAAAGAGCTCTTCCCTGCCCACGCCGGGTCAATGGTGGCGGGAAAACCGCGTCAGCTGTCTCGTGCTGGCCGCGGCGCTGGTGCTGTTTCTCGCTGTCCGCGCCATCGCCGCGCCGGAAAAGGAAACGGCCATCGACGCCGCGGAATACGCAGAATACGAAAACGCCGTGATCACGGAGGTGCTGTCGGACAACACGTTTACCGATCCGGCGGCGGACAACGCCCTGCGGGGCGAGCAGATCCTGCTGGCGGAGGTGAAAACCGGCCAGTACAAGGGCGAGATCATGCAGGTATACGGCTATGTGGGGCCGCTGTACGGCGGACAGCTGAAGGTGGGCGACGGAGCCACGCTGCTGATCTCCACCTATGCCGACGGCAGCCATGTCGCCACGGTGTATGAGTACAACCGCCTGCCGGCGCTGGCGGTGATCGTGGCGATGTTCCTGATTGCCACGGTGGCCGTGGGCGGCAAGGTGGGCGCCAAGTCGCTGGTGGCGCTGGCCATGACGCTGGTGTGCCTGTTCTGGATATTGATCCCGCTGCTGATGAAGGGCGCACCCACGCTGCTGACGGTGTTTCTGGTATGCGCGTACATCACGGTGGTGACCATGGTGATCCTGGGCGGCGTGCAGCGCAAGACCGTGTGCGCCACGCTGGGCACCATCGCGGGAACGGCGCTGGCGCTGCTGTTCGGTCTGGCGGTCCAGGGGCTGGCCCGGGTGGACGGCCTGCGGCTGACGGATATGGAGCCCCTGCTGCAGCTGCGGCAGACGGGCACGCCGCTGGGCCTGCGGGGCCTGCTGGTGGGCGGTATCGTCATCAGCGCCCTGGGCGCGGTGATGGACGTGGCCATGAGCATCGCCTCGGCGCTGACGGAGGTACACACGGTGGCGCCGAACCGGAACACGCGGGAGCTGTTCCGCTCCGGCATGAACATCGGACGGGACATGGTGGGCACCATGACCAACACGCTGATCCTGGCCTTCCTGGGCAGCGGCTTTGCCCTGATCATCTATCTCTACTCGCTGGGGCTGAGCCCCTATCAGCTGATCAGCTCGTCGTATCTGACCATCGAGGTGGTCAGCAGTATCTCCAGCAGCATCGGCGTGATACTGTCGGTGCCGCTGACGGCACTGATCAGCTCGGTGATCCTGACGAGGGGGAAGGGGTAAGAGAAAAGCGATCAAAAAGGACTGACCTGGCGGTCAGTCCTTTTGTGTTTTTGGGGGCTCCTGGGGGTGCAGGTGGGCGTAGACTGCCGATGCGGCCGGGGCGGGCAGGAGCTTGCGCAGGTCGTCCAGCGACGCGGCTTCGATGGCTTTTACCGTGCCGAAGCGCTTGAGCAGCGCCTGCTTCCGGGCCTCGCCGATGCCGGGGATGCCGTCCAGCTTGCCCCGGTAGGTGCGCTTCTTGTGCTTCTGCCGCTGGAAGGTGATGGCGAAGCGGTGCACCTCCTCCTGGATGCGGCCGATCATGGTGAAGATGTGGGGCGACTGCTGGATGCCCAGCTCGCTGCCCTCCACGGTGATGAGGGCGCGGGTGCGGTGGCGGTCGTCCTTCACCATGCCCAAGATGGGGATGGATCCCCCCGCCGCCCGCTCCGCCGCCAGGGCGGCGTGAACATGGCCCAGGCCGCCGTCGATCAGCAGCAGGTCGGGCAGGGGCGGGAACTTCTCGTCGTCTTTATGGGCGAACCGCCGCTCCAGCACCTCCTGCATGGCGGCGTAGTCGTCGGGGCCGGTAAGGGTCTTGATGGCGAACTTCCGATAGTCCCGCTTCAGCGGCTTGCCGTCCACGAACACCACCATGGAGGCCACCATGTCGTCGCTGCCCAGATTGGAGATGTCGTAGCTCTCCATCCGCCGGGGCACGGCGGGCAGCTGCGCCAGCGTCTGTAAGTCTGTCAGCACCTTGGCTGCCCGCTCCGACTCCGTGGTGATGCGCTCGGCCTCCTCGCGGGCATTCTGGGCCGCCATGTCCACCAGCTGGGAGCGTTCGCCCCGCTGAGGGGCCTTGATGGTCACCTTGTGGCCCGCCCGTCCTGTCAGCAGGGCGGCGAAGGTGTCGCTGTCGTCAAACAAACACGGCAGCAATATCTCGCGGGGCAGCACCGCCTTGTCCAGATAGTACTGGCTCAGCACGGCGCTGAGCACCTCCGGCTCCGACTGGTCGGCGGCGGTGGGGAATATCTCGATCTGGCGGCCCAGCAGGTCGCCGTTTTCAATGTGCAGCACCGCCGCGCCGCACCGCACCGATCCGGTGTATACGCCCCACACGTCCGTGTCGGCGCACACGCCCGCAATGACCTGCTGCTGCTTGCCCAGCACCTGCAGGGCCTGCATCCGGTCCCGGAGGGCGGCGGCCTTTTCAAATTCCAGATTCTCCGCCGCCTGCTCCATCTCTTGGCGAAGGGCCGCCGTTACCTGCCGCAGCTTGCCGCCCAGCAGCTCCGCCGCCTGGGCCATCCGGGCCTGATACTCCCCCTGGCCGGGGCCGTCGGGAGAGCAGAAGCCGTCGCATTTTCCGATGTGGTGGTTGAGGCAGGGCCGCTCCTTGCCGATGTCCCGGGGGAACTGGCGGTTGCAGGTGGGCAGCTTCAGGGCGGCGCACACCGCCTGCAGGGCCGCCCGGGTCTCGTGGCGTCCGCCGAAGGGGCCGAAGTACCGGGCACCGTCCTCCTCCGGCTTGTTCACCAGCGTGAACCGGGGATAGGGCGCTTTTTCGTTGAGCCGCACGAAGGGATAGCCCTTGTCGTCCTTCAAAAGAATATTGTACCGGGGCTGGTGCCGCTTGATCAGGGAGTTCTCCAGGATCAGTGCCTCGAACTCCGTGCGCACCATGATGGTGTCGAAGTGATCCACCTGGGACACCATCATCCGGGTCTTTTCGTTGTGGCCGCTGCCGGACTGGAAGTACTGGCTGACGCGGTTTTTCAGCTTTTTCGCCTTGCCCACATAGATGACCAGTCCCGTCTTGTCCATCATGATGTACACGCCCGGGGACAGGGGCAGGCTGTCCGCCTTCTGCAGCAGCTCCTGTTTCGTCATGACAAAGTCCCCCCTTCCAATGGTGCTCCCAGTATAGCACGCCGCCGCCCGGGCCGCAAGGTTGCTTTTTGCGGTGGGATATGGTACCATCAAAGAAAATGCAACGAAAGAGGGATCGTTTTATGATACAGGATATCGCGCCCCACCGGTTTGACCGCACCTATGTCATCGGAAAGCCCGACGCCCACGACATCGCCCTGTGTGTCCGCAAGGGGAGGGTGCTGCTGCAAAGAGACGGCGACGGCTGGGCCCTCCCCCGGTTCGGGACGGCCATCCCCACGGAGGACGCCCTTCATGTGTTCTCGCTGGACGGGGTGGACTGCTATCTGGCCCGGACGCCGGACGCCGTGCCGGAGGGCGCGGAATATGTGGACGTGGGCGGCATCCGGTCGGTGCGGCCTATGGAGACGGCCTTCGCCGCCATCACCGCCGTGCAGCTCCACCGGTGGTACGGCGCGCGGCAGTACTGCGGCCATTGCGGCCATAAGATGAAGGTCAGCGACGTCGAGCGGGCCATGGTCTGCCCGGCCTGCGGCCAGATCGAGTACCCCAAGATCTGCCCCGCCGTCATCGTAGCCGTCACCCACGGAGACAAGCTGCTGCTGACCCGCTATGCCAACCGCCCCTTCCGGGGCTATGCCCTTATCGCCGGTTTCGTGGAGATCGGCGAGACGCTGGAGGACACCGTCCACCGGGAGGTGATGGAGGAGGTGGGCGTGAAGGTGAAAAACCTGCGGTACTACAAGAACCAGCCCTGGGCCTTTACCGACACGCTGCTGACCGGCTTTTACTGTGAGCTGGACGGCGATCCGGACATCACCCTCGACCACAACGAGCTGTGCGAGGGTGTGTGGCTCTCCCGCGAGGAGATCCCCAGCCGGGAAAATGACATCAGCCTGACCGCCGAGATGATCGAGCGGTTCCGGCTGGGCCTGGCATAAGCAAATGCGCCGTCCCGGCGGGACGGCGCATTTTTTAAAACAGTGTTTCCTGGTAGGCCAGCTCCACCTGGCCGATGGAGCGCATCTGGGCGGCGTTCTCCGCCGTCAGTGCGTCGCAGATGGCCATCTTCCGGATGATGTTCTGCACCGTCAGATCCAGCCCCGTTCCCGCCCGATAATCGGCAGGGAAAATGAAGTCCACCCGGCCCTTGGCCAGCAGCTCCTCCACGCCGGTGCGGTTGCTCTCCTGATACACGGCGATGGCCTGACCGCCGTAGGAGCGCATCATCTTCATACAGGGCACGTCGGAAAGGCCGTCGCCCACATAGATCATGTTGGTGAAGGGCACCCGCTTGCTGTCGTCGGGCATGGAGTCGTTCAGCTTCCGATCCTCGCTGACCTCCAGCACGCCCTTGTTGATGCGGTAGACGAACTGGGTCTTGTTGGTGAAGTTGACGTCCAGCTTGGGCCAGCAGGCGGCCCCGTCCCGATAGTAGAACTCGCAGGCGTAGATCTTCTTGAAGTGGTGGGCGATGCCGCTGCCCTCGATGATCTCCTTCAGACCCGAGGACAGCACATAGTGCTCCACCGTCACCCCCAGGCTGTCGCCGAAGGCGTCGATCCGGTCGAACCATTCCCGCACGCCGGGAAACAGCTGGATGCCCTTTCCGCACTGCACCAGATAGTCCCGGTTCAGCGTCATGCCCTGGGCCCGGCACTCCTCGATCATGGTGTACATATAGGCCAGCAGGCCGTCCATCTGATTCTCCCAGCCGAAATTGTTGGCCTTCTGCCAGAACTCCGCCGGGGTATAGCCCAGGCTGGGAATGAAGGTATAGTCCTCCATATCGGTGGTGCACAGGGTCTTATCAAAGTCGTACAGCAGGGCAATGATGGGTCTCTCGCTCATGGCTTCCCTCTCCTTATTGATCGATGGTAAAAAAGCGGCCCGTCAAGGCCGCTTTTTTGCGTGTTATTCGCCGGTATAGTTGCGGCCGAACTTCAGCTCGTCCAGGCTCAGCTTGAAGTCGTTGGGGATGGCGGAGCCGGCGGGCACGTCCTTCACGGCGGGCTCCTCCGGTTCGGCGGCAGCGGTCTCCATGGCGTCCATGTGCTGCATGATATCCTGCTGGATATCCGTCACCGCGTCGGCGGGCGCCTCCTCGGCGGACAGCTGCATCTCAGGCAGGGAGTTCAGGAACTCCTGCTGCTGGGCGCACAGCTCGCTGCCGTGGCGGACGAAGTCCACCAGGCTCTGCTTGGCCATCACCAGCTTGTCCTCGGCCTCCTGCTTGTCCTTTTCCAGCTGGGCCAGCTGTGCGGCGTGCTGCTCCCGGGCCTCCTTCAGCATGTTGTCCTTCTCCGTCTGGGCCTCCTGCACCAGCTTGGCAGCCATCTTCTGGGCTGTCAGCAGGGTGGAGCGCATGGCGTCCTCGGTGGCGCGGTATTCCTCTACCTTTTCGGCCAGGATCTTCAGCTTGGCCTTCAGCGTCACGTTCTCTTTATACAGTGCCGTATAATCCTCGGTCAGCGCGTCCAGGAATTCATCCACGGCGCCCATGGCATAGCCGCTGCCAAAGCCGGAGGATTTGGGAAATACTTTTTCAGAAACTTCCTGCGGTGTCAACATGGTATATCCCTCCCGTTTCTCTCATGCCTGCTTACAGATACAGGCCGTTGTTTTCCAGCTCGTCGATCAGATCGCCCATGATATCCACGCTGTAGGGCGTGATGATATAGGTGTTGGCGGCCACCTTCTTGATCTTGCCGTCGCCGGCGTAGGCCACGCCGGACAGGAAGTCGATCAGGCGGCGGGCCACATCCTTGTTGGTGGACTCCAGATTCATCACCACCGTGCGCTTTTCCCGCAGATGGTCGGCGATCTCACTGGCGTTCTCGAACCGTTCGGGCTTGACCAGCACCACCTTCAGCGCGGCGGTGGCGTGGATGTTCACCACCTTGTTGTGGCGATCCTCCGGCTGCTTGCGCTCCTCGCGGCGATCCTCAAAGATATTGCGGCTGTCGCTGCGCTCGGGCTGTTCCAGCTCTTCGTCCTCGTAATCGTAATCCTCGTCGTCATACGGGTGAATGATCTTCTTGATCTCGTCCATGAAACCCATTGTGAAAGCCTCCCAGTCGTATATATTATTTGTTGTAATTCCGCGCGCCGAAAATGGCCGAGCCCACACGCACCATGTTGGCGCCGCAGCGGACGGCATCGGCATAGTCGTCGCTCATGCCCATGGAGATATATTCCCACTTATTATCGTACATTTCTCGGCTTATGTCAACAAAAAGACGGTAAACTTTCTCAAAATATGGTATGCTGCCGCCTTTTTCCACCGCAACGGGTGGTATCGTCATCAGGCCCCGCACCCGGACATGGGCCAATTCCTTGGCATAAGCCGCCGCCTGGGCCAGCTCTTCCGGGGCAAAACCGGATTTTGCCTCCTCGCCGCCGATGTTGACCTCCAGCAGGATGTCCTGGATCAGCTCCATTCTGGCGGCCACCTTTTCGATCTCGTCCAGCAGCTCGCGGGAGCCCACCGACTGGATCAGCGCCGCCTTGCCCACCACCTGCTTCACCTTGTTGCGCTGCAGATGGCCGATGAAGTGCAGCGGCGCGCCGTCATAGGCGTTGTCCTTCAGCTTTTCCGTCATCTCCTGCACCCGGTTCTCGCCCAAGGCGTCGATCCCGGCGGCGATGGCCTCGCGGCAGCGGGCAGCGTCGTTCATCTTGCTGGCACCCACCAGTGTGATATCCTTTCCGGTACGTCCCGTCTCACGGGCCGCCGCGTCGATCTCCTGCCGGATGTGTGCGATATTTTCCGCAATAGACATGGAAGTTTATCCCCTTTCTATGTAATAGCTTATCCGATTACCTTGCCGTCATACAGCTCTGCCGAGGTGACGATCACCTGGTCACCCTGGCGCAGCATGGTGGAGTCCTCCTCCGCCGCGGCATCCTTTACCAGCATGTAGCCGTCGCCCTGGTACACCACCTGCACGGGCTTGAACTTGGCCCGCACGCCCAGCACGCAGTACACGCCGGTGACGCCGTCCTCGTTGACACGCAGCGCCGTGGAGGGCAGCCGCAGCCCCTCGTAGGTGCGCAGCACCAGCGTGGCGGCCTGATGCCGCATCAGGGTGGTCTGGGCGATGTATTTCTCACTGCGCAGGATCAGCACCCGCTGGCCGTTCTCGCTGCGGGAGATGCTGTCGATGGTCATTTTCAGGTCGAAGTCCAGCCCCTTGGCGAACCGCACCGTCACCGTGGAGCGGCCACTGAGCTGCTCGGCCTGGGCGTCGGTGATGACGGCGGCGTAGTACCAGGTGTCGCCGTAGATCAGCTTGCCCACATTGGCGGCGCTGCTGTCGGCGGCCCTGACGCTGTTCAGCTTGCTGGCCGTCACGTCATCCTTCAGGAATTCCGGCGTCAGCACCGTCTCATAGCCGTCGCAGGCGGCGGAGTAGATGCCGGACTCCGGCGCAGTGATGGCTGTGCCGTTCAGCGACTGCTCCAGCTCCCGGATGGACTGCTCCGTGGCCTTGATGTCGGCCTCGATCTCCTCCTGGGTGCCGGTGGTGTAGTCCCGCTTCAGCACGGCGCTCTTCAGGGCGGACAGCTCTTCGTCGGCGTTGCTGTAATCGCCTCCGACGATGGACTGCCGCAAGGTCAGGATGCCGCCGGAGATGGTGGAATCCAGCTTCAGCGCCGCGTCGGGATCCAGAAAGGCGGTCAGCGAGAAGGAGAGCTGTTCCAGTTTCAGATGCAGTGCCTCAAGCTGCTCCACGCGGGTCAGCGCGCCGCTGTCGGGATAGGCCATGGCCAGGGTCTGACCCTTGCCCACCCGCTCGCCCTCGGACAGGGCGTGGCCCAGCGTTCCGGCGTCGGAGTGAAAGGTCTCCTCACTGCGCACCAGATAGCCGTTCAGCTCCACGGTGATCTCCTCTGTGGAGGTGTAGACCAGGGTGGTGTTGATGGGGTCGGAGAAATAGCGGTACGCCTGCACGGCGAAGTAGACCACCACCGCCGCCAGAATGACCGCCGATAGGATCTTGAAGATGGGTGTGGAAGACGATTTCATATCCCGCTCCTTGTGTGTCTGTGCGTGGTTTGTGTGAGAATTTCGTAGTGTGAACGATCTGCTTTGGGAGTGTTTCGCTCTCCGGAGCGAGTCACTTTTGGCCGTTGTCCCAAAAGTGACCAAAAGGACAACCAGAAACCCAGGTTTCTGGACTTCCTGCGCGCTATGCCTTTGCGTAAATCCGCGATTGCATACCGCACGTTTACATGAGATTCTCTTTTTCGATTCGTTATCGGATCGTCTCTGCTCCAGCGCCGCTGCCGCTCACAAAGCCGCGCAATAATGCTTTATGCTCTACCGTCGCGCTGCATCAGCGGCAGCGGCGCAGAAAGAGAATCTATTTGTCATACCGCAGCGACAAAGAACGATGCCCTGTGAACGCGTGGTACAGTGCATCGGTGTCCGGCTATGTCTGGCGTGCGCGGATTCTTAAACCGCAGGTTTAAGTGGCGTTTTTGGGCACTTTTGCCGTCGGTGCGTTAAAAAATATGCCGGTGGCATATTTTTAGCATCCGATCTCGGCAGCTACGCTGCCGTAGCATCTGCTGTGTTTACACAGCGCGATCGGGCAAAAGTGCCTCGCGCTCGGAAGCGCGAAACCCTCCGCCTCATATCTCCTCCGCCTCCTGAAAGCTTACCGCCTTCGCTGGGGCGATGGTGGAGATGGCGTGCTTGTAGATCACCTGCTGGCGGCCCTCGCTGTCCAGGATCACCACAAAGCAGTCAAACCCCGTGATGGTGCCCCGCAGCTGGAAGCCGTTCACCAGAAACATGGTGACGGGGAGCTTCTGTTTCCGGGCCTGGGTCAAAAAGATTTCCTGTAAATTGTTTGTCTTCTGCATAGCGTCCTCCTATGTATCTTTTTTGTACGGACGCTATCTCTATGGGACAACCTCCGCCGTGATTCAGCATAAACCACGGCTGTGGAGATATTCTGTCGCTTTTTGCAGACCCTCCGGGAAATTTGGATCGCGCTGCCAGCGCACCCAGAAAATGTCCGGATTCCGCCGCAGCCACGTCAACTGCCGCTTGGCGTACTGCCGGGAGCGGAGCTTGACCTCCTCGATGGCTTCCTCCGCCGTGGCCGTGCCCTCGGCCACCGCAAGAAACTGCTTGTAGCCGATGGCCTGTAAGGCCGTGGCGTCACGGGGCAGGCCGCCGGACAGCAGCGCCTCCGCCTCCGCCAGCAGCCCCTGCTCCACCATGATATCCACGCGGCGGTCGATACGGTCCCGGAGGTCCTGCCGGTCCTCAAAATCCAGACCGATGTACAAGGCTTCGTATTTGGGGAGCCGCTGCCGCTCCAGCCGGTCGTGCTCGGTGATGGTCTGGCCGGTCTCCTGCCAGACCTCCAGCGCACGGATAATGCGCTTTTCGTCCCGCAGGTGCAGCTTTTCCGCCGCCGCGGGGTCAATTTTCCGCAGCTCCTCCAGCAGCACTTCAACGCCTTCCGTCCGGGCCCGCTGCTGCAAGGCCTGACGGATGCCGGTGCCCTGCGATCCGGCGGCAAAATCCGTGCCCCGGATCAGGGCGTCCAGATAGAGGCCCGTGCCGCCCACCAGCACCGGCAGCTTGCCCCGGCGCAGGATATCCTGGACGCACGCGTCCGCCGCCTGCACATACCGGGCCACCGACCAGCTCTCCGCCGGATCGGCCACGGCCACCATGTGGTGGGGGATGCCCTCCATCTCGTCGGGCGTGGGCGCGGCGGTGCCCACCGTCATGCCCCGGTAGAGCTGCATGGAATCCACGCTGACCACCTCGCCGTGGAAGCGCTTGGCCAGGGCCACGCCCATTTTCGTTTTTCCGGTGGCGGTGGGGCCCACCACGCAAAGCACTGTGGCCATTGAAATTACTCCTTGATACTATGCGCGCTTGAACATCTTCTCGATGTCGTATTTGCTCAGCTTATACTTCACCGGACGGCCATGGGGGCAGTAGAGAATTTCTCCCGACTGCACCTTTTCCACCAGGGCCGCCAGCTCGGCGGCGTCGGTGGTCATGCCGGCCTTAATGGCGCTCTTGCAGGCCATGGTGTGCAGCAGCTCGTCCCGCGCGCCCTCCGGGTCGGCGCGGCCCAAGGCCAGCTTCTGGGCCAGCTCCTCCAGCGTCACGGCGGCGTCCGCCGCCAGGATATCCGCCGGTACCTCGCGGATCAGCACGGTGCCGCCGCCGAAGTCCTCGCACTCGAAGCCAAACTCCTGCAAAAGGGACAGGTTGTCCAGGGCGGCGGCGTAGGCCTCCGCCTCCAGCTCCACGGTGACGGGCGTCAGCAGCGGCTGGGCCATCAGGGGCTGGCGGCTGGCCTTCAGGGCGTCGAACCGCAGCCGCTCGTGGGCGGCGTGCTTGTCGATGAGCCACACGTTGTCGCGGTCATCCTCGCAGATGATGTAGGTTTTCAGCACCTCGCCCACCATGCGCCACGGGGCCTCCTTCACCGGCTCCATGGTCTGCTGCTCCGGCTCCTGGGGCATGGGGATGGCCTCCTGCACCGGCTCCGCCTGGGGTGCCTCCGGAAGATTTTCCGCCTTTTCGGGCGGGGTGATCTCATAGGTGCGGCCCGTCAGGGGTGAGGCCGTCACGATGGGCTGCTCCGGCTGGGCAGCCACGTCCCGGACGTAGACCGTCTCGGCACTGTGGGGCCGCTGGGCCATGGCGGGGACGCTGTCCCGGATGACATTTTTCGTGGCCGGGGCGGCGGGACGGGAGACGAAGCTGCCCAGGGGCTTTTTCTCCTCCACGGGAGCGGCGGCCTTGGCCTTGAACTCCTGGGCGGTCATTTTCTGGAAGAAGGACGGCTCCTTTTCCGCCCGCTGCGGGGCCTTTTCGGCGTTGAGAGCGTCCAGGATGGTGTAATATACCGCGTCGAACACGGTCTTGTCGGACACGAACTTCACCACCGTCTTGGCGGGATGGACGTTCACGTCCACCATGTCCGTGGGCAGCGTCACATGCAGCACGCAGCCGGGGAAGCGGCCCTTGAGGAGCTGATTCTTGTACGCCTCCTCCAGCGCCGCCGTCAGAAGCTGGGACTTGACGAACCGGTCGTTGACGAAGAACACCTGCTTGCCCCGGCTGCCGTGGCCGTTGAGGGGCTTGGTGACGAAGCCCTCTACCTTCACGTCGCCGCCGCTGCCGGAGATGGGCAGCAGGCCCAGGGCGAAGTCCCGCCCCATGGCGGCGTAGACGGCGGAGAGAAGCTGCCCGTCGCCGGGGGTGTGCAGCACCTCCTGCCCGTCGCGGATCAGCTTGAAGGACACGTCGGGGTGGCTCAGGGCCAGATGCTGCACCACGCCGGACACGGCGGTGCCCTCGGCGCTGTCCTTCTTCATGAACTTCATCCGGGCGGGGGTGTTATAGAACAGGTCGCGGACGCAGATGGTGGTGCCCTCCGGGCAGCCGGTGGGCTCCGTCTGGCCGGGGATGCCGCCCTCCAGATGGAGCGCCGCGCCCATGTCCTCGCCTGCGGAGCGGGAGAAGATGTCCACCCGGGATACGGCGGCGATGGCGGCCAGCGCCTCGCCCCGGAAGCCCAGCGTGCCGATGGCCGCCAGGTCGGCGGCGGAGCGGAGCTTGCTGGTGGCATGGCGCAGGAAGGCGGTGGGAAGCTGCTCCGCCGGGATGCCGCAGCCGTTGTCGGTGATGCGGATATAGGTCAGGCCGCCGCGCTCGATCTCCGCCACGATGGCGGACGCGCCCGCGTCAATGGCGTTCTCCAGCAGCTCCTTCATAACGCTGGCGGGACGCTCCACCACCTCACCGGCGGCGATAAGATCCGCCACATGGGGCGGCAAACATTGGATCTGCGGCATGGTTCCTCCTTGTGATAATTGGCTATGGGTGGGTCTGCGTAGGGGCCGACGACTCTGTCGGCCCGAAAGCCTCGCAGAGTTCGCGGCGCGGACGCCGCGAAAAAATCGAATCATTTTTCTGACGACATGTGCGTCAGAAAAATTCTTCTCGGCCGCCAGTGTGTCCGAAGGACACGCGCAGTCGGCCGCAATCCCTTTTGGCAATGAAATCGTCAGATTTCATGCCAGTTTGTTTTTCAATTCATACAGTAAATTCAGCGCTTCCAGGGGGCTGAGGGTGTCCACCTGGGCGCGGCGGAGCTGGTCGATGACCGCGCTTTCGCTGAGGGCCTCCAAGGATACCTGGTCGCTCTCCACCGGGGCGGCGTGGGGCTTGCCCGCCTCGTCCTCCAGCTCCTGTAAAATATGCCGGGCACGGGTCAGTACCTGCTTGGGCAAACCCGCCAGCTTGGCCACCTCGATGCCGTAGCTGCGGTCGGCGCCGCCGGAGATGATCTTCCGCAGGAAGATGATATCCTCGCCCCGGGTGCGGACGGCGATGTTATAGTTGCGGACGCCGGGCAGCTCACCCTCCAGCGCCGTCAGCTCGTGATAGTGGGTGGCGAACAGGGTCTTGGCCCCCAGCTTTTTCGGGTCGGCGCAGTATTCCAGCACGGCGCGGGCGATGGACATACCGTCGAAGGTAGAGGTGCCCCGGCCGATCTCGTCCAGGATCAGCAGGCTGTCCGCCGTGGCGGACTTGAGAATGTCGCTGACCTCCGTCATCTCCACCATGAAGGTGGACTGTCCGGCGGACAGGTCGTCGCTGGCGCCGATGCGGGTGAAAATACGGTCCACCACGCCGATGCGGGCGGCCCGGGCGGGAACGAAGGAGCCGATCTGCGCCATCAGCACGATCAGCGCCACCTGACGCATATAGGTGGATTTACCGGCCATGTTGGGGCCGGTGATGATGGCCACCCGGTCGTCTTTGGCGCCCATATAGGTGTCGTTGGGGACGAACATGCTGTCGCGGCGCATTTGCTCCACCACCGGATGGCGGCCGTCGTGGATCTCGATGACGCCGGACTCGTCCACCACGGGGCAGCAGTAGTTGTTCTTTACCGCCACGGCGGCCAGGGAGCACAGGGCGTCCAGCTCCGCCACAATGGCGGCGGCACGCTGCACCCGCGCCGCCTGCTCCGCGATATGGAGCCGCAGCTCGGTAAAAAGCTGGTATTCCAATGCCGTCACCCGGTCGCTGGCGGAGAGGATGTCGTGTTCTAAGTCCTTCAGCTCCTGGGTGATGTAGCGTTCGCCGTTCACCAGCGTCTGCTTGCGGATGTAGCTTTCCGGCACCTGATCCTTGAAGGAGTTGGACACCTCGATATAGTAGCCGAACACCTTGTTGTAGCCGATCTTCAGGGTGCGTATGCCGGTCTTTTCCTTTTCGGCGGCCTCCATGCGGACGATCACGTCCTTGCCGCCGTGGAGGATGCCGCGCAGGCGATCCACCTCCGGGTGGAAGCCGTCCCGGATAAACTCGCCCTCGCGGACGGAGAAGGGGGGCTCGTCCACCAGCGTCTGGCCGATGAGGGCGGCCAGATCGTTGAGATCGTCCAACTCTTCGTTCAACTGGTGCAGGCGGCCCTTTTCAAAGCAGGAGAGCTGGGCCTTGATCTGGGGCAGGCGCTCCATGGCGGTGCGGAGGGACACCAGATCCCGGCCGCCCGCCGTGCCGTATACGATGCGGCCCACCAGGCGCTCCATGTCGGAGATGCCCTGCAGGGTCAATATCAGCTCCTCACGCGCTACGGTGTGCTCCACCAGGGCCGACACGGCGGCGCTGCGCCGGTCGATCTCCGTGACGGACAGCAGGGGCCGCTCCAGCCACGAGCGCATCATGCGGCCGCCCATGGCGGTCTTCGTCTTGTCCAGTACCCACAGGAGGCTGCCCTTCTTCTCCTTGCCCCGGAGGGTCTCGGTCAGCTCCAGGTTGCGCCGGGCCGTCAGATCCAGCTCCATGAACTGGCCCCGGCGGTAGTATTCCAAATCGTCCACATGGGAGAGGTCGGTCTTTTGCGTCTCGTGCAGGTAGCTCAGCAGCGCGCCCAGCGCCAGGAACACCGCCGGGTTATCCCGGGGCAGGCGGTGCAGCGCGTCGTCGCCGAACTGGCGGCGGATCAGCCGCTCGGAGGGCTCCATCTGGAAGCGGCCGGAAGGCAGCTTCTCCAGATGGCAGTTCAGCTTGTCCTGAAGGAAGCCGTGGAGCGTCTCGTCGAAGAAGGCGGCGTCGTTGACCACCGCCTCGGCGGGGGAGAAGCGGCCCAGCTCGTTGATGAGCTGCTTCACCCGCTCGCCGCCGGAAAAGGCGGTGGCGTGGGCCTTGCCGGTGGTGATGTCGCAGGCGCACAGGGCGGCGTAATCGTCGTCCAGATAGATACCGGCGCAGAAGTTGGAGCGGCCCTCCTCCAGACAGGCGCTGTCGATGACGGTGCCGGGGGTCACCACGCGGATGATGTCCCGCTTCACCAGGCCCTTGGCCTGGGCGGGATCCTCCGTCTGCTCGCAGATGGCCACCTTATAGCCCTTGGCGATGAGCCGGGCGATGTAGGCGTCCGCCGCGTGGTAGGGCACGCCGCACATGGGCATCCGCTCCTCGGCTGGCTTGTCCTTGCTCTTGTCCCGGCTGGTCAGCGTCAGATCCAGCTCGCGGGATGCCGTTTTGGCATCCGCGCCGAACATCTCATAGAAGTCACCCAGACGGAAGAACAGGATGGCGTCCTGGTTCTGTTCCTTTATTTGCAGATATTGCTGCATCATGGGGGTCAGTTCTGCCATAGGGGGACTCCTTTCAAATTTATACCATCTCGCCGAACAGCGCCCATGTGTTGCTGTCGGTGATCTTTACGTCGTGATAGGTGCCGATGGCGGCCTTGTCGCCCACCAGATGCACCAGCCGTCCTCCGGCGGTGCGGGCGGTCAGGGGCCAGCGGCTGTCGTCGCTCTGGCCGTCGATGAGGCAGCGGAGGGTGCGGCCTACATACTGGGCGTGGATCTCCTCGGAGATCTTGTTCTGGGCGTCGCACAGCCGGTCGAACCACACCTGCTTTTCCGCACGGGGGACGGGGTCGTCCATTTTGGCGGCAGGGGTGCCGGGCCGGGGAGAGAAGATGAAGGTGAAGAGGGCGTCAAACCGCACCTGCTCCACCAGGGCCACGGTCTCCATGGCCTCGGCCTCCGTCTCGCCGGGGAAGCCGATGATCACGTCGCTGGTCAGCACCAGCTCCGGCATGACCTTCCGGGCGTAGGTGATGAGCTCCAGATACCGGGCCTTATCATAAGGCCGGTTCATGGCCCGCAGCACCCGGTCGCAGCCGGACTGCACCGGAAGGTGGAGCTGCTTGGCCACATGCTTACACCGGGCCATGGTGTCGAACAGCTTGAAGCTGGCGTCCTTGGGCTGGGAGGACATGAAGCGGATCAGATAGTCGCCGGGGATCTCGTCCAGCGCCGAGAGCAGATCGGCAAAGTCGTAGCCGGTGCCCAGGTCTTTTCCGTAGGAGTTGACGTTCTGGCCCAGCAGGGTGATCTCCTTGTACCCCTCGGCGGCAAGCTCTCGCACCTCGCGGATGATCTGCTCCGGGTCGCGGCTGCGCTCCCGGCCCCGGACATAGGGCACGATGCAGTAGGAGCAGAAGTTGTTGCAGCCGTACATGATGCTGACCCACGCGCGGGTGCGGCCCTCACGGACCACCGGCATACCCTCGGCAATGGAGCCGTGCTCGTCCTCCACGGAGAACACTCGGCCCCGGCGGGTATAGACCTGCCAGAGAAGCTCCGGGAACTTCCACAGGGCCTGGGGCCCGAATACCAGATCCACATGGCGGTAGGACTGGCGCACCTTTTCCGCCACCTCGGGCCGCTGGGCCATGCAGCCGCACAGGCAGATGATCTGCTCGGGGTTGGCCTTCTTGGTGTGGGTCAGGGCACCCAGATTGCCATAGACCCGCTTTTCCGCGTGGTCGCGGATGGCGCAGGTGTTCAGCACGATGATGTCCGCCTGGGTAGGCTCGGTGACGAATTCGCAGCCCATGGCCTCCAGCATGCCCATGATGTGCTGGCTGTCGGCCACGTTCTGCTGGCAGCCGAAGGTGTCCACCAGCGCGCGGACGGTCTTGCCGCGCTGCTGGTGCAGCTCTTTTATTTTTTCGGTGAATTCCCGCTGGCGGCTCATGTCCGCGTCAGTCAGGACGACGTTTTTTCGTTCCAAAGGTACCTCCTTCGCCCGGCACGGTGCACAGGGCGATTTTTAATCAAGATATTATACCACACTCCCCTTTGCAACACAAGAAAACCGGGCAAGAAAAATGGCGAAAATCTACGAGCAGCAGAAAAGACCGGCATCCTTCGGATACCGGTCTTTCACGTTTTTTACAGCACCTTGCTGAGGAAATCCTGCAGACGGGGATCCTGCGGGTGGTCGAACAGGTCGGCGGGAGCACCCTCCTCCAGGATCTTGCCGTCGGCCATGAACACCACACGGTCGGCCACCTCGCGGGCGAAGCCCATCTCGTGGGTCACCACTGCCATGGTCATGCCCTCCTTGGCCAGGTCCCGCATCAGATCCAGCACCTCGCCCACCATTTCGGGGTCAAGGGCGGAGGTAGGCTCGTCGAACAGCATGACCTCCGGATCCATGGCCAGGGCGCGGACGATGGCGATACGCTGCTTCTGTCCGCCGGAGAGCATGTTGGGATACTCGTCCGCCTTGTCGGCCAGACCGATACGCTCCAGCAGGGACTTGGCCTGTGCCTCCGCCTCGGCGGCGGTTTTCTTCTTCAGTGTGACGGGCGCCATGGTGATGTTCTGCAGCACCGTCTTGTGGGGGAACAGGTTGAAGTGCTGGAACACCATGCCCATCTTCTGGCGGTGGAGGTTGATATCCACGGACTTGTCCGCCAGATCCACGCCGTCAAAATAGATGGCGCCGGAGGTGGGCTGCTCCAACAGGTTCAGGCTGCGCAGCAGGGTGGATTTACCGCTGCCGGAGGGGCCGATGATGGCCACCACCTCGCCTTTTTTGATCTCCAGATTGCAGTCGTTCAGGGCATGGACGGAGCCGTGATTGTACTCCTTTACCAGATGCTGCACGGAAATAAGGACTTTACTGCTTGTCGCCACGACGCATTCTCCTTTCGATGGCCTCGATCGCCTTGGAGGCCGGGTAGTTGATGCAGAAATAGACCAACGCGGCCAGTACATAGGGGGCCAGCGTGATATACGAGTTGCCGGAGACGGTCTGTGCGGTGTACATGATCTCCGCCATGCCCAGCACGGAGCAGATGGAGGATTCCTTCACCATGGTGACCACCTCGTTGGCCAGGGCGGGCAGCACGTTCTTGATGGCCTGGGGCAGCACCACCAGGCGCATGGACTGCCAGCCGGACAGGCCCAGGGAGCGGGCGGCCTCGGTCTGGCCCTTATCCACCGCCAGAATACCGGCACGGAAGATCTCGGCCACATAGGCGGAGCTGTTCAGGGCCAGGGCCACCACGCCGGGGATAAAGCGGTTGATGGCGATGAAGCCGAACAGCAGCGTGCGGGGCAGCGTGATGTAGTGGAACAGTCCGAAGTAGATGATGGACAGCTGCACCAGCATGGGGGTAGAGCGGAACACCGCGATGTACGCGCCGGCAAACCATTTGATGGGCTTGACCTTGCTGAGGCGCATCATGGCCAGCAGCAGAGCGGGGATCACTGCCAGCAGCACGGAGACCACGGCCAGCAGCAGCGTATATTCAAAGCCTCGGACAAAGGCGGAGCCATACTTGGGCAGGAACGAGAAATTGAAGAAGTTTGTGTTGTCCATATTCACAAACAGATCATTCCACGACATAGACGAAGCATCCTTTCACATGTTCTGGGGCCTAAAGCGCACGCAAGCGTGCAAAGCCGAGGCTCTGCACGTTTGCGGTAAGATCACGGGGTTTATCAGCCGACGTAGCTCAGGCCCACGTTGCCGTCCAGCACCAGCAGGTCGATGGTGCCGTTCTTCAGCTCGGTGACCAGGGTGGGGACCAGGGACTCCAGCACCATGCCGTTGGCAGCCTCGGGGAACATATCGGCGGCGGCCATGGCCTTGGTGGTGTTCTTCTGGGCGCCGATGATGACGGAAGCCTGGTTGATATCGTCCACGGTCTTGTACTTGTCAGCGTCGGAAGCCTTCACCAGAATGACGGGAGGCAGGTCGGTGTAGTAGGGATCGGAGAAGTCGCAGGCCAGAGCACGCTCTTCGGTGTACTCGCAGGCGGCCAGCACCATGTCGAAGTCGCCGTTGCTCAGAGAGGTGACCAGGTTATCGAAGTTCATGGACTCGATCTGCAGCTCCATGCCCATGGAGTCGGCAATGTACTTGGCGACCTCCACGTCGATGCCGGCATACTCGGTCATAGCGGCGTCGGCAAAGAACTCATAGGGAGGATAGTCGGGGCTGGTGCCCAGCACCAGGACGGGCTTGTCGCTGGAAGCGGCGGCGTCATCGGCGGGAGCCAGGTCGGAGGCCACAGCGTCGGGGGTGTAGGTCTCCTGCGAGGCGACCTTGTTCTCGATCTCCTTGATCAGGGCGCCGTCGTTGGCGGTCAGCTCAGCGATGGCCTTGTTGATGCCCTCCAGCAGGCCCTTGGGGTCGCCCTTCTGCACCAGAACACGGTAAGGCTCGGTCTCGCCCCAGTCCACCACGTTCTCCAGAACCACCAGAGACTCGTCGGTGTTGGCAGCGTCGCCGTTTGCGTTGTTATCGTCAGCAGCGTTATTACCGCCGCCGCAGGCCACCAGGCTCAGCGCCATCAGCATGGCCAGCATCAATGCCAGAAACTTTTTCATCTTTTTCATTTCCTTTCAAAATACTTTGTTGGCTCCGCTCCGGCCTTCCTGTTTCCGGAGGCGGAGGAACGATACGAGTGGTCAACTCCTGTTGACAGTGGATACTATACACCCATTATGCATATAAGTCAACTGTTTTTTGAATATTTTTTCATCACCTTTGGTGTTTTTGGTGGTTTTGCTTCTTTATTTCACCGGTTTTTCTGTTTTTCGCAGCACTTTCGCCAATATCGAATATGTATAAATGAATATTTATGCGTATATTCCGTAAGATGCAGAAAAATCTCTGAAATAGGAATTGCACTTTTTGCATAGTATGTGATAAGATAACAGCAAAAAGTGCGGGAGGTGCGGCATGGAGCCTTTACCTTATGAAAAGAGGGGCTATCTGAACGAGCCGTTCCGGCTGTTCCATCTGGCGGACGACCGGCACGAGGAGATCGCCTATCACTATCACAGCTTTCACAAGATCATCATGCTGCTGGCGGGGCGGGCCGGATACGCCATCGAGGGCGAGCGGTACACCCTGCAGCCGGGAGACTATGTGCTGGTGGGCCGGGGCAGCATCCACCGGCCCGTGGTGGAGCGGGGCGACTTCTATGAGCGGGTGATCCTGTACATCTCGCCGGAGTATCTGCAGGAGCTGTCCAGCGAGGGCAGCTCACTGGACACCTGCTTCCGGCAGGCCCAGCGGGATTTCCGCTACGTCTATCACGCCGGAGCGGGACGGGTGCGGGAGCTGTTCACGCTGCTGGAGCAGTCCCAGCAGGAGGAGGGCTTCGGCGCGGCGCTGCTGCGGCGGGCGCTGTTCACCCAACTGATGGTGGAGGTGAACCGGGTCTCCCTGGCGGGCGACACCGTCAGCGCCGCGGCGGGAGACAGCAAGATCGTGGCCATCCTGCAATACCTGAACGCCCATCTGACGGAGGGGCTGTCCATTGACCAGCTGGCGGAGCGGTTCTACATCAGCAAGTATCACATGATGCGGCGGTTCCGGGACGAGACGGGCTACACCATCCACGGCTATCTGACGGAGAAGCGGCTGCTGCTGGCCCAACAGCTTCTGGAGCAGGGAGTACCCTCGGGCGAGGCAGCGCTGCGGTGCGGCTATCAGGAGTACTCCACCTTCTCCCGGGCGTATAAGAAGCAGTTCGGCCGCGCGCCATCGGCCGGATAGCAGGATTTGCCATATGCAAAGGCAATTTTTCCGATTTACATTTGAAAAAATGCTTATATAATAGGGGTACCAAACCTGTGTGTGAACAAGGAGGACTGAAATGAAGAACTTTCTGAAGAGCTACGGCTTTATACTGTGTATGCTGACAGGCATCGTGGCCGGTTGTCTGGTGGGCGCTTTTGCGCCGTCCTTCGGTAAGAAGATCGAATTCCTGGGCACCGTGTTCATCAACATGATGTTCTGCGTGGTGGTGCCGATGGTGTTCTGCTCCATCAGCTCCGCTATCGCCAACATGAAGAGCGTCAAGCGGGCTGGCAAGATCATGGGCGTGACCATTGCAACGTTTTTGATCACTGCCGCCATCGCCGGTGTGCTGATGTACATCGTGTGCCGCATCTTCCCGCTGGTGGACGGCAGCTATACCATCGTGGAGGGAGAGGTCGGCGAAGCGCTGGGCTTCGGCGATATGATCGTCAACTTCTTTACCAAGCCTGACTTTACCGAGCTGCTGAGCCGCCGGGCCATCCTGCCCCTGATCGTGGCGGCCGTTCTGTTCGGCTTCGGCGTGCAGATGAGCGGCGGTCCGGAGACCAAGACGGCCCAGTTCCTGGAGGACATCACCAACTGCATCATGAAGACCGTGAAGATCATCACCTACTACGCACCCGTCGGCTTCTTCGGCTTCTTTGCCAGCCTGGTGGCTACCTAC
>ULRD01010818.1_pt1 | contig 30339 bp, 21 predicted proteins | sample 1955181 | NCBI WGS metagenome assembly ULRD01 (sample SAMEA4835675, study PRJEB28245) | human gut metagenome | biome: gut microbiome; material: fecal sample | place: Denmark | collected 2008
CGCTTCGATCGCCGATGAGCTTATAGCATTGGAAAATCCGGTTATCGGCACAAGAGTTCCCGCTCCGGCGCGTTTGGCAAGCTTCTCGTACCAACCGAAGCCCGTACAGAGAGCGCTCAGTCCTACAAGTATGATCGAAGTCCACGCTCCGGCAGCAGTTCTGTCAAGGTCATAAGATTCAAAAAGCGAGAGCAGAAGCTGCCCCAGAACGCAGATCGCTCCCCCGACGGCAAAAGCCGCAGGGATATTGACGATACTGCGTGATTTAGGAGATGCGCTCCTGCTCATTTTGTCATACATTTCAGGCGTTATATTCATATAAATTCCTCCCACATTAATCATAGTGAGAGTATTATGAGCCATTTTATCTGAAATATACTGCGTTTAAATTATTATAAAAAATATTTTTTCAGCGAAGTATCAGCAAAATTACAGAAAGAATAATTTTTACTTTTTCTCAGGAAGCTTTGTCTTGAGCTTACGAAGAGTGTAACCCTCATTAACCTTCATAACGCCGCGGTCGATTGCAAGAGCATAATCGGGGACATCGCTTGTGACCGTAGTTCCCGCCGCCGTATAAACAGCCTTGCCAAGCTTGACCGGAGCGATAAGATTCGTATTGCAGCCGATAAAGCAATAATCTCCGACAACGCATCGGCTCTTTTCAACGCCGTCATAATTAACCGTAGCCGTACCGCATCCGACATTCACCTTCTTGCCTATATCACTGTCGCCTATGTACACGAGATGAGATACCGCCGACTTTTCACCGATAGTAGAATTCTTTATCTCTACAAAATCCCCTATCCTTGCATCGTTTTTTATATGACTGTCCGGCCGGACATGAACATAAGGTCCTATAATCGTATCGTTTTCAACAACTGAACCGCTGATCTGAGAGGTATTCACTATCACCCTGTCGCCGATGCTGCTGTCCTCCACAATGGAATTCGGTCCGATAACGCAGCCGCAGCCTATCTTTGTTTTGCCTGTAATAATAGTTCCCGGCAAAATCTCGGTTCCCGAACCGATCTCAACACCGCGTTCGATAATAATACCGTCTGTACAGGTAAATCCGACGCCGCCCATGAGATGCTTATCTATAACAGCCTGTCTTGCATAATTATTAAGCGCAAGCAGATCCTTGCGGTCGTTTGCGCCGCGGATTATTTCGGGATTCTCGGATTTGAATGCGCCTGCGTTCTTTCCGTCCGCGATAGCTATGGATATTGTATCGGTAAGATAGTATTCCTTTTGAGCGTTATTGCAGTCCAGCTTTCCCAGAAGCTCCACAAGATCAGCCGTTCTGAACCAATAAGCGCCTGAATTTACCTCGCGCACAGCTTTCTGCTCCTCAGAAGCGTCCTTCTGCTCGACAATACCGCTTATCCCTGTTTCTGTACGGATTATTCTGCCGTAACCAAAAGGATCTTCAAGTTCTGCTGTAATTACGGTAACCGCATTGTCCTGCTCTATATGCGCCGCAAGAGCATTACTCAGCGTATCGGCATCAATAAACGGCGCGTCGCCGCAAAGCACAAGAGTATGACCGCTTTTATCCTCGTTTAGAAACGGGATCGCCTGCATTACCGCATGACCTGTACCCAGTCTTTCGGCTTGAAGCGCAGTTCTGTATCGTCCTCCAAGATAATCATCGATCATTTCTCCCATAAAGCCCTTTATTACGCAGATATCCGAAACATCGGCTTCCACGCAGGCTGATATTACCCACTCCAGCATAGGCTCTCCCAGAACCTTAAAAAGCGGCTTGGGCATATCCGCCTTCATGCGTTTACCCTGCCCTCCTGCAAGAATAACTGCTTTATTCATTATTAATATCCTCCTTGTATCAGAACTTGTTTAGCATCTTGCCGAACTCGTTTAAGAAATACTTTCTGCCTGAACTTTGCAGAAAACATGCTTATGACAAGATGCTGAATCAACTTTTAATAAATTATTCTCATTTAAATAATGCTTGTCTTTTATTATTATTACAAACATTAACAATAAATGCAAGTGTTTTTTCACAAATTTATTGTAAACCTCATTTTTTTGTACAAAATGCTATAAAATTAACGCTGAACTTTTTACGTTATATATATGGTATTTTTTTCCGAAATGTGTTATAATGTTTATAAGTCGGAGAGGATGTTTCAAAATCATCCTTAGTCCGGTAATGCTGAACACATGATGAACCGTGTTCAGTATAAGTTTAAAACTGGAGGTATACACCAATGGCAAATAAGTATTGCTATCTTTTCTCTGAAGGCAATGCCAACATGAGAGAGCTTCTCGGCGGTAAGGGCGCTAACCTCGCTGAGATGACAAACATCGGTCTCCCTGTTCCCCAGGGCTTCACAATCACTACAGAGGCTTGCACTCAATATTATGAGGACGGCGGTATCAGCGACGAGATCATGGCAGAGATCAACGAGTATATCACGAAGATGGAAGAAATCACCGGCAAGAAATTCGGCGATAAGGAGAATCCGCTCCTCGTTTCTGTTCGTTCCGGTGCTCGCGCATCTATGCCCGGTATGATGGACACTATTCTCAACCTCGGTCTTAATGAAACAGTTGTTGAAACTATTGCGGCTAAGTCCGGCAATCCTCGTTGGGCTTGGGACTGCTACAGAAGATTTATTCAGATGTATTCCGACGTTGTTATGGAAGTCGGCAAGAAGTATTTTGAAGAGCTCATCGACGAAATGAAAGCTAAGAAAGGCGTTACACAGGACGTTGAGCTTACCGCAGACGACCTTAAGGAACTCGCAGGACAGTTCAAGGCTGAATATAAGTCTAAAATCGGTACTGATTTCCCTGCTGACCCCAAGGAACAGCTTATCGGCGCTATCAAGGCTGTATTCCGTTCATGGGACAACCCCAGAGCAAATGTTTACAGACGTGACAATGATATTCCTTTCTCATGGGGTACTGCTGTTAACGTTCAGTCAATGGCGTTCGGAAATATGGGCGACGACTGCGGTACAGGCGTTGCATTTACCCGCGATCCTGCTACAGGCGAAAAGAAGCTCATGGGCGAATTCCTTACAAACGCTCAGGGCGAGGACGTAGTTGCAGGCGTTCGTACTCCTATGCCTATTGCTCAGATGGCTGAAACATTCCCCGAGGCTTACGCTCAGTTCGTTGAAGTTTGCAAGACTCTTGAAAATCACTATCACGATATGCAGGACATGGAGTTCACTGTTGAAAACAGAAAGCTCTTCATGCTCCAGACAAGAAACGGTAAGAGAACTGCTCAGGCTGCACTCCAGATCGCTTGCGACCTCGTTGACGAAGGCATGAAGACAGAGCAGGAAGCTGTTGCAATGATCGACCCCAGAAATCTTGACACACTTCTTCACCCGCAGTTCGATACAAAGGCTCTCAAGGCTGCTACTCCTATGGGCAAGGGTCTCGGCGCATCTCCCGGAGCTGCTTGCGGTAAGATTGTATTCACTGCTGATGATGCTGAAGCATGGGCTGCTAAGGGCGAGAAAGTCGTTCTTGTTCGTCTTGAGACTTCACCCGAGGACATCACAGGTATGAAGGTTGCTCAGGGTATCCTCACAGTTCGCGGCGGTATGACTTCACACGCTGCTGTTGTTGCACGTGGTATGGGTACTTGCTGTGTATCAGGCTGCGGCGACATAAAGATGGATGAAGCTAACAAGAAGTTTGAGCTTGCAGGAAAGACATTCACTGAGGGAGACTACATCTCTATCGACGGTTCTACAGGTAACATTTACGATGGTATTATTCCTACAGTTGACGCTCAGATTGCCGGCACATTCGGCAGAATCATGGGTTGGGCTGATAAGTACAGAACTCTTAAAGTCAGAACAAACGCTGATACTCCTGCTGACGCTAAGAAAGCTCGTGAGCTCGGCGCTGAGGGAATCGGTCTCTGCCGTACAGAGCACATGTTCTTCGATCCTGAGAGAATTGCTGCTTTCCGTGAAATGATCTGCTCCGATACTGTTGAAGAGCGCGAGGCTGCTCTTGCTAAGATCGAACCCATGCAGCAGGCTGACTTTGAGGCTCTCTACGAAGCTCTTGAGGGTTGTCCTGTTACTATCAGATTCCTTGATCCTCCTCTTCACGAATTCGTTCCTACTGAGGAAGCTGATATCAAGGCTCTTGCAGAAGCTCAGGGCAAGTCCGTTGAGACTATTAAGGCTATTATTGATTCACTCCACGAATTCAACCCGATGATGGGTCACAGAGGATGCCGTCTTGCCGTAACATACCCCGAGATCGCTAAAATGCAGACAAAGGCTGTTATTAAGGCTGCTATCAACGTTAAGAACGCTCATCCCGATTGGGCTATCGTTCCAGAGATCATGATTCCTCTCGTTGGCGACGTTAAGGAGCTTAAATACGTTAAGAAAGTCGTTGTTGAAACTGCTGACGCTGTTATCGCTGAGGCTGGTTCTGACCTCAAGTACGAAGTTGGTACAATGATTGAGATCCCGAGAGCTGCTCTTACTGCTGACGAAATTGCTGCCAACGCAGACTTCTTCTGCTTTGGAACAAATGACCTTACACAGATGACTTATGGCTTCTCAAGAGATGATGCCGGCAAATTCCTCGACGCTTACTATGACAGAAAGATTTTCGAGAACGATCCTTTCGCTAAACTCGATCAGACTGGCGTCGGCAAACTCATGGAAATGGCTATCAAGCTCGGCAAGCCTGTTAATCCCAATCTCCACATCGGTATTTGTGGTGAGCACGGCGGTGATCCTACATCCGTTGAGTTCTGCCACAAGATCGGTCTTAACTACGTATCTTGCTCACCTTTCCGCGTTCCGATTGCTCGTCTTGCTGCTGCACAGGCAGCTATTAGTAATAGGGATTAATCAGAAAATCGCTATACAATGGGATTTTCCGATAACCTATGAAATGGCAAGAGCCTATCAGAAGGCTAACGGCAAGTATTTAAGGCAAAATCAGTGGGAAGATATAACTCTCGTGATGAGCCTTGAACTTGGTAAATAAAAAGATTACCCCGTATCCGACGGTTAAACCGTTAGATACGGGGTTTTTCTATTCCCTGAATATATGATAAGCTCAAACCAACATTAAGAAAGGCGGAATTATTATGAAGAACAGTAAAGCAATCGGAAGTCCCATATCACAGAACGACAGAAATGTCAATACCTTTTCTGAAAGAAATTTCAAGGGTTCTCCCTTATCACAGAATGACAGATTTGTCAACCCCTTCTCTGAAAATTTTTTCGAGGGGTTCATAGCACAAAAGCTGACAGATGTCAAGTCTTTTCTGAAATATTTTTCAGAAAAAACCGAAGCACAAACTGAGGAAAATGTCAAGACCTTTTTCAAGATTTTTTTCTTCGGTGCAGAACTCAGGAATAAGGTTACAAATCTGAAAGCGGAGCTTGACGCTAAGGAGTATAGAACATTCGTCTATCCCCGTACTATTAAGGGTGCAAGCACGGCTGAATTCATTAAGACAAAGCGTGAGTATGACAAGCTCCGTGCCGAGGTCGAGGAAATGGGCAGAATTGCCGATGAAATCGAAGCGGCAATGTATGAAGCACATCTTGACGAATTTGTCAATACCTTTTTTGAAGAAAAGTTTGGAGAAATCGGAGATAACGATATTCTCGTGCTGGAGATTGAATTCTGATGGCGTATTGCAGAGTTGAAACAGCAGACGGATACACGGTAATGTCAAATTACCATTTAAGAGATATGCGGCTTTCTCTTAAAGCCAGAGGTTTACTCTCCCAAATATTATCGCTCCCTGAAAAATGGGATATGACAATCTCAGGTTTATCGAAAATCAACCGTGAATGTTCCGATACTATCGCTTCTATCATAAAGGAGCTTGAAGCAACAGGATATATCACCCGATACCGAGAACGGCGAAAAAATGGAACTTACGGCGAAGTGTTCTACGATATAAGAATGAAGCCACGCCATTTCGACGAACCTAAACGGAATAAATCCGAACGGGTAAAACCCAAACAGATGTCCTCGGCACAATTAAGTAAAGAGAAATCAAATAAAGAAAAAGAAAATAAAGAGCTTTTTAATATCAATCAATCTATCCTGCCTGATGGGATTGATAAGATTGACGGATACAGAGCAATCATTCTTGAAAATATCGAATACGACCTAATCGTTGACCAATACAACAAGGCACAGCTTGATGAAATTGTCGATATAATGCTTGAATGTGTATGCTCAGAAGCGGAAACGCAGAATATCGGAAAGGATAAAGTTCCGACCGAGCTTGTCAAGAGCCGTATTCTGAAGCTCAATTCTATGCACATCGAGTATATCTTCTCCTGTCTGAAAGAAAATCCAAGCAAAGTGCGTAATATCAAGTCCTATCTGAAAACAGTCCTGTATAATGCTGCCGTTACTATCGACAACTATTATACCTCCGAAGTGAATTATCACTTTAATGGGGGCGGTTAATTCCGTCCCGTACATAGCAGTCAAGTATCAAAAACACTTGACTGCTTTTTTTATGTCCAAAAGGAGGTCAGACAATGAGTTTCCCACTCAAAATCCCTTAGCAAGAACAAAAATAACCCGAAAGGAGGACAGTAATGCAGGAGCAGAACTCCGAAAAAGTCGTGTCGCTCTCGGTCAGGGCAACAAAAGTAACGGCAAATGTGCTGAAATCGGCTGTAAGAGCCTATCTCTCGGCACAGAAAAACAAGTCCCCGAAGGTCTATAAAGGAAAACAGTCGGTAAAACACCTTATTCAAAAAGGCGAAAAGCTCACGAATATTGAAGTAACCGACCAAAACATTAAGTCCTTCAACAAAACTGCCCGTAAGTACGGTATCGACTATTCTCTCAAAAAGGACGGCTCTGAAAAGCCGCCGAGATACTTCATCTTTTTCAAGGCAAAGGACGCAGAGGTTATGAACGCTGCTTTCAAAGATTTTGTTGGAAAAGAACTCAAAAAGAAGGAAAAGCCATCTATCAAGGCAAAGCTTAAAACTCTCGGTGAGCAGGTCAAGCAAAAGGCTCAGGAGCGTACAAGAGAGAAAAACAAGACACGGGAGGCAGAACTGTAATGAAATTTGACAAGCAAAAAGTAATGAAGGTTCTGCCTTTTATTATCCTCGGATATTTCTTCAACAAGGTATCTCAGGCATTTACAAGTGCCGCAGGCACAGAACTTGGCGACAAGATAATGAACGGTATGGACGGCTTGGGCGAGGTTTTCCTCAATCCCTTGCCGAGTTTCAACCCGATAGACCTTCTCATAGGTGTTGCGGGTGGCGTAATCGTAAAGCTCGTTATTTACGTCAAAGGTAAAAATGCAAAGAAATACCGAAAAGGCTGTGAGTACGGCTCTGCCCGATGGGGTAATGCCGAAGATATTAAGCCATATATGGCTGACAAGTTTGAGGATAATGTCATTCTTACCGAAACGGAACGTCTGACTATGGACGGCAGACCGAAGGCAGGACCCAAGTACGCACGAAACAAGAATATCCTTGTAATCGGTGGCTCAGGCTCAGGTAAAACACGATTTTATGTAAAGCCGAACTTACTTCAAATGCACAGCTCCTATGTGGTTACAGACCCGAAAGGAACGGTGCTGAACGAAGTCGGAAAGGCTCTGCAAGACGGCGGATATGCAATCAAGGTGCTGAACACTATCAATTTCAAAAAGTCAATGCACTATAATCCACTTGCCTATATCCGTTCTGAAAAGGATATTTTGAAGCTCGTAAACACAATTATTGCCAACACCAAAGGCGAAGGCAGTCAAAGCGGTGAAGATTTCTGGGTAAAGGCTGAAAGACTTTACTACTCGGCACTTATCGGATATATCTGGTACGAAGCTCCAAAGGAAGAAAAAAATCTCAATACCCTTATTGAGATGATAAATGCCAGTGAAGCACGAGAAGATGACGAAACCTTTGAAAATCCCATCGACCTGTTGTTTAAGGAGCTTGAACAGAAAAATCCTGAGCATTTTGCCGTAAGGCAGTACAAGAAATACAAACTGGCAGCGGGAAAGACCGCAAAATCAATCCTCATATCCTGCGGTGCAAGACTTGCACCTTTTGACATTGCGGAGCTGCGTGAATTAACAGAAGATGATGAACTTGAGCTTGATACGTTAGGCGATAAAAAGACGGCACTTTTTGTCATAATCTCGGATACCGATGATACTTTTAACTTTATCGTAGCCATAATGTACACTCAGCTTTTCAATCTGTTGTGTGACAAAGCCGACGATAAATACGGCGGCAGACTCCCTGTTCACGTTCGCTTTATACTCGATGAGTTTGCGAATATCGGACAAATACCAAAATTCGACAAACTCATAGCAACGATACGAAGCAGAGAAATTTCAGCTTCAATTATCTTGCAGGCACAAAGTCAGTTAAAGGCGATTTACAAGGATAATGCGGATACTATCGTGGGCAACTGCGATACAACACTCTTTCTCGGTGGTAAGGAAAAGACCACTCTGAAAGAAATTTCCGAAATTCTCGGAAAGGAAACCATTGACCTGTATAACACTGGTGAAAGCAGAGGAAAAGAAACCTCGCACTCTCTGAATTACCAGAAAACAGGCAAAGAGCTTATGTCGATGGACGAACTCAGCGTAATGGACGGCAGTAAGTGTATTTTGCAGCTTAGAGGCGTGAGACCTTTTCTCAGTAATAAGTACGATTTAACGAAGCATCCAAAATTCGCTCTGACCTCTGACGCTGACGAAAGAAATCTTTTCGATGTAGAAAAGTATCTATCCCATAAGCTCACAGTAAAACCGAATACAGTCGTTGAGGTTTACGACTGCTCGGAAACAAACGAAGATGACACGCAAGCCGCTGATGAATAATCAGACGGCTGTTTTTGTGTCCAAATTCAAATCAAAACTATTTAATTTAAAGGAGATTTTTAACTATGGATTTTTTTAACTCTGCTGTTGATGTTCTTCAGACACTTGTAATCGCTCTTGGTGCCGGTCTTGGCGTATGGGGCGTAATCAACCTTCTCGAAGGCTACGGTAACGATAACCCCGGTGCAAAGTCACAGGGTATGAAGCAGCTTATGGCTGGCGGTGGCGTTGCTCTCATCGGTATCACACTTGTACCCCTTCTTTCCGGTCTTTTCGGTTAATCCAACAGCTCGGCAAAAGCGGAAGCCTGCCCGAAACGGCAGGCTTTTGCTATTAAATAAGAAAGGTGGTATGTAATGGATGATATTTTGCAATCCATTGGCGACGCCATACACGACTTTTTTGTTGACGTCTGCGGTGGAATGTTTATCGGAATATTCGATGATGCCAATGCAGCTACCGGCGATATAGCAAGTCAGGTGGGGCTTACGCCCTCTCAGTGGAACGGCAGTATCTTTACAATGATACAAAACCTGTCGAAAAACGTTGTAATACCGATTGCAGGTTTAATCATCACGTTTGTTCTTTGCTACGAACTTATAACGATGATTACCGAAAAGAATAATATGCACGATATTGACACATTCATATTCTTCAAGTATGTGTTCAAGGCTTGTGTTGCAGTTATGCTGCTTTCCCACACATTTGAGATAACAATGGCGATATTTGATGTCGGGCAATGGCTTGTCAATCAGGCGGCGATATCAATTACCAACGACACCTATGTCGATGTAACGAGCATTTATATTCAGTTCAGGGACTCACTCGACGCTATGGGAACTGGAGAACTGATTGCCCTCATGCTCGAAGCGGCTGTTGTGAGCCTTGCAGTTAAGGCGATAGCAATACTTGTTTCCGTCGTTCTTATAAACAGAATGATTGAGATTTATCTGTATTGTTCTGTTGCTCCTATCCCATTCGCCACTATGACCAATCGTGAATGGGGAAATATCGGAACAAACTATATCAGAAGCCTGCTTTCTCTTGCTTTTCAAGGACTATTCATAATGGTAATTGTGGGCATTTATTCAGCGTTAGTAAAGGATATTCTTATAGTTTCTGACCTACACTCAATGCTTATGCGTATCGGTATGTATTCCATTGTTCTCTGCCTCACGCTGTTTAAGACATCATCAATTTCAAAGTCAATTTTTAATGCTCACTAAAGAAAGGAAATGCAATATGATTTACAAATGTAACGAAACAATCACAAGGAAACAGCAGGATTATCTTGCAAGGCTGGCTGAACTTTCGATTGAAGCGGTGCTTGGCGGAAAGAACTCCCTCTCATACCGAGTTCTTTTTCGTTCCTGCTGCGACGACCTTGATGATAATTTTGAGGAGGTTTTTGGCACAACCGAGCTTTCCGAACTCAGGGCTTGCCAGTTCAACGACGCAGTGAAATTCCTTGCGGAATGGTTTCCAAGCGACATTATTATGGAAATAAGCGTGGATATCGAAGCGGATTTCGAGAAGTATCGCTATCGTTTTGTTGAGGAAATGCCAAAGGATAGCCCCGCCTACAAGCAGTTAATGGAGGATTTTATGTATGCCGTATGTTCAGGTTCCGAAAGACCTTGCGAAGATTAAGACAAAGGTCGCTTTCAATCTTACAAAAAGACAGTTAATCTGCTTTTCGATAGCGGCAGCAACAGCAGTTCCGACCTATTTCCTTACAAATGAAGCTCTTGGTAATATGGGGGCAATGCTTCTGCTTATTGTAGTTGCAATGCCCTCTTTCCTTGCAGCAATGTATGAGAAAAACGGATTGCCCTTTGAAAAGGTGGTGAAAACGGTGATAAAAAGCCGTTTTCTTCGCCCAAAGGTCAGACCGTATAAGACAGAAAATCTCTACGAATATGCCGAAAAGCAGTATGACTTAGAAAAGGAGGTAAAAAGCATTGTCGAAGATAATTAAAAATGTATCCGGCAAGAAGAAAAAGCAGATTGACGTTGCTGTGAAAAAGGCTCGTCCTAACGGGAACGGTAAAGTTCCTGTAACAGCACAGCAGTCAATCCCTTTCAAGCAGATGTTCAAGGACGGTATCTGCAAGGTGGACGATAATCTCTATACCAAGACAGTTCAGTTCTTCGACATAAACTATCAGCTTGCACAGAACGAGGATAAGACAGCGATTTTCGAGAATTACTGCGACTTCCTCAACTATTTTGACAGTTCCATCAATGTTCAGCTTTCCTTTCTCAATCAGGTAGCCGATGTTGAGGAGTTTCACAGCCAGCTTGAAATTGACGGTCAGGACGACGAATTCAACGATATTCGTCAGGAATACACAGAAATGCTGAAAAATCAGCTTGCAAAGGGCAATAACGGACTTGTCAAGACCAAGTATATCACATTCGGGGTCAAAGAAAAGTCCCTGAAAGAAGCAAAGCCGAAGCTTGAACGTATCGAAGCCGATATTCTGGGCAACTTCAAGATTATGGGCGTACTTGCTCAGCCTATGAACGGTGCTGAACGCCTTGCGGTGCTTCATCGTAGCTTTAATCCCGATGGTAGAGAAAAGTTCCGTTTCTCTTGGGATTTGCTCCCGAAGTCAGGTCTTTCCGTCAAGGACTTTATTGCTCCCTCGTCCTTCGATTTCTCAAAGGGCAACAGTTTCCGTATGAGTGGCAAGTACGGAGCAGTTTCATTCATCAACATTATGGCTTCTGAAATGTCAGACCGTATGCTTGCCGATTTTCTGAACATTGAGCATAATATCACACTCAGTATTCACATTCAGTCTATCGACCAGAACAAGGCGGTAAAAATGGTTAAGAGCAAGATTACCGACCTTGATAAAATGAAGATGGAAGAACAGAAAAAGGCTTTCAGAAACGGCTACGACATTGACATTATGCCGTCTGACATTAACACCTTCGGTAAGGAAGCAAAGAGCTTGCTCAATGACTTGCAGAGCCGAAACGAGCGTCTTTTTATGGCTACTATTCTCATTATGAATACAGCCGACACGAAAAGAAAGCTCGACAATATCATCTTTCAGGAACAGGGTATCGCACAGAAGTACAACTGTCAGCTCAAACGCCTTGATTATCAGCAGGAAGATGGCATTATGGCTTGTGTTCCTATCGGCGTAAACGATATTGAAATCAAGCGTGGACTTACCACATCAAGCACAGCGATTTTTGTACCGTTCACCACTCAGGAGCTTTTTCAGGGCGGTGAAGCTCTTTACTACGGTCTTAACGCACTTTCAAACAATATGATTTTGTGCGACCGTAAGCAGCTTAAAAACCCGAACGGTCTTATTCTCGGTACGCCGGGTAGTGGTAAGTCATTCTCCGCAAAGCGTGAGATTACAAACGCTTTTCTTACCACAACAGACGATATTATCATCTGCGACCCCGAAGCCGAGTATTATCCGCTTGTCAACCGTCTTAACGGTCAGGTTGTCAAGATTTCGCCTACTTCCACACAGTATATCAATCCGCTTGACATCAACCTCAACTACTCCGAGGACGAAAGCCCTATCGCATTGAAGGCAGACTTTATCCTCTCCCTTTGTGAGCTGATTGTCGGCGGCAAGAACGGACTTGAACCTATCGAAAAGACCATTATCGACCGTTGCGTGAGAATGGTTTATCGTGATTACCTTGCAAATCCCGATACGGCTGAAATGCCTATCTTGCAGGATTTGTACGACCTTATGCTTAAACAGACCGAGCCTGAAGCTCAGCGTATTGCGACAGCTCTCGAAATGTATGTAACAGGCTCTCTTAACGTATTCAATCATCGTACCAATGTTGATATGAATAACCGTCTTATCTGTTTCGACATCAAGGAGCTTGGCAAACAGCTCAAAAAGATAGGTATGCTTGTCGTTCAGGACTGCGTATGGAACAGAGTAACGGTCAACCGTGCCGAACACAAGTCCACTCGCTACTATATCGACGAGTTCCACCTTCTTCTCAAAGAAGAACAGACAGCGGCTTATTCCTGCGAAATCTGGAAGCGTTTCAGAAAATGGGGCGGTATTCCTACGGGACTTACTCAGAATGTAAAGGATTTGCTTGCAAGCCGTGAGATTGAGAATATCTTTGAAAACTCCGACTTCATATATATGCTCAATCAGGCTGGCGGAGACCGTCAGATACTTGCGAAGCAGCTCAATATTTCCCCTCATCAGCTTTCGTATGTAACGAACAGCGGTGCGGGCGAAGGACTTATCTTCTACGGAAATGTCATCATTCCTTTTGTCGATAAGTTCCCGAAGGACACACAGCTCTACAAGATTATGACCACAAAACCCGAAGAACAGGAGGAAAACTAATGAAGATGAAGAAAAAGACCATTAAGACTATCGGTATCACAGCAGGCGTAATTGCGGCGGTGGGTGCAGGTGTAACGGCGATTTGCCTTGCAATCAAGAACAAGAAGAAGCCTGCTGCCGAAATCCCTTACCCTGCATCCGCTTGGGATACTAAGTAATGGGTTGGCTGATTTTCCTCGGCGGAGCGATGTTTGGCGGTACAGTAGGCATATTTACAATGTGTCTGCTTCAGGTCAATCATCTGAACGAAGCCGATAGTGAGGAATAAGAAAAGCCGTACTCGGATTTTTCCGAATACGGCGGTACATAAAGTGCTTTAGTAGATATAACAGCTTTTAGTGTTTCTTTTTCCACCAACGGTAAGACTTGAAATTCTAACAAGCCAAGATATATTTCCTGATATCCTCTGCTTTGTTGTATTGAAACGCTTTGCCATTATAGAGATAACTTTTCTTGTGTCTGTTGCACCATTTGAAGCAATATATGCTAAGATGGCTATCCTAATTCTTCTGTTCATAATATTCCTCCATATTACACAATTTCATAAATTGCGTGTCCCTTGCGATTAAATGTTTCAGTAAATCTTATTTTATCTGAATATTCGCTTTCAACAAGTTTACAGAAACGACGACCAAATACGCCTGCATAACCATTAGTAAGTGTCCATTCATCTCCAAAAATTTCAGGTACACTGAAGGTATCACCTTTATTGTATTTTGAAAGTGCTTTTGAAATGGCGATTTCTGGAGTAATGGGATTAGTCTGGTCAGGAAATAAAACAGAACGTATGTAATCCTGTATTGACTGATTACCCGCTCTTTCTACAAGTTCCTTGTAGTTTTCATCGGAAAGAGTGAATTTAATAGTTTCAGACATTGTTTTTCCTCCTCAAATATAAGTTAAAGGCTTACCAAGGGTATGTCCTTAACTTTATTATAACACAAGTCCAAGCGAAAGTCAAGTCCCTACGAAAACATTTTTTTACATACCCTGTTTACAGGGCAAATAAATCACAGAAAGGAGGTATCAGAGTGGCAGGAAAAGAGCTGAAAGCGACGGAGAAAACCGTCTTGAAGCACTCCCGTGAGGGTGTTCTCGAACAAAACCTTTCAGACGGCTCGGCAAAAAAGGTCAGTAAGAAAGCCGAAGAAGCCGTGCTGAAAGCAGAAGGTGTTGCAGACGAACGCTTTGACAAGCTGAAAGCGGCTGGTCTTGTAGTAGAAGATGTGAAGAAGCCTGACCATCGCAAGTTACAATTTGGACGGAACAATCCCGATAACACTTGGGCGGAATCGGTTTACGGAAACAAACCGACAGAACAGACCTCTTTCGTTTCTGATGAACATTATCAGAACTCAGAAACATCAGTACCCGTTACTCAGAGGGAGCTTGCTGAACCGGAGCATAGCACACTCGGAAGCGAGAGCATTACTCCAAAGGAACAAAGGAAGTCTTCATTCAAATCCGATGAAAAGTATCAACTTTCCGAAACCTCTATCCCCGTTACTGCGGAAGAATTTGCAGAAATGGTACAGACTTCAATCAAAGACGAGGAATTGAAACCGAAATCAAAGCTCAGCTTCAAGAGTGAAGATGAGTATGTCAATTCCGAAGAAGGTATTGAAATTGACGGTGCAGAATTTGTCGGTCAGAAGGCTGAGGAAAAAGCGGAAAGTAAGTTAAAGGAAAAGAAAACCCGAAACGGCTTGAAGCAAAAATCATCTGCTGCCGAGAAGCTGACCGACAAGGACGGAAATTCCGTTCTTTGCTTCGATGTTAATGCTGCTACCGATAGAAAGCTCACTAACGGTGAAAAAAAGCTGAAAAGGCGGATACGCAAGGACGAGAAAAGAGTTTTTAAACTTCAGAAACGGCTTGACAAGGCAGAGGATAATCTCCCTCATCAGCGAGTATTCCACGTCCGTAAGGAATGGAACTCCGAAAAGCAGAAAATGCAGAGGAAACTCAGACTTGAAAAAGGGGTAAAACCTCTCCCAAAGCCGAATATCGTCCAAAAGGGTGTTCAGAGTGCAAAACACGCTGTAACAACTACTGTTTCGGGTATCACTCATCAGCAAATCAGCAAGTACGAGGATGATAACCAAACGCTTAAATCGGCTCACGGCACGGAAAAAGTTGCGGAGTCGGCTTTGCGTTTCGCTTCAAACAAGGTTAAGACCACAAATCAGAAGCTAAAGGAAAAGCCTTATAAAAAGGCTTCCAAGCTGAAATTTGATACTGAAAATGCTCATAAGAAGCTAAATCAGCATAAGGTCGCCCTTGAACACAAAACGGAACAGCAGTCTAAGAAGGAAGCTAAAAAGGCTCTTAAAAAAGCTCAGCAAAAACGAAATCAGAAAAACGCCGCAAAAACGGCAAAGAAAGGTGCTTCAAAGGCTGGCAAAAAGGCTGGCGAGGCGGCAAAAGATGTCGGACAGATTATTGTAAAGGCAGTTGCCAATAACAAAGTGGTAATAATCATCTTGATTATATTCCTCTTGCTTTTTGGTTTGCTGTTTACTCTCGGCTCGTCAGCTTTTACTTCTCTTGGTGATACGGGAACAATGGTAATCGCTTCTTCCTACACATCGGACGAGGAAGATATTTATGCAGCAAACGACTATATGAACGCTCTTGAAAACAACCTGAACTACGAAATCAGCAATATCCCGAATGTCTATGTCGGTTGGAATGAGTATAACTACTACATTGACCCCATAGGACACAACCCTTATGCCCTTATATCCTATCTGACAGCTATGGAAATCAACTTTGACTATGATGCGGATACTCAGGCAAGAATTCAGGAGCTTTTCAATGCGTTATACACGCTTGAAGTAGAGTCTGTTCACGAAGTTCGCTCTTACCAGTACACCACAACTGATGAAGAAGGCAATGAAGTGATTGTTACCGTATATTACGACTACTATATCCTGAATGTCACGCTGACAGCCAACGATTGGGATAGTGTGGTAAAGCCGAAGCTCGAAGCAGCAGGCGTTTACGATGTATATCTGCTGTTACAGGAAACGCAAGGAAACAAACCCGATTTGTTCTAAAGGAGGAGATAATTTGCCTACACCACTTGAAAAAACCGAGGCATTGCTTGAAAAAGCTATTGCCGACTTGGAGAGTATCCGAGCAAAGAAAGCCGATATCCTTGAAAAAGAAAAGCAAGGTATCGCTCGTGTAAACTCTCTTGAAAATACTCGAATTTTACAGCTTGTAAATTTGAGTAAGATTGACAGCTCTCAGCTCAAAGCCTTGCTTATGACTGAACAGCCGAAACCTGTCGAACAGGTTGTAAAGCCTGAAACTACAAATTTCGTTACAGAAAGGATTACCGAAGATGAAGAAGATGAGTAAAATTCTTTGCTCCGTACTTGTGATGTGCGGAGCTTTTTCAATGTCTGCGATGAGCGTTTACGCTACGGGAGATATTCTTATTGACGAGCCGATGGAAATGGAAGAAGCGGTTACAACCATCGTTTCATCAGAGATTATCGAAAGTGGAGAACTTCCCGTTATTAACGAGGATAAGGTGATTGAATACCCTATGCCCGAAGTGAATGTCATTGAGAAGAATGACGATAACGAGGAAAACGCAGAAACAACTATCGTTCAGGACAGCGAAGCTCCTACGCTTGGACTTCCCGAAGGAAACGCAACTGTTATCGAAGATGTGTCGGCAGATGTGGTTGACCGACAGTTTATTGCTATTCAGAGTAAGAACGGTAACACATTCTATATCGTAATCGACAAGGACAGCAAGGGCAAGGAAAATGTGTACTTTATGAACTTGGTTGATGAGTACGATATGCTCGCATTTGCCGAGGATTTCCCCGAAGGTGTAACCGTTGAAACTCCTGATGGCGAACAGGTTGAACCTGTTACGGACGCAGATGGCAATGTTATTGAAAATTCCGAAGATACTTCTGAGGGAGAAAAGGAAGATAAAACCGAGAAAACCGAAAACGAGGGTGGCGGAAACAATACGCTTCTTATCCTTGTAGGCGTTCTTGCCCTTGCAGGCGGCGGTGCTTTCTACTACTTTAAGGTTTACAAGGCAAAGCCAAAGGCTCCGAAGCAGTCCCTTTACGACGAGGACGAGGAGGAATACGAGGAAGAAACCGTTAACGAAGATATCATTGATGAGAATACTTCCGACGACGATGAGGAATAATCCTCACAAGCCTGAGTAATCAGGCTTGGTACATAGAGCTTTGGCTCTTTTTTATTTCAAATCGAAAGGAATGATTTAGTATGCAGTTAGTGATTGCAGAAAAGCCAAGTGTCGGGGTGGCACTGGCGAAGGCTCTCGGTGTAACCGACAAGAAGGACGGATATATTGAGGGCAACGGATATATCGTGTCTTGGTGTGTGGGACATCTTGTTTCTCTTGCCAATGCCGATATGTACGATGAGAAGTTCAAGAATTGGGATATTGCAGACCTCCCCATTATCCCCGACGAGTGGCAGTTCATCATTGCCGAGGACAAAAATAAGCAGTTCGGTATTCTCCGTCAGCTTATGGATGACAGCCGAGTAACCGAAGTGGTGAACGCTTGCGACGCAGGTCGTGAAGGTGAACTTATTTTCCGTCTTGTGTATAACAAGGCACTCTGCAATAAGCCTATTAAGCGTCTCTGGATTTCCTCAATGGAAGAAAAGGCTATCCGTGAAGGCTTTGATAATCTCAGGGACGGTAAGGACTACGAAAATCTTTATCAGTCGGCTCTCTGTCGTGCAAAGGCGGATTGGATTGTGGGTATCAATGCCACAAGATTATTTTCCAAGCTCTACAACAGAACGCTGAATGTCGGCAGAGTTCAGACACCTACTCTTGCAATGCTCTATGAGCGTGAAAACAGTATCAGTAGCTTTCAGAAGGAAAAATATTTCAATGTCCATCTGAAATCTGTCGGTCTTGACGCAGTACACGAAAAGGTTAAGGAACAGGGCGAAGCTGAGAATATACGCAGAGATTGCGACGGCAAGGAAGCTATTGTAAAGTCGGTAAAGACGGAAAGAAAGACCGTAAATCCCCCTCATCTTTACGACCTTACCACTCTCCAGAGAGAAGCAAACAGACTTTACGGCTTTACGGCACAGCAGACACTTGATTATACGCAGTCGCTCTATGAAATGAAGCTCGTAACCTATCCGAGAACGGACAGCCAGTATATCACTGACGATATGGACGGAACTGCAAGAAACATTGCAGAGTCCGTTGCAGGAAAGCTCCCTCATTTCAGCGGCATTGTTATTGCTCCTGAAACAAAGAGAGTGATTAACAATAAGAAAGTAAGCGACCATCACGCCATTATTCCGACAGAGGAAGTAAGTAGCACAGACCTCAGCACCGTTCCCGAAGGAGAAAGAAAAATCCTCTACCTTATCGCAAATCGCCTTCTTTGTGCGACAAATGAGCCATATATCTATGAAACCGTTACGGCTGAAATCAGTTGTAGCGGTTATTCTTTTGTCGCAAAGGGCAGAAATGTCATTTCTGAGGGCTGGAAAGCCATTGAAAAGGCATTCAGAGATTTTCAGAAGTGCAAGGACGATACCGAGGAGGAAGAAGAAACACTCTCCCTCGCCGAAGGTCAGGTTATTGAAAGACCTGTTTCCGAGGTAAGCGAACACTACACACAGCCTCCGAAGCACTATACGGAAGATACGCTTCTTTCCGCTATGGAACGTGCGGGAACGGACGAGATTACCGAGGAAGTGGAGCGTTCGGGACTTGGTACTCCTGCCACAAGAGCAAGTATCATTGAAAAGCTCACAAAGTCAGGATTTATCAAGCGTGAAAAGAAAAACCTTGTCGTAACAGATAACGGCACAGACCTCATTTCTGTAATGCCCGATATTATCAAGTCGGCTTCTATGACGGCTGATTGGGAAAACGCTCTCTCCCTTATGGCTCAGGGCAAGTTCACATCACAGCAGTTTATGGTGGATATTGAAAAGCTCGTAGACGACATTATCGCCGTTGCAAAGGAAAGTGTTGATGAAAGCAAGGTATCAAGAAACGGCGGAGAGGTTATCGGCACTTGTCCGAGATGCGGTAAGAATGTTGTCGTAACTCCGAAGGCGTACTCCTGCGAGGACAGAAACTGCGGCTTTGTTATCTGGAAGAATGACAAGTTCTTTGAAAAGGCAAGAAAGCCACTCACAAAGGAAATGGCTACAAGCCTTATCAAGAATGGCAAGATTGCTGTTAAGGGACTTTATTCCGAGAAGTCAGGCAGGAACTATGATGCAACTGTTTGTCTTGACGATACAGGCAAGTATGTAAACTACAAGCTTGAATTTGCTCCGAAGAAGAAAAAGAAGTAAGAAAGGTAGGTACAAATGCCCGAAATTGAAAAGGAAAAATCCATCATACCTCTGTATAAGGAAGATATGATGACCGCCAAAGAAAATGGCGAAATGGCTGATTGGCGAATGAGTTTCAAGGAGAACTGCAACTGTGCAAAGGCTATTGATAAGGCTTTAAACGAGAATTATGCAGATAATCGCCTTGATACAGACAAGGCTCTTGATACCGTTCTTGCTGAGTATAGTGCAGAACGTGTAACTCACGTTCTTGCAGCTCAGGTAGTCAATCACGATTGGGACGGTCGTTATCACAATGATGTCAAGGCTTGGGCGAAGGAACAGACAAAGGAGCTGTCTGCCGAATTTATGGAAGATAGCCGAGATTATTACCTTAACGCCCACCCTATTCTCATTGACGGTCTTGCAACAACGGTAATGAGGAAGGAAAAAGAGCTTGAAAACGACATTCCCAAAGACCCACCCGATAAAACATCTGAAAACGATGTGGCAGAGCCACCCAAGACTTTTACAAAATCCAAAGATAAGGTAAAGGAAATCACAGATAAGCTCGAAAGCGGCATTAAGGAGCTGTTTGAGGGCGAAAAGTTCAAGGAATACCTTGATACAATGTCGAAGTTCCACAACTATTCTTTCAATAATACAATGCTCATCGCAATGCAGAAGCCTGACGCCACATTGGTTGCAGGCTTCAATTCTTGGAAGAACAAGTTTGAGAGAAGCGTAAACAAGGGCGAAAAAGGTATTCAGATTTTTGCTCCTGCCCCCTACAAAATCAAGAAGGAGCAGACAAAGCTTGACCCCGATACCGATTTACCCGTTCTCGGCAAGGACGGAAAGCCGATTAAGGAAGAAGTTGAGGTTACAATCCCTGCCTTTAAGGTTGTCAGCGTGTTTGATGTGTCGCAGACAAGCGGTAAGGAGCTTCCGACTCTCGGTGCTGATGAGTTAAGCGGCAATGTAAAGGACTACGAAAAGTTCTTCAATGCCGTTCGGGAAGCTTCTCCCGTCCCTATCAAGTTCGCAGAAATTGACGGAACGGCAAAGGGTTTCTATCATCACGAGGATAAGTCGATTACCATTAAGGAGAATATGTCCGAGGTGCAGACCATTAAGACAGCCATCCACGAAATCGCTCACGCTAAACTCCACGACCGTGATTTGAAGAAATCGGATGTTGATAAGCCGAAGGACAGAAGCACAGAAGAAGTAGAAGCGGAAAGTATCGCATATACCGTGTGTCAGCATTTCGGAATTGATACCTCCGATTACAGTTTCGCCTATGTTGCTTCTTGGGGTTCGGGCAAGGATACGCCTGAACTTAAATCCTCTCTTGAAACTATCCGTTCGACAGCTTCGGAGCTTATCACGGCTATTTCCGATAAGTATCTCGGACTTGAAAAGGATAAGACTCAGGAGCAGACAGCCGATAAATCCGAAAAGTCGAATATTATCGGTAACACAGCCTATGCGGATATTGAGGATAAACAGTATCTCCGCTTGAAGTCAAGCACGGCTGAAAAGGTTGCGGAAAAGCTCACAGAGCAGAATATCCCGTTCAGTGGTCGTATTAACGGAGATAAAACAACACTTACTATCAGCAAAGCAAATATTGACAGCTACAAGGCGATTATTGCCGAAGTAACGGGAAAAGCAAAGGAAACTCCTACGCAGGAACAGCCGAAGGCTGAGCCAGAACAGAAAGCTCCGAAGCCTAAAAAGAATAACATCATCGGAAATACAGCGTATACGGATATTCCCGACAAGAGTTATGCAAAGCTCGGAACAGAAAAGGCTCTTGCTGTTGCGAATATTCTCGATAAGCAGGGCGTTAAGTTTAGCGGAAGAACTGACGGTGATAAAACCACTCTCACTATTTCAAAGGCAGATATGCCGAAATACAAGGAAGCACTTGCTTCTGTCAACAAGGCATTATCAGCTCAGAAAACAGAAGAAAAGTCAGCCGAACAGACCGAGGAACGCTCAAAGCTCTATACTCAGTCTTTTGATTACGCTCAGGAACACGGCGAGGTCAAGGAATTTCAGGCAAGCCACAAGGACAATATGAGTTGTCTTTGGGATATTAAGGCTACGGCTGAAATCTATGCTATCGAAGGCAGACTTAACGATTTTCTCAAAGACCTTACCGAGAAGTATGGCACGGAAAGACCTCTGTATGTTCTGTCAAGAACGATTCAGGAGGTTGACGATATGCGTTTCTCTCCCGAAGCCAAGCAGATTGCCGATAAGTTTGAATATCCCGACAAGGATAGCGTTCATTCTTTCACACACCTTTATGTAACTGACATTAAGCCGTCAGTTATCGACAATATGGTGTATAAGCTGAATGAAATGCAGCAGGGACTTGAAAAAGCTCCCGAAATTCAGGAATACACGGGCAAGCTACCTGACAGCAAGATTACCATTGAGGAACGAAATGCCTACGGTTACGACAGCAATGAGCTTCTCCCTCTAACTGCTGAAAAGGCTCTGGAGTTCTTCGATAACGACACAGTTTCCGTATATCTTCTCTATCCCGACGGTACAGAAGGTCAGGCAAACGACCGTTCCGACATTGAAAACCACAACGGCATTTTTGGTGTAGAAACTGATGAGTGGTTACGCTATCAGGCTTTTCAGGAGCGTATGGATAAACTTGAAACCGAAGAACCGTCAAAAGAAGCACTGCTTCTGAACGCAAAGGAATGTGCGGCTGGTATCTATCAGCTCAAAGACATTCCCGAAAACAGGGACTTGCACTTTGCCGGTGCTGAATATCTCGACAAAAAAGGCATTACTCCCGACAGAGATAACTACACGCTTGTCTACACTTTCCCCGTAAATCCCGAAGATTTACAGGATAAAATCAGTTTTCTCAACGATGTTTACCACAAGTTCAACACCGACCACCCGAAAGATTTTGAGGGACATTCGCTTTCAGTAAGCGATGTAGTCGTTATTCAGCAGAATGGCGAGTTGTCAGCACACTTCGTTGACACTTGGGGATATAAAGAGCTTGAAAGCTTCGGTGCTGTTCGTGAAAATCCTCTGAAATCCATTGAGGATACAGTGGAACAGAACGACAACAGCTTTGACGGCATTATCAATAACACGCCTTCTATGGACGAACTTGAAGAAAAGGCTTCAAGGGGCGAGCTTGTATCCGTTATGGATATGGCAAATGCGGCAAAGGCTGATAAACAAAAGGAAAAACAGGCAAAGAAGCCTGAACAGAAACGTTCTATCCGAGGCTATTTGAAGGAAGCGTCTGCAAAACAGCAGGATCAGCCAAAGGATAAGACAAAGGAAAAAGAGAAAGGAGTGGAACTCTAATGGAGTTTTCCGTAGCTGAGATTAATTTTATCTGTATTGTCAAGGGAGAAAACCGTAAGGACACTATCAATAATATTTTTGATGTCCTTCCTGACCTTGAGGATAAGGAAATGATAGAAATTGCCGAAACTGTAATCGGTAAGCTCGAAAGTATCTCCGACAGCGAGTATGACGAATTCGCTTTTGAAGATAATTACGCAGACTAAACCACATTGCCCCTGCTTTACGGCAGGGGCAAACATTTTAAGGAGGAACTATCCGATGTTTTTTACAAAACCTATTACACCACCTATTATCCGTGAGGAATTCGACGCTTCTAAGTACAGAGGTGTTGATAAGGCTTATATTAAAGCAATTCACCTTGCTTTACAAAACAGCGAAAAACTCACAATCGACCGCTACGGTCATATTTTCACAGCCGATGGCAGATGGATTGCTGACGGTATGATGCGTGAGTAAGAAATCTGTAAAAAGTTATTGACTTTTACACTTTAAAGTGTTATTATAGAAAAGGAGGAAGAAATGTCAACTAAACTTCAAGAGTATCAGGCTCGGTTGAATGAGAGTACCGAACGACTTTGGAAGGACAGCAACGAATATATGTCGCTGCTCCGAACATCATCAAGGCTCTACAAGTACAGCTTCAAAGACCAAGTTCTGATACATTCACAGCGACCTGACGCAGTAGCTTGTGCCGAATACGACACTTGGGGACGTGAGGATATTACAAACCGATATGTCAAGCGTGGCAGTAAGGGTATCGCCCTCATTGCAGACGATAACGGCAAAGCAAGGCTCAGATACGTCTTTGATTTCTCCGATACGGCGGCAAGGGACGAACGCTCAAAAACACCATTTTTCTGGAGCGTAACTCCCGAAAATGAAAATGCTGTTCTGAAACAGCTCGGAACAAACGCAATTACTCTTGATACAGCAATACTTGAAAAGGCTCGTGAAATTGCAAGAAATTACTCAGGCGATTACCTTCACGACCTTATGAGAGAAACCGACGGAACATTCCTCGATGAGCTTGATGAATTTAATGTGCAGTCGAAGTTTGAAAGTCTGCTTGAAACAAGTATCGCATATACCGTCCTCACAAGGTGCGGATATGAAGCTGAAATGTATATTGAGCCTGACGATTTCCGAGGAATACACGAGTTCAACAGCGTTGAAGCAATATCTATTCTCGGCAACGCTACAAGCGACTTGTCGGAACAGATTTTAAGAAACATTGAGCTAACGCTCAAAACCGAAAGGAGTAAGGAAAATGACCGAAGCATTACCGAAAACAATGACCGAGAACGGAATCCAGTACACTCTGGACGAGAGGACGCAGACTTATCTTCCCGACTTGGAACTTCCGCAGCAGAAGGAAATCGGGAAATACGGACTGATGAGAAGGACTTTCCTGATGAACAACAGGAAAGGAACCTATCAGGCAATGCTCCTGAAGGGAACTCTGAACAGCCATTTGACAGAGATAGACGAAACAGCGAGCCGCAGGCTCTCGGAAATTCTCCCGAAAATGGCGAAAGAAGCGGGAGCGACCGAGGAACTGAAAGCGACAGACCAGATGGCTTGGGTGGGAATGATGAACAGTCTGAAAGCTCAGGCAGAGGAAATAATAATCAGCGAACTGATTTACAGCTAAATGAAAATGAAGCAGTATCGGAAATGAATTCTGATACTGCTTTTTCTATGTCCGAAGAAAAGGTGCTTGCAATTATCAATCATTACGATGAAATGAATGTAAGCAAGCAGGAAACGCTTGATTTCTTCCTTGAAAACGAGGACGGAACACGCAGAGCCGACTTTATAAAGGCGGCATACGGACACCGTGCGGTAGAATTTGAGCTTGACGGAGAAATTGTCGGATACAGAAAGCACGGCGACGGTCTTGAAATGTGGGAAGGCTCTCCCGAAAATTCCACAATGTTCTCTTGGGACGTTGTTCAGGAGCTTACAGCAAGCCTTATAGACCGACACGAGTTTATCGACCTTCCTGACTTTTTCGATATTGAGCCTGAAATTGAGGAAATGGGCGGCTATGATGAGCCTATACAGTTATCTCTATTCGGAGATTTTGACGATGAGCCTATGCTCCCTACTGAAAGCTCCGAATTTGATTATTCTCCTGCAAGTGTATTTACTCAGGATATGATTGACTATGTTCTCCGTGCAGGTAGCAACGAACCGCACAGCTTAGAGAGAATTGTCGCACAGTTTGAGAAAAATAAGGGCGTGGAAAGCAATGCCGAGTTTCTCCGTAAGGAATTTGGCACAGACGGCAGAGGTTTTCTCTACGAAAGTCCTGACGGTCTTGACAAAGCAAGATTTTCAGCTTGGTACGACAAGGATGGTATCACTATCGGTATGGGCGAAACTGCTTTTAATCGTTTCGGAAGTGTTTCTATGACTTGGGAACAGGTTTCCGAGCGTATCAGCGAGCTTCTGAATGAGGGCAGATTTGCCACTCAGGATATTCTCAAAGCAGCAGAACCATACGACCGTAAACAGCTTGCGGATAAGCTGTGGTATCTTCATCAGGATGTTGAGGTTGAATATTTCATTCCCGACTACTTTTTTATCGGTGGTTTTGATGTAAGCACGGACAAGATTGCCGAAGCATTGCAGGGTGAAAAGCCTGTGCAGGAAATGATTGACGGTATGAAAGACCTTATAAAGCAGTATGAAGCTGACCGAGATGTTCTCCGTTTCCATTTCCACGACCTCCCCGAAATCCTTGAAAAGCTCAAGGACAGACAGCTTGACAGAACAAAGTTTACTGCCGAGCCTTCCTTTACGGTTAAGCACAAGTATTTCATAACCGAAGATGAAAAGAATAGGCTTGTAGCATCGGGCAGTAATGTTGTAGGCGGTAAAAAAAGAATTGCAAAGTTCTTTAAAGAACCGCACACAGCAAAGGAAAAGGCTGATTTTCTCAAAAATGAGTACGGTATCGGCGGCAGTGGTCGTAGCGGATACAACACTTGGCACGACTCTAAAGGTCTTGTGCTGACCAAAGGCGACCTTTCAAGACCTGACGCACAGGTTACAATGAAGTGGAACGAGGTTGCTGAAAGAGTTTCAAAGCTCGTAGCACAGAATAGATTTATCACTCAGAAGGACATTGACGATGAAATCCGATATGCCAAGAGAGTGATTGCCAATGCTTCTGATAATCCTCTTGAAGAACAGAGCATAAAGCAAGCAAAGGCAGTTCTTGAAGAATACGGCATAGAGCTTGAAGAAAAGTCTGAGCCTGTACCTGAGCTGGCAGAAGAAACCGTTTCGGACGTAATGGAGGAAATCGAGGAATACAACGATGATGAAATCAAACTCAAAGTCGGTGATAAAATTGAGCTTGACGATGGCGTATTCGAGATAACCGAAATATCGGACAGCATTGACGATACAAAATATCAACTCCGTGACCTCGGCAGCATTTACCCTATCTTCCGTGTTATGTACGAAACTGAGATATATGAAAACGGCTTTGCACTTGTAGATGAAGCTCCCGAAAAGGAAAGCGTAATCAATGAACCAGCACCCAATATCTCGGAAGTGCCTGAGCTGAACGGCGAAAAGCACGACTTTACAATCACAGACGAAAACCTCGGCGTCGGCGGTGCGAAATCAAAGTTCAAGGCAAATGTAGAAGCAATCAAGCTCCTTAACGAGCTTGAATTTGAGAACAGACGAGCAACTCCCAAAGAACAGGAAGTTCTCTCCAAGTATGTCGGCTGGGGTGGTCTTGCACAGGCGTTCGATGAGAATAATTCAGCTTGGTCAAGTGAATTTACAGAGCTTTATATGCTCCTTTCCCCCGACGAGTATGAAAGTGCAAAGGCTTCTACCCTGAACGCACACTATACCTCTCCAACAGTAATCAATGCGATGTACGAAGGACTTGAAAATCTCGGTTTCAAGGGCGGAAATGTTTTAGAACCTGCAATGGGCGTAGGTAATTTCTTTGGCGTTATGCCCGAAGAAATGCGAAGCGGCAAGCTGTACGGCGTAGAGCTTGACAGTATTTCAGGTAGAATTGCAAAACAGCTCTATCAGAACGCAGATATTCAGATAAGCGGATTTGAAAAGACCTCTTTCCCCGACAACTTCTTTGATGTTGCAGTGGGTAATGTTCCTTTCGGACAGTACAAGCTTGCTGAAAAGCGTTATGACAAGCTCAATCTGAACATTCACGACTATTTCTTCGCTAAGTCGCTTGACAAAGTTCGTGCAGGCGGTGTAGTTGCTTTCGTAACCTCAAAGGGTACGCTTGACAAGGCAAATCCGCAGTTCAGAAAGTATCTTGCTCAGAGAGCCGAACTTCTCGGAGCAATAAGACTGCCGAACAATGCTTTTAAAGATAACGCAGGAACGGAAGTAACCTCTGACATTATCTTTCTTCAAAAGCGTGATAAAATGCTTGACATCGAGCCTGATTGGGTACGCCTCGGTCAGACAGAGGACGGAGTTCCTGTAAACAAGTATTTTGAGCAGCATCCTGAAATGGTGCTTGGTGAAATGAAGCAAGGCGTAGAGTTTTCTATGTACGGCAATGCCGATGAAACAGCTTGTGTTCCTATCGAGGGTGCAAGTCTGAAAGAACAGCTCAAAGAAGCGATTGCAAACATTCATGGTACTATCCCCGAAGTAGAACAGGAGAACACGGAAAAGGTTGCAGAGAGTATCCCTGCCGACCCAAACGTGCGTAACTTTTCCTACGCAGTTGTTGACGATAAGCTCTATTTCAGAGAAAATAGCCGTATGTTCCTCAAAGATGATTTGCCAAAGGCAACCGAGGAGCGTATCAAGGGTATGTGTGAGCTTCGTGACTGTGTAAGAACGCTAATCGACTATCAGCTCAACGAGTACAGCGACTACGATATTCGCTCACAGCAGACAGAGCTTAACAGAGTCTATGATGATTTCACAAAGAAATACGGCTTAATCAACTCTGTCGGCAATGCAAGGGCATTTTCCGAGGACAGCTCCTACTATCTTCTTTCATCTCTTGAAGTTCTCAATGAAAACGGAGAGCTTGAACGCAAAGCAGATATGTTCACAAAGCGTACTATCAAGCAGAAAGCACAGGTAACAAGCGTAGATACAGCTTCGGAAGCACTTGCGGTATCCATTTCCGAAAAGGCTCGTGTAGATATTCCTTTTATGGAACAGCTTACGGGCAAATCCGAAGAACAGCTTATAAACGACCTTAAAGGCGTTATTTTCCGTAATCCTCAAAACAATCATTGGGAAACTGCTGACGAATATCTGTCTGGCAATGTCCGAGGGAAGCTCGAATTTGCAAAGAAATCGGCAGAAGTATTTGACGAGGATTTAAGCGTAAACATCGCTGCTCTTGAAAAAGCTATGCCGAAACCTCTTGAAGCAAGTGAAATTGATGTCAGACTTGGTGCGACTTGGCTTAATACGGATATAATCAAGCAGTTTATGATTGAGACTCTCCAAGTTCCACGATACTTGCAGAATATGTTTGATGTGAATTTCTCGAAATACACATCTGAATGGAACATTGAGGGCAAGAATGTGGACAGAAGCAATGTAGCTGCCAATATGACTTATGGCACGGCAAGAAAGAACGCTTACTCCATTATTGAAGATACGCTTAACCTCCGTGACGCACGAGTTTACGACCGTGTGGAACAGCCTGACGGAACGATTAAATCCGTTCTGAATAAGAAAGAAACTATGATTGCTCAGGAAAAGCAGGAAGCTATTAAGCAAGCGTTTAAAGACTGGATATTCAAAGACCCTGACCGTCGTGAAAAGCTCGTAAACAAATACAATGAGATGTTCAACAGCTCCAGACCAAGAGAATATGACGGAAGTCATATCACTTTTTCGGGTATGTCCCCTGAAATTCAGCTCAGAACACATCAGCTCAACGCTATTGCACACACTATGTATGGTGGAAACACATTGCTCGCTCACCAAGTGGGTGCGGGCAAAACCTTTGAAATGGTAGCTTCTGCTATGGAAAGCAAGCGACTTGGTTTATGTACTAAGTCGCTTTTTGTTGTGCCAAATCACCTTACAGAGCAGATGGGAGCAGAATTTTTAAGGCTTTATCCTGCCGCTAATATCCTTGTTGCAACTAAAAAGGATTTTGAAGCCAAAAACCGTAAGCGTTTATGCTCGAAGATTGCAACGGGAGATTACGACGCAGTTATCATCGGACATTCACAGCTTGAAAAGATACCTGTATCGGCGGAACGACAAGAACGAATGATACGCAGGCAGATTAACGAGATTACCGAGGGTATTGAGTCGCTCGGCAGGTCGCAGGGTGCAAGATTTTCAGTAAAACAGCTTGAAAAAACCAAGCGAAACCTTGAAGCAAAGCTGAAAAAGCTTACAGAAAATCCGAAAAGGGACGATGTAGTTACCTTTGAGGAACTCGGTATTGACAAGATGTTTGTGGACGAAGCTCACTCATTCAAAAATTTGTTCCTCTACACCAAAATGCGAAATGTAGCAGGTATTCAGCAGACGGAAGCTCAGAAGTCGGCTGACCTCTATATGAAGTGTCAGTATCTTGACGAAATCACTGGCGGTAAAGGTATCGTCTTTGCAACGGGAACTCCCGTCAGCAATAGTATGACCGAACTTTACACTATGATGAGATACTTGCAGGCTGACAAGCTAAAAGAAATGGGTATGCACAATTTCGATGCTTGGGCGGCAAACTTCGGTGAAGCCGTTACAGCGATTGAGCTTGCCCCCGAAGGTACGGGATACAGAGCGAAAACAAGGTTTTCAAAATTCTTCAACCTCCCCGAACTCATCAATGTTTTCAAGGAATGTGCGGATATAAAGACAGCAGATATGCTTAATCTCCCTGTTCCTGAAGCACACTTTCACAATGTAGTTGTAAAGCCGAGCGATATTCAAAAAGATATGGTTGCGGCTTTATCAGACAGAGCAAAAGATATTCACGACAAAAAGGTACAGCCCGAAGAAGATAATATGCTCAAGGTAACAAACGATGGTCGTAAAATCGGACTTGACCAGCGACTTATCGACCCCCTGCTCCCTGACGACCCGAACTCAAAGGTTAACACCTGTGTTGCGAATGTCTTTGACATCTATCAGAAGAATGATGATAAGAAGTCAACGCAGCTCGTTTTCTGCGACTTTTCGACACCGAAAAACGACGGCTCTTTTAATCTCTATGACGATATTCGTGACAAGCTCATAGCAAAGGGCGTTCCGAAAGAGGAAATCGCTTTTATTCACGAAGCTGACAGCGAAGCCAAAAAGAAAGAGCTTTTCTCAAAGGTAAGACAGGGCAAAGTCCGTGTTCTGCTCGGCTCAACGGCGAAGTGTGGTGCCGGCACAAACATTCAGGATAAGCTCATAGCACTTCATCACCTTGATTGTCCTTGGCGACCGTCTGACCTTGAACAGCGAGAAGGTAGAATTATCCGTCAGGGT
>ULRD01026319.1_pt1 | contig 30201 bp, 24 predicted proteins | sample 1955181 | NCBI WGS metagenome assembly ULRD01 (sample SAMEA4835675, study PRJEB28245) | human gut metagenome | biome: gut microbiome; material: fecal sample | place: Denmark | collected 2008
GAGATACGGTAACCGTATATGTAAAGGACGAATTTTCCTCTGAGAAAAACACTGATATGAACTTTCTTGATGTTCCCAATGAGATTGAAATTGTTTACGAAGATAAAAATATACTTATAGTTAATAAGCCGCAGGGACTTGACTCGCATTCGGGAAGCGGAATCTCCGATAATCTGATTGATCGTATCAAACTTTATTTATATAACAAAAAAGAATATTCCCCCAATAGTGAAAATTCTTTTGCACCCGCTTTATGCAGCCGTCTTGACCGAAATACCTGCGGACTTGTCACAGCCGCTAAAAACGCAATGGCTCTCAGAGAGATAAACGACGCTATACGCGAAGGGAAACTCACAAAAATTTACCGCTGTGCCGCTGCCTCTCCTTTGCCGAAGAAAAGTGAAATTCTTATCGCCTATCATAAAAAGGAAATAACCGGAAATATTGTAAAAATATCGGATATTTCTTTGGAGGAGTATAGGATTATTAAAACAGGTTATCGTATCCTTGCCGAAAAAAATGGACTTTCATTAGTCGAAGTCACGCTTTTTACAGGACGCACTCATCAGATAAGAGCGCATCTTGCTCATATAGGCTCTCCTATACTCGGCGACGGAAAATACGGAGATCCTGCATTAAATAAGCGTCTTGGCGTATTCAGGCAAGCTCTCTGCGCATATTCTCTTCGATTTGAATTTCCGGATAATTCGCCTTTAAGCTATCTCAATGAACTTGAACTTAATGCTCCTGATCCTGATTTTACGAAATATTTCAGATAATCAGTTAGGCTGACCTACTCTGTGACGTAAATTATCCTCTTTAAGCTCTCTGCCCTCGGCGATAAGAGCGCACATTCTTTCGGAATCTCCTTTTCGCAGTGCGTCGCTGTATTTATTGAGATTTTCGATAAGAATATCCAGTTCAAACTGTAGATTTTCGCGGTTCTGCATAAAAAGATCAGTCCACATTTTTTCGTTCATAGTCGCGATCCTCGTCATATCCTGAAAGCTGCCTCCGCTGAATCCGCACTCAAGTCCAAGCTCAGGACTCTTTACATACGCGCTGGAAACAATATGAGCAAGCTGCGAAGTATAAGCTATCATTTTATCATGATTTTCGGGAGTTGTTTCAACTATTTTTCCTGCTCCCAGTTCCTTAGCAAGCGATTTCAACAATTCTACGTCGTCACGGTCGGCATCGTCAAAAGGCGCAATTATGAAATTTGCCTTGATGAAAAGGTCGGAGGTACTGTTATAGTATCCTCCGAATTCTTTGCCTGCCATTGGATGAATGCCTATATAACGAATACCGTTTTCCTCTGCAATTTTTTTCATACGATTTGAAAATTCGCCCTTGATTCCGCATACATCGGTAACAAGAGTGTTTTTATCCATTTTTGCAGCATTTTCCGCAAAGAAATTCTCTGCCGCCTCGGGAAAAAGGGCGATTACAATAAGATCGAATCCGCTGAAGCTTCCATCGAAAATCGAATCAATTGCGACCTCGCGAAGAGCCGCGTTTTCAATATCGGAATTTCGGTCACACCCCGTCACTGTATGATATGTATATTTTTTTAACGCTTTGCACATAGAACCGCCTATAAGTCCCATGCCAACTACAAGAATATTCATTGATGCACACCTCTAATAATAATTAATAACAAGTAATAAGGGAACACTGATAAATTCAATGTTCCCTTAATTATACCACTTTAAAGCAAATAAGTCAATCGGTCAGCCGTATAAATTTTACATTAAGATTTATCGTACCCTGACAGTCAACGGTGTATATTCCTCCATTTGGAAGTTCAGCCGCTTCCTCGTTTTCAGGCAAGATCAGCACAGCGCTGCTGCATCGGAATTTTTTTGCATATGTGAAAAGCGTGTACATATCCCGTGGGTCTATATCCCCTGCCGTTTCAATAAACTTCCAGCGCGTTGACAAAATAAGCTCCGCATGATTCAGCTCATCGCATACCACAATATCCGGATAAAGTCCGAAGCATTGCTGATCGTCGCAAAGATAACGCCCTGCAACGAGAGTTCTGACGTTTTTTCCGATTTTTTCAGCCTTTACAAGCTTTGCGGTATACGCGCGAAAAACGTCATCCATTGAAAAAAGAAGTGCATAGGTTACATATTTACCGGAATATTCCGATCGTTTTTTGCTTTTAAGAAACAGTCTGCAAATATTCAAAGCTGTATTATATTTTTTTGAATTACGAGTATTCACGCACTTTGCAAAATCGGCTTCGTAATTATCAGAAAACTTAACATCGTCAAGAATAGCGAGAATTTTTTTAAGATTCTGCGTATTTCTGTTGCTGCCAGAAAGCCTTGACATTATATCGGCTGCCGATTTCAAAAGACGGTTTTCCACTCTGTCCGGCGTAAATTCATCGTGGCGGACATACAGACGTTCACGGTGAACAAGATTTCGGCGGTTATTTTCAGCAAAAAGTATAGTTCCGCTAACCTTTGAGCTGTTTTCCTCTACAGTCTCATATCCCGAAAGCAGGCCGCTTTTAATGATCTTCATGCATTCGCGCACAAAAACCGAAATGAAAAATTCAAGGAATGTATTTTCAGAATCTCCGGCATTCTCGAAGCTTTCATTGTTTTCATAAGGAATGCTGAAATATGCTGACATCATTTTATACATAATATTACGGGTTTCAGCAATATCCCCCTTTTTAACGCCTGCCGCCCTTGGCAGAATTTCAATTTGGCAGCCGTCGGCAAGACGAATAATTCCCACATAATTTGCAGCTTTTATAGCTTTTACACCGTTATTAAGAGTAACACGCAAAAAGGTTTTCTTATCTGTATTGCTGCGCAGAACAAAATCCTCAAGCATTTCAAACCGCTTTGAGTTATCATCGTTCAGCTCGATAATAATGTCGTTTTCAAGTTTAGTAATAAGTTTTCCGTTCATTTTATTCTCCGTCGTCAAATCTATAGATGTTTATAAAATGACTTTCCTCCCATTTCAAGGGATTTCCGATGCGATAGATCTTCTGATCGGAATCATATTTTTTAATGTATTTTGGTCTTACGCATTCAATAAACGAATTGTTATCGTTAAGTATCAATTTAATTTTCTCATAATCGTCAAAGAAATATTCCTGAAGCAGAGGTATAATTTTAGTGTTAAAAATATTTCTCAATGCACCGAGACTTGTTACAGATCCGTTTTTATCCATAAAATAGGCATGACCTATGGCATGATCGCGGTCGTAATAATACTCGATACGCTGATTTATAGCTGTGAGCATCTCACAAAGATCAATTTCGCCGCACATTCCGAGAAGCTCGGGAACAGGCATCATTTCAATAAAATCAAAACGTCGTCTCAGAGCCGTATCAAGCAACGCGATCGAACGGTCGGCAGTATTCATTGTTCCCAGAATATAAACGTTTTCCGGCACAGAAAATTCCTTTTGAGAATATGGAAGAATAACAGTAGTTCCGCGCTTTGAGTCCTCTATGAGAGTAATCAACTCGCCGAAGATCTTTGAAATATTTCCTCGGTTTATCTCGTCAATTATAAGCACAAATTTAGAATTCGGATTTTTATTTGCCTTTTCGCAAAAAGATTTACAAACGCCGTCAAAAGCTTTGTATATTACATTAGTTTCCGAATGAGCCGTAGCTGTTTCATTGCCGTATTTATCGACAATTATAGGACGGATTCCCTCAACAAATTCTTCATAACTAAAGGATTGATGAAACGTGGTAAACTTTATTTGTCCGCTTTGAACGTATTCATTGTAGCGTTTTCTGATTTTGCCGTATTCCTCACCTTTGACATAATCGCTTCCCTCGATAAGCTCTACGGCACAGCGAACGACGTTATATGTTTTTCCGGTGCCGGGAGGTCCGTAAAGTATTCGGTTAAGAGACGTACTGAGTATCTGGCTTTCCGTTTCCAGAGCCGTTTCATCAATCTCAGGCTCAATATAATCTTCAAAAACATGATACTTATCCTCGGAAAGATCGAAAACTCTGAAATTTCTGAATCGGAAATTATTGTCTCTAAAGCTCTTTATTTTGCGGCAATTGGCAACATAACAGGCAATATCGTCCCAATCTTCAAGCTCAATGCCAAGAGGCACATATATCGGTTCGTTAAAACGCGTATCATCAATTATAGGAAACGTAAACGGCAAAAGACAATGAAGAATTCTTGAAGCCGTTCCGACATTCATTCCCGACGCCCTGAAATCTTCGTTGAGAGTTTCCGCAGCTCTGTCATAAATAGCTTCGTCCTTGTTAAGAGCGTTAATGTCCAGACACATTTTTATAAATTCAAGTATGGACGAAGGATTTGAAGCTATCCTGCTTCCTTTAAAAGTAGTAAACGCAGTTGCAGCATAGCTGAATTCAATTTCAATATCAATATTTTCAGATATTTTTTTGCAGGTTACTTTCCATACCTTATCAAGAGTTTTTCCAAAAATCATCTTGTCGTTATGCAGCAAATGACATTTTTTTAGACGTTCTCTTTTGGCTTCAATTCCTTCCTTCCACGTATCAAGCGACATGGCATAAAGAAAATCAAGATCGTTATAATCTATGACAGATACTTTTTTAATATTGCCGTATGCTCCTATGACTTCGCGAACCAATTTATAATTTCCATCGTAATCATCGGGAAGAAGTTCTTTTTCCTGCTTTAATTTTGCAATTATTTCGTTAGATTCCATAATTATAACCTCAGTTTAAAAATATTCAACAAATCTTATTGTGTTAATTATACTATAAAACCAAACAAATGTCAATGTTTTTTTAATATTATTCCAATAAATAAAAGTTCCCGATACTAAACAAATTCTTAGTATCGGGAGCTTTTCATATTAAATAGGAGGAATTGTCAGATGTTTTCGTTTTTCAAAGCGTCGATCGGATTATCCTTTCTTATACGGTTCATCGCATAAAGCATTGTAGAGAATACCACAGCGAATACGCTGAATACCGCGATAATTGCCGCTTTCCAAGGAATAATGAAATCAGTTTCAAAGCCTTCGTTAATAGATCTGTTCATCAGCCAGCATATAGCGCCGGAGACCGGCAGTCCGTATATCAGCGCCTTAACGCCGTAGATTATACACTCAAAGTTCAGCATTTTCCATATTCCCTTTGAGGTCATTCCAACCGACCTCAGCATCGCAAATTCGCGTCTGCGAAGCGCGACATTTGTAGATATGGTATTAAATACGTTTGCCACCGCTATCAGTGAAATAAGGACAATGAAACCGTAAGCGAATACCTTGATTATAAGAATCAGATTTCGTACATTTTCAACATCTTTCACATAATCGTAACAATTTGCATTAAGATCATAGCTTTCGCAGATATCTGTCAGATCCTTCGCAGAAGCTTCATGATTTTTGGAAGTTACATAATAGTAAATAAAACTCGAATCTTTAAATTGCATTTCGCTTGATTCTTTCGGATAAAAACTGTCGAACGCGCTGTATGGATAGATAAGAGTGATGCTTGATCCGCCTCCATCCATATAAAACGGTTTTTCTTTGATAACCTTGCCGCTCTTTGCGGTAACGTTGATTTTTGCCTTATCTTCCGGTATTTCAATCATATCCGCATTATCTTTTTCACTTCTGTATTTTACCATACCGTCGCTGCAATGATCGTAATAATATCCCTTGGTATATTTGTAGAAAGTAAAGTTATACTCACACTCGCCTTTTTCCGAGATCATATTAAAATACTTATATTTCTCCTCTGTAACATTATATAATCTTACAAAATCAAAAGCGACTGCCAAAGGATTTTCGGGATCCATATACTCCTCGCGGCTAAGATTATTTTCGTCAAGAAGCTCAATAAATTCATCATCGTTTACAAATACCGTCTGTACGGATACCGACACGGTACCGTCCTGATTCTCCATTTCTAAATCATCATATTGAGATAGCGCTTCCTCTGATAAATATTTTTTTGGAATATCCACCAAATAATTTCTGTTAAAGGCATACGCCGATTTTTTTGTATTCTTGTCGTTTTGTATACGATCGAGAAGTTCGTCCGGACTTATTGAAGTAAATTTTTTTACCGGCATTGAAAGATGAATATCATACCCGTTAATGTCATAAGCATTGGTAGCCGAATTAACAAGATTTTCCGTAAATGCCGCTGCTGAAATAAACAGAACAATGCTCATAAACAGACTGACGATCGTTGCTCGATATCTCTTTTTGCTGCGCTTAAAATATTTGTGAGCAAGCATTCCGGGAAGTCCGAACAGCTTATAAATAAGCTTCGGAGTTTTTACTGATTTTTTGGACGCCTTTATATCGTTAGACTGGCGGATCGCTTCGACCGCAGACATACGCGCGGCTCTCCTTGACGGCAGATATGCTGAAAGCAGTACCGTAACAAACGCTATTACACACGCCAGAACGATCGCAAGCGGAGTTACGCACAGCTTCATATCAATATCCGCCGATTCGCTGAACGCCGCGAATTTATCGCCGATAAACTTAAAAGTCACGCCGATACCCGATATACCCAAAAGTATTCCCAGAGGTATTCCCACAATGCTGACGGCAAAAGCTTCAAAAATCACAGATTTGCGAAGCTGCTTTTTCGTAGCGCCGATAGACGAGAGCAGACCGAACTGCTTCGCTCTTTCCGACACAGAAATAGCAAATGCATTATAGATAAGAGCTATCGAACCGAACATAATAAGCCCTATGATAATAGCAAAAAGTCCTATCATAACTTGTTCTACATTTTCAACACGAGATACGCCGTAGGTAGCGAGAAGCTCCGTATTTGTATTGCCGTGTATATCATTTTTTTTCATAAAGCTATAAACATTCTTCGGCTTTTCCATGCGGAAATAAACAGAAGTGCCATAATCTCCAACAGTCGGAGCATCATCGGCTATAGTTATGGCAGTCATTCCGGGAGCGCTGTAGTAATCGTGGACCGCTCCGTATTCGATCTTTCCGACAACGGTATACGTTCTTGTTTCACGAGCTTCAAAGGTCTCGTCGTTTTCAACATAATTACCGTCAACGTCGTATGAAAAATTCGGATCATACTGATTAAGTATAACTCCATCATCGCTTTTTCTTATGCCGATATCAAGAGTAATAGTATCTCCGATTTTATAATCGCTTTCAAAAACGCTGCTGAGAGCGATTTCTTTGCTTGTCTCCGGCAAACGGCCTTCTTTTGCTTTAACGGAAAGCATATCCATTCCGTTCTTGCTGAGTCCCTTTATATAAAGATATTGGTACTTTGAAGAATTGTCGTCATTGAGTTTCACATAACCAAGATGCTGAATAAATGCGGCTTCTTCGATCTCGTCGTCTTTTTCGATCTCAAGAAATTTATCATAATCAATATTATCCGAGGAACCGGCTGAAGATCCGTGCCAGTTGCCCGAATAATAAATAATATTTTCCCTTGCGTAATTTATTCCGCTTGCAAACGATGTGGTTACGGCGCAGATCAACGCGGTTGACAGCATAATTCCGATAATCGTTACTATAGTTCTCGTTTTGTTTTTCTTCAGTGACTGAAGCGTTACCTTGCTGAAAATATTCATCTGCGTATCACCTCGTCACGAGTGATTTTTCCGTCCTCAATAGCAATTATCCGGTCTGCCTGAAGCGCAATGCTTTCGTCGTGTGTAATAACAATAAGCGTTTGATTATATTTTTCATTTGAAAGCTTCAGCAAATCAATAATTTCCCGGCTGTTTTTGGAATCGAGATTTCCTGTAGGCTCGTCGGCAAGAAGAACTGCCGGTGCGTTCATGAGCGCTCGCCCGATAGAGACTCTCTGCTGCTGACCGCCCGAAAGTTGATTCGGGAGATGTTTTTCCCGTCCTTTAAGTTTTAGGAGATCGAGCAGCTCGTTAAGACGTTTGTCATTCACTTTCTGACCGTCCATAAGTATCGGAAGCGTTATATTTTCGGTAACGTTCAATACGGGAATAAGATTATAAAACTGATAGATAAGACCTACCTGACGACGTCTGAATACGGCAAGCTTCTCGTCGTTCTGAGCATAAACATCGCTTCCGTCCATCCAAACCTTTCCGCTTGTAGGCTTATCAACGCCTCCGAGAATATGAAGAAGCGTGGATTTTCCGGAGCCTGAGGGACCGATTATTGCTACAAACTCCCCTTTGCTTATAGAGAACGAAACATTATTAAGCGCATAAACCGCATTTTCACCCTTTCCATAAATTTTGCTGATATTTTCAACCTTTAAGATATCCATATATATCTCCTTTCAATAATATATCCATTTCCAAAATCCGCATTATTTGATTGATCCGCAATAATCCCTATATTGCTCACCCGAACAATTAGACCTCCTCGGAAACTAAGGTGCGCCGTATAACTAAATATTTTGACATATAGCAAGGCAGACGACGAAAGCGGGCTGTCGCCCTCTGAGGAGGATAACGCTGCTATATGGCAAAAGATTTGACATACGGTGTGCGTTAGTTTCCGAGGAGGTCTATTATATTATAACGTGTTAAAATGACTTTAAGGTGACTTTTATATTACAGTTCTGTCATATTTAAGAGCCTGTTTAGCATCTTTGTGTGTACAGATTTTTAAGCATAATTTTTATGCTGACAAGGAAAAAGTACACAGGAATACTGACGTATTGCAAGGACTTTTGACGAAGTTCAGCATGAAAATTGGCAAAAAGATGTAAACAGAAAGATACTAAACAGGCTCTAAGAAAAGGCGAACCGTTTCGGCTCGCCCTATATTATACATTTGTAAAATCTGATAGTAAACCGCGCACCGCCCTCGGCAGGGCTTTCCGCTTTTATTGTGCCGTTTTGACCCGTAATTATCATTCTTGCAAGAGCAAGACCTATTCCAAAGCTGCCGCTGCCCGAACTTTTTCCTTTGTAAAAACGTTCAAAAATATGGGGAAGATCCTCTTTGGAGATACCGCAGCCGTTGTCGCTTATTATTATCTCGGAATACAATGTATTTTCCGCTGCACAGACAGTTATTCTGCCGCCCTCGGGAGTATGTTCCATGCAATTTTTCAATATATTGCCCACAGCCTCGCAATTCCACGCTTCATCACCGCAGATATCTCCCTCTGCCTTTACAATAAGCTCCTGACCTCGAAGCTCCATCGGAATCTGCACCGGCAGACTTGCCCTTGATATAAGCTCGGCTAAAGAAATATTATCCTTGCGAAAGGTTATCGTTCCGGCATCAAGCTTTGATATTTTGAGCAGCGCTGTAATAAGCCATTCGATACGCGAAAGCAGCTCGTACATTTCATGAGTTATCTCAAGACGGCGATGCAGCGTCAGATCAGGCTTCTCAAGCAGTGAGACAAGAATGTTCATTGACGTCAGCGGAGTTCTTATCTGATGCGAAACGTCAGCAAGAAAATCCGAAAGCCTCAGCTTGTCTTTTTTTAACAGATCGCTCTGCTCACGAAGTCTTACCGTCATTTTGTAGATCTCCGTACTAAGTAAAGCAAGCTCCCCTTCGCTGTACTCGTTGATAAGAATACAACTGTCATCATGGAGAATATCGTTTATCTTCAAGGCAAGATCAGATAGCTGTTTATAGCGGTAACGATTTGATATTAAATGAAGCAGAATAAAGATAACGCATAAAACAAGAGTAAACCTCCCGAATTCTCTCCCCATAATATAAGCTGAAACAGTTGCGGCAGCCGATACGGAGAAAAAAACAACCGCCGAAACAAATATCTCATGATTTCTGAGAAGCTTCATATCATTCCACCCTGTAGCCAAGTCCTCGGACTGTTTTTATTATCATAGGATTGCACGGATCATCCTCAATTTTATTTCTCAGGCGTTTTATATAAACAGTGAGAGTATTGTCGTTTACAAATTCTCCGGCAAAATCCCACAACGACTGAAGAAGCTGAGTGCGCGAAAGAACAACTCCCCTGTTGTTGACAAAAATAAGCAGCAAGCGGTATTCGAGCGCGGAAAGAAACAGATCCTTGCCGTTCTTTTCGGCTTTTCCCTTTACCGTATCAACAAATACGTCTCCCAGTTGTATTACTGCCCCTGTACTGCCGGTAAGCCGCAGAATATTCCTTATTCTCGATATAAGCTCTCGCGGACGGAAAGGCTTCGATATATAATCATCCGCGCCAAGATCAAATCCCGTTACCGTACTGTATTCGTCTCCCATTGCTGTAAGAAATATAACAGGAGTTCCATAATCTGCTTTTATTGTCCTGCAAACGGCAAAACCGTTGCCGTCTGCAAGCGAAACGTCTAAAAGAACAATGTCAAACGACTCCTCAGCAGCCAGTTCAAGAGCAGTCTTTTGCCCTCCTGCGCTTTTTACATTAAATCCCTCTGATTTGAGAAATTCAGTCAAATTGGAAACGATACTTTTGTCGTCTTCAACAAGAAGAACATTTATCATAGCTTACCTCCAGAAAGAGATCATATCACGATATTCGGCGCAAAGAACAGGGAAATCATTTTCGCTGAACCAATAATTGAATATTTGCGGGCAATTCAATATAACTGCCGCAACAACAGAAAATGCCATAAATCTTTTGAACATTTTTTTCTTTGTTTCATTATTGCTTTTAAGATAAAGCCAGAACAAAACAGCTAACGCGCCGATTATCATTTCCCAGGCAAAATCGGCTATATATCTGATAGCGTAACCGCTTTCCCAGACAGAGCAGATTATCACTATTGGCATCACAACGCAGGGAAGTCCCACCGCTGCCAAAGCCTTTAATCGGCTCTTTCGGTCAGGAAGTCTTCTGAGCGCTCTTGCAGAAAAGAAGTATCCCAGCACAGGCAGCGCCATAAATATTATACCCGAAACCGTCTCCGGACAGCGATAATAATAACCGTTAGCGTCAAAATAATTAAATTCTGTTAAAACATACGGGTAAGACGCTCTGAATACCGGAGGCGCAATAAGATAGTGAAACAGTCCGAGCATCATAAATACAAGATGAAATTCAGAATGAATGAAATCGTTGATAGTAAGAGAATATTTAATTCCAAAATCAAGAGGCGAACCGAATCTCGCAAAGTTATACGCCATCTGAGCGATACCGAGAAAGGCAAGGGGAAGTCCGCCGCAGAGAGCATACGATATTCTTCTTGATTTCACGCTCTTTTCTTCAGAAACATACATAGACTGTTTAAGATTCATAGCATATATTATATACACGCAAATTGCATATACTGCGAGCGTAGGACGGCTGAGTACGGCAAGTCCTATGAATAAAGAGGAAAGTGCCGTACGAACCAAGGAAATTTTTTCTCTTCCGAAGATTCCTGACGAGATAAGGAAATAAGCTCCCATAGTAATGAACATAAATCCGGAAGAAATTGCAGTCATATAGAACAGCGCCCAATATACGTTATACCAAATTCCGCAGGCAATAAGCATTACAATATAACCGGCAACGGAACAGCCCAACGGTATTTTAGGAAAAAAGCGCTTGATAAACTCATAATAGGTCATACCTAAGAATATGATTCCAATGATGCTAAACAGCAGCACCGCTAAATTTACGGAAAAATAGTATCCCGTTATTTTATGATACGGCATGAACACAAGAGCTACGGGAGCTATTCCGTAATAAGAATAATATTTACCGTCATACAGCAGATGATCCCATGCATAAGAAACACCGTCTCTTGCTCCCCAGTCATAGGGGTTTTCAAGAGCAGTAAGCTCTGATGAAACATCAATATTGAGGTCAAGCTTTTTATCCTCAAAGGCGTCGACCAGCTCCTGCGTCATCTGATCTCCGTGCTCAAGCTTCATCTGTTTTTTCCAGCCTCCGTCGGGAAGTCTCATTGTAGCAACTTTCCATGAAATAAACAGGGCAAATACTGTCAGCACCGCAACAGCCGCCTGAAACAGCCGTTTTTTAGCAATAGTCTCAGCTCCGAGAACAGAGGAATTTACAATCGCATACGCAAGAACTGAAAGAACAACGATAAGCACAATTCTAACAGGATAAATATTAAAGGGTACAGGCGCATTAAGCGTTATACTTTTAAGTGCGTAATAATCATTTTCGGTACTGCCGTATAAACGTATTTTCATTTTGTTTACAGTCCCCGACATATTTACCGGTATATATTTAGAACAATCCGCACCGTCAGTGATCTTTCCGCTTGCGATCCCTGTACGATAAGTCGACGAAGTCTCGTCGCTTATGTCAAAATAAGCTGTTATGCTGTTGGTCTTTTTTGACATCCATGTGTCCAGCTTTATAGATTTAACGGGAACATCTACATTGTTAAGCTCAAAAAGGACTTCCTGATTTCCTTTAACAGATACTCCGTCAATGCTTGTTTTAGCAGTTCCTGTTGGAGCTGTAAATGTCATGGATTTTGATTCAATAGTTCTTGTTTTATATTTCCCATTAAATATCGTAGGGTAAGAAGGAAGCTGAAATACCGTCATTTCAAGAAAAAGTGCAACAAGAACAGCTTTACGCGCAAAATTCAGTGTTTTATATTGTTTCTTTGAATTCAAGCATATTATCACGAGCTGAATCGTCACAGCGTATGCCATAAGTACAAACGCACCATGGAAAGGCGACTTTTTTACGCTTCCGGTAAAATCAATAAATCCCGCAGCAACTACCGCAATACAGATCACACTGCATATTTTTGAAAGATTTTTCTTACTTTTCGTCTGCTCGCCCTTATAGCTGCAGTATAATGCCAAAGGCGCGGCAATACTAAAAAGAAAACATAAAACAAACAGAATTTTCATATTTTTCCTCCGAAAATCAAATTATACATCTTGTCAGGATACTCAGCCTTTAATTATTAGTCGCAATACAATTAGTTTTCTCTCACAAAAATATCTGTTTGACAAAAAATTCAGGAATTTTTCTGATAATGATGATTAAAATGTTGATAAACAAAATAATAAACATTAATTTTTATTATTGGGATAATAACAAAGCTTTAAGTATAATTATTTACAGAATGCTTTTTATTATAACATATCTTTCTAAAAAAATCAACATAAATTTATAAAAAGAGAGGGTGCATAATAAAATTAAATGACGACCATGTAAGATAAGTTCTGTTTTGCTTGACAGAAATAAAGCAATAGTGTATAATTTATATACTTCCTTACATTATAAATTATTAAATTATGCTGAAAAAATGATCTGTTTTTCATCATTTTACTTAATATATAAAATTTCTTTTCGACATTATTGTACAATTTGCAATAAGAAAGAGACACAAAAAGGGAAAAGGAGCTGAAAAAATGATACTTACGACAAAAAGACTGATACTTCGTACATGGGAAGAATCTGACGCTGAAAGTCTGTATACCTATGCTAAAGATCCGTCAATAGGTCCCATTGCCGGATGGCCGGTACATACTGATGTAAAAAACAGCCTTGAAATTATCCGCAATGTACTTAATACTCCCGAAACGTATGCAATATGCTTAAAAGAGGATAATGAGGCAATAGGAAGTGTGGGACTGCATTTAAACGGCTCTACAGATTTAACAGATAGAGACGATGAGTGTGAATTAGGATATTGGATCGGAAAACCTTTCTGGGGAAATGGATATGTTCCGGAAGCGGCACAAGAAATAATCAGACATGGATTTGAAGAGCTTGGCATGACTGCTATTTGGTGCGGTTATTACGACGGAAATATAAAATCGAAACGGGTTCAGGAAAAATGCGGCTTTATTTATCAGTTTACTTCCGAAGAACTTGAAGTTCCCCTAATGAATGAAGTGCGAACCGGTCATGTTTCACGACTTACTAAGGATCGATGGATGTTAAGACGGTATTAATCAAAAGCATTTTCAATGCTTCTTAATGAATAAAAATGAAAGGTTAGGATTTTCGTATGAATATTTTACATATAAAATACGCTATCGAAGTTGCCAGGGTAGGTTCGCTTAATAAAGCTGCTCAAAATCTCATACTTGCACAGCCTAACCTAAGCCGATCTATCAAGGAGCTTGAAGCCGAGATCGGAATAAAAATATTTGAACGTTCTGTAAAAGGAATGGTACTTACACCTGAGGGAGAAGAATTTATAGAATACGCAAAAGAAATAGTAGATCACATAAATCATGTCGAAATGATCTATAAAAACGGAGCTGTTAATAAACAAAAATTTTCAATATCTGTTCCAAGAGCCTGCTATATTTCCGAAGCCTTTGCTGAGTTTTCAAAATCTATTCCATATACTCATACAGAATTCTTTTACAAAGAAACAAATTCAAAAAATACGATAAATAATATACTCAATTCCGATTATAAGCTTGGAATAATTCGTTATTCCGCCGGCAATGATAAATATTTTAAAGAAATTCTGGAGGAAAAAGAGCTTTCATATGAATTGATCGCCGAATTCAGTTACAAACTTATTATGAGCAGAGATAATCCTCTTTCTCAGCAAAAAACAATTACATTTAACGATTTGGAAAATTATATAAAAATTGCTTACGCTGATCCATATGTACCGTCGCTTTCCATGTCAAAAGCTATGCGTGAAGAAATTCCCGATAATGTCAGACGATGTATATATGTATTTGAACGTGCAAGCCAATTTGATATTCTTTCAAAAAATCCTCAGACATTTATGTGGGCGTCTCCTGCGCCGATCAATGTTCTTGAAAAATATAATTTAATACAGCGGGAATGCGAAAGCAGCAAGAAACTCTATAAAGATCTTTTAATATACAAAAAGAGTTATAAATTCACAGAACTGGACAAAAAGTTTATTACCGAATTATGCCTGTCGCGCCGGCGCAATTTTTGTACGGAAATTTCTTAGAAAACATTTTTCGGGATAATTCGTTTCATTTCGGGTATATCAAAAATGATAACTTTTTTATATCATTCTTATATTTTACAAATACTAAAAAGTTTGTTATAATAATAACGAAGTCGGACATTTCTGACATAAAGATTATTTTCAGGAGGATAATTATGGAGAACAAGGCTTATGAAATTGTAGACAGTGTTGAAAAGCTCGAAGCAGCAATCAGCCGTGTCCGAAAGGCACAGCAGGTTTTTTCAACTTATACTCAAGAACAGGTTGACAAAATTTTTTTTGCTGCCGCATCCGCTGCAAACAAAGCAAGAATCCCTCTTGCAAAGCTTGCTGTTGAAGAAACAGGAATGGGAATCGTTGAGGATAAGGTCATTAAAAACAACTATGCATCCGAATATATCTATAACGCATATAAGGATATCAAAACCTGCGGCGTTATTGAGGAAGATAAGACTTACGGAATCAAAAAAATCGCCGAACCTATCGGCGTTATCGCAGCCGTAATTCCTACAACCAATCCAACCTCAACAGCTATTTTCAAATGCCTTATTGCTCTTAAAACAAGAAATGCAATTATTATTTCTCCGCATCCAAGGGCTAAGAGGTCTACAATTGAGGCCGCAAGAATCGTGCTTGAAGCTGCTGTTGCGGCAGGTGCTCCCGAAAATATTATTGATTGGATAGACGTACCGTCTATCGAAATGACCAATCTTGTTATGAAAGAAGCGGATATAATTCTTGCAACAGGCGGTCCCGGAATGGTCAAGGCAGCTTATTCAAGCGGAAAACCTGCGCTTGGCGTAGGAGCAGGAAATACTCCAGCAATTATAGACGAGAGCGCTGATATTCTGCTTGCCGTAAGCTCAATAATACATTCTAAAACGTTTGATAACGGTATGATCTGCGCTTCTGAACAATCCGTTATCGTACCGGAAAATATATACGATACCGTAAAAAGTGAGTTTGCCGCAAGAGGCTGCTATTTCCTTACGGAAGCAGAAACCGAAAAGGTACGAAAAGCTATCATAATAAACGGTGCGCTCAATGCAAAGATCGTCGGACAGCCTGCGGCTAAAATTGCCGGTCTCGCAGGAATCGAAGTTCCAAACGGTACAAAAATTCTTATCGGCGAAGTTGAAAGCGTTGAACTGAGCGAAGAATTTGCTCATGAAAAGCTTTCTCCTGTTCTTGCAATGTATAAAGCTAAAGATTTTGAAGACGCTCTTAATAAGGCTGAACGACTTGTCGCCGACGGCGGTTACGGACATACTTCTTCCGTTTATCTCAATGAAATCACGGAGACCGAAAAAATTGATAAATTCAGCAGACGAATGAAAACCTGCCGTATTCTTATCAATACCCCCTCCTCTCACGGCGGTATAGGAGATCTTTATAATTTCAAGCTTGCTCCGTCGCTTACTCTTGGATGCGGTTCATGGGGAGGCAATTCCGTTAGTGAAAATGTAGGAGTCAAACATCTCATAAATATAAAAACAGTCGCAGAAAGAAGGGAAAATATGCTTTGGTTCCGTGCTCCCGAAAAAATTTATATTAAAAAGGGCTGCCTGCCTGTTGCCCTTGACGAACTCAAAACCGTAATGGGTAAAAAGAAAGCTTTCATTGTAACTGATACATTCCTTTATCGTAACGGCTATACTAAGGCTATTGCCGACAAGCTTGATGAAATGGGAATAGAGCATATGACTTTCTTTAACGTTGCTCCCGACCCAACTCTTGCTTCTGCCAAGGAGGGCGCTTCAATGATGACCTCGTTCCAACCGGATACGATCATTGCGCTTGGCGGGGGTTCCGCAATGGACGCTGCTAAGATAATGTGGGTTCTTTATGAACATCCCGAGGCTGATTTTATGGATATGGCAATGCGCTTTATCGACATCAGAAAGAGGATATATACATTCCCCAAAATGGGAGAAAAGGCTTATTTTATCGCAATTCCCACATCTGCCGGAACAGGTTCGGAAGTAACGCCGTTCGCGGTAATTACAGACGAAAAAAGCGGAGTTAAATATCCCCTTGCCGATTACGAACTTCTTCCGGACATGGCAATCATTGATACTGATTTTCATATGTCCGCGCCCAAAGGTCTTACCGCAGCATCAGGAATTGATGCAGTAACCCACGCACTTGAAGCATATGCGTCAATGCTTGCCACAGATTATACGGACGGTCTTGCAAAACAGGCTTTACAAACTATTTTCAGATATCTTCCGAGAGCCTACGAAAACGGTCAGAATGACGTTGAGGCCCGTGAAAAAATGGCAAATGCCGCAACAATGGCCGGCATGGCTTTTGCAAACGCATTTCTCGGAGTGTGCCACTCAATGGCTCATAAGCTCGGCGCATTCCATCACCTGCCTCACGGCATAGCAAACGCTTTGATGATCGAGGAGGTTCTGCGTTTTAATTCCTCAGAAGTTCCGGCAAAAATGGGAACATTTTCACAATATGATCATCCGCATACGCTTGCACGTTACGCTGAAATTGCCGATTTCCTTGGTATAAAAGGAAACAGTGACGAAGAAAAACTTGAACTGCTTATTGGAATGATTAACGAACTGAAAACAAAGGTCGGAATCAAGAAAACGATCCGTGATTATGATATTGATGAAAATGTATTTCTTGAAACGCTTGATGAAATGACGGAGCAGGCTTTTGACGATCAGTGTACGGGGGCTAATCCAAGATATCCTCTTATGAGCGAAATAAAGCAGATGTATCTTAACGCATATTACGGCAAGCATTTTTCGGAAGCCGAGATGCCTGAAAAGCTTATTAACGATAATAAAACGGCAGATTCGATAAAATCCGTTTACAATAACGGCAGAAAAAGCAGCAGGGCGTAAAGGAGGAACTGGATATGAAACTTGACAGAGTAATAGCAGTCAGAAACAATAAAACCATTTACCGCGACGGAGATAAATGCATTAAGGTTTTCAACGAGAATTATTCAAAGGCAGACGTTCTGAATGAAGCGCTTAATCAATCCCGTGTTGAAGAAACAGGTCTTACTATTCCGAAGATTCTTGAGGTAACAATGATCGACGGAAAATGGGCAATTGTTTCGGAATATATCAAGGGAAAAACTCTTGCTCAGCTTATGGAGGAAGCTCCTGATAAAAAACATTCATACATCGAACAGCTTGTTGATATACAGCTTGAGATACAATCTAAAAGCTGTCCGCTTTTAAACAAGCTTAAAGATAAAATGAACCGAAAAATAAGCGCCTGCGAGCTTGACGCAACAACCAGATACGATCTTCATACTCGTCTTGACGCTATGCCAAAGCATAATAAGGTTTGTCACGGCGACCTTAATCCATCAAATATTATTATAACCGACGACAAAATCCCTTACATTATAGATTGGTCGCACGCAACACAGGGCAACGCTTCTGCTGACGCAGCAAGAACTTATCTGTTATTCTGGCTCAACGGAGATATTGACGGTGCTTACGAATATCTTGATCTTTTCTGCAAAAAAAGCAATACGGCAAAACAGTATGTACAGAAATGGATGCCGATAGTAGCTGCCTCACAGTCTGTAAAAGGCAATGAAAAAGAAAGAGAATTTCTGCTCTCTTGGGTTGACGTTGTCGATTATGATTAAAGCATATCACATAAAAATACAGTGAAAATATCTAATAACAGCATATGCGGATCAATCTATATCCGCATATGCTGTAACAAATATTTTATCAGGAGGAATACATATATGAAAGTAACGGTATGCATAGGAAGTTCGTGTCATATTAAAGGATCACGAAGCGTAGTAGAGCAGCTTCAGTATCTTATTTCCGAAAACGATCTCGGAGACAAAGTCGAGCTTGGCGGAACCTTCTGCATGGGAAACTGTCAGAAAGGCGTATGCGTTAATGTAAACGACGAATTTTTTTCTGTAACTCCGGATACGGTAAAAGAGTTTTTTGAGAACAACATCAAGGCAAGATTATAAGAACCCGTCCACATAGGGAATTCTGCACGTCCTTTCGGCAAATTTTGCCGATTGCTGCGTTGAAAAAGCTCATCATACGACAGTATGCTTTCGCTTTTTCTCCTTGCCCTCGTCAAAATTATGCACGAAAATCCGCACACAATTCCTATGTGAACGGGTTCTAAAAGAGGAGTATGTATGATCTATGTCAAATTGTCTTACATTAAAAAAATCCAATTGTAAAAACTGCTATAAATGCATTCGTCACTGTCCTGTAAAAGCAATACGCTTTTCCGGAAATCAAGCTCATATTATAGGCAATGAGTGCATTCTCTGCGGTCAGTGCTTTGTTGTTTGTCCGCAGAACGCCAAAGAAATAACCGATGAAACCGAAAAATGCAAGGTTCTTCTGCATGGAGGCGATCCGGTTGTCGTCAGTCTTGCGCCATCCTTTATCGCAAATTATGACGGTGTCGGACTTGACGCCATGCGTGAAGCTCTGCAGAAGCTTGGATTTTACGACGTTGAGGAAACAGCAGTCGGAGCAACTATAGTCAAAAATGAATATGAACGTATTCTCCGCGAAGAAGAAAGGGATATTCTTATATCATCCTGCTGTCATTCCCTTAATCTTCTTATTCAGAAATATTTCCCGTCAGAATTAAAATATCTTGCAGATGTCGTATCGCCTATGCAGGCTCATTGTATTGATATCAAGAAAAGGATTCCTAACGCTAAAACCGTATTTATAGGTCCATGTGTTGCCAAAAAAGACGAAGCTGAATATTATACGGGAATAGTTGACGCTGTCCTTACCTTTGAAGAACTTACAAATTGGCTGAAAAGTGAAAATATAACGCTTAAACAAGAGGTTGACAGCCGCAGAGACAGTCTCGCGCGTTTCTTTCCGACAACCGGCGGTATCTTAAAAACAATGGAGCACGGAATAAACGAATATACCTATATAGCGATCGACGGCGTAGAAAACTGCATGGCGGCTCTGCGCGACATTGAAAGTGGAAAAATTCATAAATGCTTTATTGAAATGTCAGTATGTTCCGGAAGCTGCATCGGCGGTCCTGTAATGGAAAAATATCACCGCTCGCCGATAAAAGATTACTCCGCAGTTGCAAATTATGCGGGAAAAGATAATTTTGACGTTATTCAGCCGGATATTGATGAAATACATAAAAGCTTTACGTATATTGAACATAAGCTTGCAATGCCCTCGGATATGGAAATAGATAACGTTCTTCATAAAATGGGAAAAACCAAGCCGTCCGATCATCTTAACTGCGGTTCATGCGGATATAATACCTGCCGTGAAAAGGCTATAGCTATTTGTCAGGGTAAAGCGGAATATTCGATGTGTCTGCCATTTTTAAAAGACAGAGCCGAAAGCTTCTCCGATACAATCGTAAAAAATACGCCGAACGGCCTTATTGTTCTTAACGAGGAGTTAGAAGTTCAGCAGATAAACGATGCGGCAAGAGCAATCATGAATGTACGCAATGCGTCGGATGTTTTGGGAGATCAGGTCATTCGTATTCTTGATCCTACGACCTTTATAAATGTTCTTGTAAAGGGAGAAAAGGTACGCAATAAGCGCACTTATCTTGCCGAATATAATCGTTACGTTGAGCAAACGATCGTTCATGAAAAAAATTCTCATTTGCTCATCGGAATAATGCGCGACGTTACAGATGAAGAAGAAGCAAGAGAAAAGAAAGAAAGCATCAGCCGTCAGACAGCCGAGGTCGCCGATAAGGTCGTTGAAAAGCAGATGCGTATCGTTCAGGAAATAGCCTCTCTGCTCGGTGAAACCGCAGCTGAGACCAAGATAGCTCTTTCCAAATTAAAGGAGTCGATCTCGGATGAATAATCTTTGCGCAGATATCGGTTATAAAAGCATTTATCATTACGGTGAAGAACTATGCGGAGATCATGTTGATATCGTTGAACAAAATGAAAATTCCACTGTCGTTGTTCTTGCCGACGGATTGGGAAGCGGAGTTAAAGCGAGTATACTCTCAACCCTTACATCTAAAATAATTTCAACAATGATGGCTGCCGGACTGTCTATAGAAGAATGCGTAAGCACAATTGCCGCAACTCTGCCCGTATGTTCCGTAAGGGGTGTAGCTTATTCAACATTTACCATAATACATATCAAAGAGAACGAAACAGCCGATATAATACAATATGACAATCCCCATGTTATCCTTATCCGTGATAATTTGAATTATGATTATCCTAAAATGGAGATGAATATTGACGGCAAGCGCATTTATAAATCAACTATAAAGCTTTGTGAAAACGATATTTTTATTGCTATGAGCGATGGCTGTCCTCATGCCGGAATCGGAACCGGTTATAATTTCGGTTGGAAGCGTGAAGAGATCGTTGAATTTATGGAAGCTCTTTCCAATTGTGGGTATACGGCAAAAACTCTTTCCACTATTCTTATCGACGAATGCAATAAGCTTTACGGCAACGAACCGGGGGACGACGCAACAGCCTGCATTATCAAAATACGCCGAAGGGAACCGATGAACCTCCTTTTTGGTCCTCCCTCAAACAGAAGCGACTGCAACAGAATGATGTCTCTTTTCTTTTCAAAAGAGGGAAAGCATATTATATGCGGAGGAACTACTTCTTCCATTGCAGCAAAATATCTCCGAAGGCCGCTTCGTCCAAGTCTTAATTTTGAAAGCTCCGACATTCCTCCTATTGCTGAGCTTGACGGCGTTGATCTTGTAACCGAGGGAGTTATAACAGTAAACAGAGTACTTGAATATGCCAAGGATTATCTTGATAAAAACGAATGCTATGAGCTATGGAATTTTAAACGCGACGGAGCTGCGCTTATTTGCAGATTACTTTTTGAAGAAGCTACAGATATAAATTTCTTTGTCGGCAGGGCAATAAATCCTGCTCATCAAAACCCCGATCTTCCTATTAATTTCAGCATAAAGATGAATCTTGTGGAAGAGCTTTCCGACTGTCTGAAAAAAATGGGAAAGCGCATTAAAGTAAGCTATTTTTAAGGTGGTAGGATTATGAGAAAGTTTGATACAAAAATACAGCACCTGAAATATAAGGTTCTGCGTGAAGTAGCGAGACAGGCATGGAATGACACGCTTCTTGAAAATGTTCTTGATATTCCTAAAATAATTGTACCGGGCAAAGTCCCCACAATGCGCTGCTGTGTTTATAAAGAACGCGCTATCCTTGCCGAACGAGTAAAGATAGCTATGGGCGGCGACAAGGAAAATCCGAATGTTATTGAGGTAATTGATATTGCCTGCGACGAATGTCCGGCTGCCGGCTATGAGGTTACAGCTTCCTGCCGCGGTTGTCTTGCACATCGCTGTGAGGATGTTTGTAAAAGAGGCGCTATCTCTTTTGATCATAATCATACGGCGCATATTGATAAAACAAAATGTGTTGAATGCGGACAGTGCGCAAAGGTTTGTCCGTATTCTGCAATTATAAATCATAAGCGCCCCTGTCAAATCGCCTGCAAAGTAAAAGCGATCAAAATTAATGAAGAAAACGCAGCTTCAATTGATAACGACAAATGTACAAATTGCGGAGCCTGCGTTTACCAGTGCCCGTTCGGAGCAATTACAGATAAATCTTATATCCTCAACGTTATAGATCTTATTAAGAAAAGTGAAGGCGGAAAAAATTATAAGATATATGCGATAATAGCTCCTTCCGTTTCAAGCCAGTTTACTTACGCTAAGCTCGGTCAGGTAATATCAGGATTGAAAAAACTTGGATTTCATACAGTTGTTGAAGCAGCTCTCGGAGCAGACATGGTTGCAATGGAAGAATCAAAAGAAATTGCTGAAAAGGGATTTCTTACAAGCTCCTGCTGTCCTGCGTTTGTTAAATATATTAAATCAGCTTTTCCAAATATGCTGCCTTACGTTTCACACAATCTGTCGCCTATGGCAACAATTGCAAAATATATCAAAGAAACGACAGAAAACGCTAAAACTGTTTTTATCGGTCCATGTACGGCAAAAAAAGCCGAAGCTCAGCTTGATACTGTAAAGCCGTATATCGACTCGGTTTTAACTTTTGAAGAACTTCAGGCTCTCTTTGACAGCCGTGACGTGGATATTACTTTGCTTCCTGAGGATGTTCTTGATAATGCTTCATATTACGGAAGAATTTTTGCACGTTCAGGAGGACTTTCAGACGCCGCTGCGCAGGGACTAAAGGAACAAAATATCGACTTTGAGCTTAAAGCGATCCCCTGTAACGGTATAGAGGAATGCCGTACTGCTTTAATGAAAAAAAGTAAAAATGTGCTTGACGGTAATTTTATTGAGGGAATGGCTTGCGTCGGCGGATGCATTGGCGGAGCAGGCTGTCTTACTCATGGAATGAAGGATAAAGCTGAGGTAGACAAATATGGCAAGGAAGCCTTTGAAAAAACTATTTCAGATGCCGTTTCTGTTCTGAAATAAAAATATATTACAAAGCAGCAGCATAATATCAACGTTTTATTTAAACAGCGGGATCCTAAATTGGACTTATCAATTTAGAATCCCGCTGTCACATTTTTTCCTTGAACTGCATATAATATTATTGAGGTGATTTTTATGACAAACGGAATTGATGTTTCAATTTATCAGGGTGACATTGACTGGAAAAGAGTAAAAGCAGATTTTGTAATTATCAGAGCAGGTTACGGAAGTTCTGCAGCAGGAATTGATGAAAAATTTCAGCGTAATTATACCGGCTGTGAGGAAAATGAGATCCCCAAAGGCTGCTATTGGTTCAGCTATGCAGTAACTCCGGAAGAAGCCGCTGACGAAGCCCGGGCAATGCTTAGCGTGATACGAGGAAAGCGTTTTGAATATCCTATTTATTACGATGTGGAAAACCGTTCACAATTCCGACTGGGAAAAAGCCGTCTTTCCGAAATAATACGTACATTTATTAAGACTCTGGAAGCGGAAGGCTATATGGCAGGTCTGTATATGTCCGCGTATTACTTAAATACCGTAGTTGAGGAAGATATAATAAATACATATCCGATATGGGTCGCAGACTACGGTACAGTTAATTCGTTTAATGGTAAATATGGTATATGGCAGTATGGCATTGCCGGAAGTCCTCAGTTCAATACTACCGGAGCAGGATATGTTCCGGGAGTTGACGGCGAATGCGATCTTGACCGCTGTTATATAAATTATCCTGAAAAAATTAAGGCTTTAGGACTTAACGGCTATACCAAAGCTCCTGAAGCACGTAAAACGATAACCGAGCTTGCTCATGAAGTGCTTCTAGGAGATTGGGGAAACGGTCAGGAGCGTCGCGAACGTCTTACCAATGCAGGCTACAATTATGAAAGAGTACAGCAAAAAGTAGATGAGCTTCTGATCGAAGAAGTAGCGGCAGAGGTTATACAAGGAAAATGGGGAAACGGTGAAGAAAGACGCCAGCGCCTTACACGTGCAGGTTATAATTACAGCGAGGTGCAGTCAGCAGTTAACAGAATGCTTGCAGGATAATAAAAATTCAGATTAAAGTTTGTTGAATATTATGTTTTATGTTAATACCGATATAAATCAAAAAAAGCTGCGTTAATACGCAGCTTTTTTGATAATGCGATCTAATTAATCATTCTACACAGATATAGGGCACAATTTCAGCAGCCTGTTCTTGTGTTATAGTATCAATTAAAAGTATCTCATAAACATGAGTATATCCATTTATTCTTTCACGAATATCAATGATTATCATAGCGTTTTCTTCGTCGATATGAGGAAGAAGCATCAACTCTTCTTTGGAAGCGGTATTTATATTTATCGGAGCGCATTCCTCAAGCGTTTTTATATGCTCGGTCGTCGATGTATCCGTCTGTGTTTCAGAGATTATTTCTGATGTGACTTCTGTAGCTTCATAAACGGGATTTTCCACAAAAATGTTATTTTGTATCTTCGCAAATACACTATTTCCTATTCCGCTTACATTCATTATCTCGTCAATATTTTTAAATCCATTATTATTATTTCTGTAAGAAATTATACGGTCGGCAAGTACGCTACCTATACCGTTAAGACTCATCAGCTCTTCCTTAGAAGCTGTATTAATGTTGATAAACAGCGGCTGTTCGGTTGAAACAGGTTCTGTGATTTTTACAGTTGTTGATTTTGTAGTTTTAACGCTTTCAAAAATTGTTGTTACATCAGAAGAGCTTTCCAGCGATGCAGATGTTGATGGATCACGGATCATTACTGTTACAGAAGCTTGATTTGTATTATTTATTTTTTTGCTCATAGCTAAAAGAATAACGGAAAATACAACAATACACAATATTATTACGGCAATAAATATATAATTATAAAATTTTTTATTGCCTTTCGGCATCATCTGTCAGTCACTCCATAATGTCTTTTTCTACATTATATATTATTTTCCGTGATAAATCAATACTATTGCCGAAATAATCCTTATTTTTTATCGTACATAACTTATATAAACTTCTAAGACTACACGTTTTTCCCCATTTTATATGCTTCCTTGAGAGCCGTGTGATTATCTATTTCATTTGGCATACGTACGCCTCCGGCAAGGATTTTTCCTGCAAAACGAGGTTTTTTAAGACACTCGATCCAACATTTTACACCGTTTAACGCGCCCTTGTCCTCATTTTCATTATTTTGTGCTGCTGTTGATAACAAATAAACGTCACGAATCATGCAGTCCTTATTGTATAAAGCATTAGCGCGGTCTATCATTGTCTTCATTGAACCGCTCATCTCGTAAAAATAAATAGGAGTTGCCCAAACAACGATTTCCGCATTACACAATTTCTCGTTAATTTCATTAGCGTCGTCATCAATAATGCATTTTCCTATTTTATGGCAAACAAGACATCCCTTGCAAAACTCGATTTTTTTGTTCCTTAATGAAATGATTTCAACATCATTTCCGACTGATTTTGCTCCATTGGCAAAAGCCGCAGCAAGTTTTTCGGAATTGCTGTTAGCTCTCATACTTGTACTGATAATCAAAACTTTTTTCGGCATAATGCTTCTCCTTATTTTAGAACCCGTCTTCACAAGATTCGTATGCGAAATTTGTGAAGACGAGTTCTTATACTGTTTCCAATGTATCATATCATATTAGGCTCTTTTAAATTGAAATCCTGTATGATAAATCAAAATTTATCAGGGAATCTATGTAACGCTACTGGGGAAGAACCTTTCTGAGGAAAGGTTCTTCCCCAGTCCCCTTTCCAAAGACTTTTTATTATAAAACGGTCAGCCGTGTGATACGATTGACCGTTGGTGAATTTTATAATAAATCAGAAGTTGCTAATTTGCTTTTCTAACACTCCCAAATATAAGTAACACCAGCGTTTCTAAAATAACCAAAATAATATACGGTAATATACTTCCGTTGTTGTTGTCGGGATTTAATGCCGCTATATGTATCAACAAATTCCATGCAAAATGATATATCATTGCCGACACTATATTATTGCTGGTAATATTCATTAAAAAGCTATAAATATAGCTTTCAATAATGCAACTGATAAAAAACAGCAGAATTGGTACTTCCATATCATTCTGTAAAAAGAAATGATAATGCCATAAACACCATATGATACCTACAATACATGGAGCAACCCACTTGTGAACCCTCAACTCTTTCAACAATGGTTCCAAATATCCCCTCCACCGTATTTCTTCTGCCCAAAGTGCCCATAGTATGATAATAAACTGAGTGATTGAAATGCTCCCAAATGTAAAACTTCTTCCAGACAAGGTGCAAAATATCATTTTTGCCAAAATCATTGTCGTACTCGCAATAATAATCGGAAGAATAACCGCTATTCTTAAATGCTCCTTGCTAAACATTCCCATAAAATATGTTTTCACTTTTTTGTCCAAGCACAGTACAGTAATAGCAGAAATTGTTGGAGCAGCAGCTTGTACTCCATATAGGACAAAACGGATAAACCCATTCGATACGATTGCTTGTAAAACAATGGCTACAAAAGGAAGCAAAAACGAAATGAGTAAAAATAAAATTAAATTTTTGTATTCCTGCTTTATCGTATTTTTACTATTTATGACAGTATCCCTCCATCTTAACATTATAATATTAAATCCCGATTTAATCTACTAAGCGTTTTCAAAATTATACCACACCGAGAAGAAAAAATCAATCATCTGAAATCCTTTTTCACAGTCTTTTTATTAAAAAATGCCGGAAAACCTGTAAATACAAGATATACCGGCTTATGAGAACTTATAAAGCGATATTCAAAAACTATATTTTGATTTATATGAAACAATATACATAAAATTTTTAATATTGCGGAGTAAACCGAGCTTTTAGAGCAAAAGAGTTTACTCCGACTTTTTTATTCTCTGTTTTGCTTTAAAAGCGGAATGGAGATTTTTATATTAATGTTACAAGTATGGCAATACTTTATTATTTAATTAATTAGTATTGCCGTTTTGTTGTCTAAGATATATTTGGGCTCTATTTTTTTATTATCCGAAACGTTTTCGACATATTTTGCATACTGGCTGTACTATAATATAAGTGTGGACAAAAGAAAGGAGGCGCCTATGCAGACGATATATCTTGACGTTCTTATTGTCCTGAATATTTATGTTAATTTTTTTCTGCTGACTTCAGCAGCATGGATAACACATTCTCCACTGAAAAAAAAACGATGTGCCGCTGCTTCTGCTTACGGAAGCCTGTTTTCACTGCTAATTCTTGCTCCTAAGCTAAACGCGGCTGTCAACATCATTATAAAGATATTCGCAGCTTTTACGGTCGTGCTTATGGCCTTTGGATTTCATGGCAGACGAAGATTTTTAATAAACTCCGCAGCTTTTTTCTCTGCAAATTTTATACTTGCAGGAACTATATATGCCGTTTATTCATGGCTTGCTCCTGAGCTTATGCACTTTAACAATTCATATTTCTACATAGATTTTTCCCTTGTTATTCTTGTAGCAACTACATCGCTCATGTACTTTTTCCTATGGGCTGTAAGATTGCTGCTTGACAAAGCTCCGGAAGGAACGGATTGTTATCGAGTAATAATCCGATATTGTGATAAAGTAGTTGCGCTGAACGGTCTTGCCGATACGGGAAACGCTATGGTGGATTTTTTTACAGGAGCACCTGTTATAATCTGCGGAGGCAATAAATTCGGATTAAATAATTACTCTCTTGAAAAACTGCCAAAAGGCTTTCGGCTGCTTCCATGCAGCACCATATCCGAAAACGGGTTGATACCTATATTTCGTCCGGATGAAGTTATTATTGTTTCCACAATAAATGGAGAGAAAAAACCTGTTGATGCAATGATCGGTCTCGGTCAAAGCAATGATAAGGCAATTTTTAACCCAAAGCTTTTAAAAAATTAATTTAAAGGAGATCAAAAATGAATATTTTAAAGAAAATAATTTCGTGTTTCAAGGAATTTTTTTATGGCAAGGTTTATTATGTAAACGGATCCGATACTCTCCCTCCGCCTCTCTCAAAGCAGGAAGAAGAAGAAGTTTTTGCCGGTCTTATGGATAACGATCCAGAATCACGTGACAAGCTTATTGTACATAATTTAAGGCTTGTCGTTTATATCGCCAAAAAATTTGAATCTACCGGTATCGGAATCGAAGATCTTGTATCTATCGGAACTATAGGACTTATTAAAGCCGTAAACACATTTTGCCCCACTAAAAATATCAAGCTTGCAACATATGCCTCACGATGCATTGAAAACGAAATATTGATGTTTTTACGTAAATCATCACAATACCGCAATGATCTATCCATAGATGAACCGCTTAATATTGATTATGACGGCAATGAACTGCTTCTTTCCGATGTTCTCGGAACAGATGATGATATAGTAAATAAAGGAATTGAAAATGAAGCTGAACGTGAAATCCTCAGAGACGCAGTATCAGAGCTTTGCGATCGTGAACGCGAGATAATGGAAATGCGTTTCGGACTTATAGACGGCAAAGAAAAGACCCAGAAGGAAGTCGCAGAACTTATCGGAATTTCTCAGTCCTATATCTCGCGGCTTGAAAAAAAGATCATAAAAAAGCTTCGTGTAAAGCTTGAAAGCATTACTTAAATATATAAAAATGCTGCTCGTCGGACAAGCCGGCGGCAGCATTAAAATTATAGTCAACGTCAAAAATAATTTGACATTGACTATAATAAATTATTTAAATTGCCTCGCACATCCGCACGCTTACTCGTGCTCCGTGCGGATCGGCAAATAACAAACGCCAAAAATTTTTGGCGTTTGCTATAATACTATCCTATCACTTTTCAGAAGCAAGATATTTGTACGTAAATGCAGCAAGTGCGGCGCCGACAAGAGGACCAACTATAAATACCCAAAGCTGAGCAATAGCGTCGCCAAGAGCAAATATTGCGGGACCAAAGCTTCTTGCGGGATTTACGGATGTGCCTGTAAGATTAATTCCGAGAATATGAACAAGAGTAAGTGAAAGACCGATAACAAGACCGCCAAGATTACCATGATTTGCAGCCTTTGATGTAACTCCAAGAATTGCAATTACAAAAATAAATGTAAGAATAATCTCAACAATAAGTCCTGCAAAAATATTATCATCAATATTTAAAAGGTTGTTTGCGCCCATTCCCCAGTCTTCATCCTCGGGAGCTGTCGCATCCTTCATATCGCCCATCATGAAAACAAGACGAAGGATGAGCGAACCGAACAAGGAACCCGCACACTGCGAAATAATATATCCAACGAGGTCGTTTCTATTCATTCCGCCGTTAAGATAAACCGCAAGCGAAACTGCCGGATTTACATGGCAACCTGAAATATTACCGATGCTGTAAGCCATTGCAACAATCGAAAGACCAAATGCAAACGCAACAGCAAGATAACCGGCGCCAACCATGGCTGATCCGCATCCGCAGACAACAAGAACGCAGGTACCAATGAATTCGGCAACATACTTTTTCATTGATTTGTTGTTCATTTTTTATTCCTCCTAAAATAATTATCTCGATAAATTCGATTAAAAACATTATATCATCTTAACTAAGATTTGTCAATATGCTATAACCAATTTTTTACTGTAGATTTGTCGTATTGCAATAAAAGTCAGATAAATAAAAAGGCAGCGGATTCTTGTCAAAAATGTTTTTAAAATTATCTTAAGGAAAACTAAAAAACACTCCGTAAACCAACTTAAAGTTCAGAAAAGCAGTATTCTTCATCAAGCTCTCTGATCGTACAGAGTGAGGGTGAGAACTCGCTGGAATCAATAAATATTTTCGCTTGACGCTCATTCTTGAATCTTCTTGCAAATATAAGGCTTTCTGTAAGCATCCTTGCCGAGCATATATATCTTCCGTCCGAATAAACAACAATAAATCTCATAAAATTCACCCCT
>ULRD01038015.1_pt1 | contig 29695 bp, 29 predicted proteins | sample 1955181 | NCBI WGS metagenome assembly ULRD01 (sample SAMEA4835675, study PRJEB28245) | human gut metagenome | biome: gut microbiome; material: fecal sample | place: Denmark | collected 2008
AGTATACCACTTTTTCCGTGATATGAAAATTGATTTCCGTGCCGCTTCCTCCTTCGCACGGCCTTTGAGTGCCGGTTCTGCTATGAGGGGATTGTGTCGCTGCACGCGGCTTGTGTGGAACTGGATGGGTTCGCGGTGGCGTTTACCGGGAAGAGCGGGCTTGGCAAGTCCACGCGGGCGAGAGCATGGGTGGAAGGGCTTGGCGCGCAGTTCATCAGCGGCGATCGTCCGGCGGTTCGGCTGGAGAAGGACGGATGCGTGGCCTGCGGCGTGCCGTGGGATGGCAAGGAGCAGATTTTCCGCGATGTGGAAAGGCCGCTCAAGTGCATCCTGGAGGTGCGGCGGTCTCCGGCGAACTACGTGCGCCGGTTGAGCGAGGAGCAGGCGCGGCAGGTGATCATGCAGCAGAGCTTCATTCCGATGTGGGATACCGACGCGGCGGTGATGGCCATTGCGAACGTTCGCGGGCTGATTCGGAAAACGCCGGTGTACCGCGTGTTCTGCGGCGCGGAGGCGGAGGACGCGAGGGCGATTTACGACATTCTGGTTAACCATCCGGAGCAAATCAGGAAGGAAGAAAAGGAAATGAAAATCAGAGACGGCTTTGTTCTGCGCAATGTGGTGGACGAGTTTATCGTGATGCCGACGGGCGAGAACATTGCGAAATTTGAGGGCGCGGTGGTGCTGAATGAGGTATCCGCGTTTGTTTTCAGGCAGCTGGAAAACGCTGTGAGCCGGGACGACCTGCTGACGGCGATTGTGAACGAATTTGACGTGGACGAAGCGACGGCGGCGGCGGACCTGGACGAGCTGCTGGCGCAGTTTGGCAAGATGGGGCTTTTGGAGGACTGAACGCCCGATGAAGCCATTGCTTCGCGAAATCTGGACGAGTGACCGGAAATCGTTTCTGACGATTTTGTTCGGGAACATTCTGTCCTCGTTCCTCGGCGGAATCGGCATTGTGATGCTCATTCCGCTTTTGAATATGCTGCAGATTGGCGATTCGCGGCTGCCGGAGGCGTTTACCACGCTTTCCTATCCGCTGCGCGTGGGCATTCTGCTGACGGCGTATGTGCTGCTGGTGACGGTGAAGGCGTTGCTTTCGCGGGCGCTTTCGATTCGCGAGAGCGATTTCATTGAGGAAACGGGGCGGCGGCTGCGCGAAAGGCTGTATCAGGCGGTTTCCGGCGCGAGCTGGGAGAGCCTGACCGCGCGCAAGGACACGGACACGATCAACCTGTTCACGTCCCAGTGCGGGCAGGTGAGCTACGGCATCAGCGAGGTGATTCACCTGCTGGCCAGTCTCGTGTCCGCCGGGGTGCAGCTGGCCATCGCGCTTCTGATGAGCGTGCCGGTGACGGCGCTGGTGTGCGCGCTGGGCGCGTGCATGCTGGCGATTTTCCGCCCGCTGCGGAAGAAGTCCCGCGATTACGGGGACGAGATGATCGGCATCGGTCGCGAGTTTTACGCGGAGCTGCAAAACCAGCTTGCGAGCATCAAGGAGGTTCGCGCCTACGGCGTGGAGCGCGAGCACGAGGCGCGGTTTGAAAAGATCAGCGCGTCGTTCAAGTCGGCGCGGATGCGGTATGTGCGGCTGTGCTCGGTGCCGGGCGTGGTGTATTCCGTGGCCGCGTCGCTGCTGATTGCGGGCGTGTATCTGGTGTGCACGCTGGGGCTGCGCGTGGAGACCGACCGGCTGGTGATACTTGTGTATGTGTTCGCGCGGCTCTGGCCGGTGTTTTCGGGCTTTCAGGGGCGGATTCAGGGCATTAACAGCTGTGTGCCCGCCTATGAAAAGCTGACCGACGCGCTTTCGGACCTGCGTCCGGAGCACATGCCGGAGGAGCGCACGGGCGCGGATTTTTCGAAATGGCAGGAGGCTTCGTTTTCGCATGTGCGCTTTTCCTATCGGGATTCCGAGGAGGAAACGCTGCGGGACGTGAGCTTTTCACTTCGGCGCGGGGAGATTCTGGCGCTGCTTGGCCGCAACGGCGCGGGGAAGACGACGGCGGTCAATCTGCTGCTGGGATTCCTGCTTCCGAAGAAGGGCGAGATTCTCGTGGACGGCGAGCCGCTGACGGAGGAAAATCTTCGCGCGTGGCGCAGGCAGGCGGGATATGTGCCGCAGGATCCGCTGATTCTGAACGCGTCCGTGCGCGAGAATCTGACGCGGTTTCACCCCGGCGTGACGGACGAAGCGCTGATTTCCGCTTTGAAGGCGGCGATGGCGTGGGAGTTCGTCTCGAAGCTGCCGGAGGGACTGGACACGAAGCTGGGCGACCGGGGGATTCGGCTTTCCGGCGGCGAGCGGCAGCGCATCGTGCTGGCGCGCGTGCTGCTGGGGCGGCCGAGCCTGATCATTCTGGACGAGGCGACAAGCGCGCTGGACTACGAGAGCGAAATGGCGTTCCGCAAGGTGATTCAGAGCATGAGCGGAAACGCGGCCGTGGTGCTGATTGCGCACCGGCTGGCGACCGTTCGCATGGCGAGCCGCGCGGTCGTGCTCGAGGGCGGCGAGGTTGTGGAGCAGGGCGCGATCGACGCGCTCGTCGCCCGCGAGGGCGGGTATCTGGCTGGTATGGTGGCACTGGAATAGGCGTTTACAAGGGAAAATTGCGGGGGAGAGAGTTGCATGCAGACGTCTCGGAGGACGGGCAGCCTGTATCATGATGTCGGGCTGCGGCTGCTGAAGCTGTTGAATGTTATTCTGGTTACGCTCCCGTTTGCCGGCTGTTAGTTCTTCTACTATTCACAGCGGGTGATTCTTGCGCCGTCGCCGATGCGCAGCGCGAGCATGATGGCCGTGTTTGTTGTGCTCTTCTGCTATTTCGGGCGCGTGTACGACGTTTCCCTGATTTCCACCAAGCGGATTTCGAAGCTTTTTTGCAGTCAGCTGCTGAGCGTGCTGATGGGCGACGCGTTCATGTTCGTCGTGCTGTGGCTGATGAGCGGGAGCTTCCCGAATCTGCTTCCGGCGGTCGCAGCACTGGTCGTGCAGCTGCTGATGAGCCTTTTGTGGTGCAAATATGCGCACATATGGTATTTCAACACTTTGGGGGACAGCGGACGGCGATTGTTTACGACGTTCGCCGCGGCGTTGAGGATTTGATCGGCCGGTATGGGCTGAATCAGAAATTCGACGTGAAGCTCACCTGCACGGTGGAAACGTGTCTGGGGCCGGGCATGCGCATGCTGAAGGGCATGGAGGTCGTGTTCCTGTGCGGTATTCACAGCCATGACCGGAACCGGATTTTGAAGTATTGCGTGGCGAACGACATCAGCGCATATGCCATTCCGCGCATCGGCGACGTTCTGATGAGCGGCGCGAAGCGGATGCACATGTTCCATTTGCCGATGCTGCGTGTCGGGCGGTGCCATCCGTCGCCGGAATACGCGCTGGTCAAGCGGCTGTTTGACATCGTGAGCAGCGCGGCGGTGATTCTTGTGACCAGCCCGCTGATGATCGGCGTGGCCATCGCGATTAAGGCGCAGGATGGAGGGCCGGTCTTCTATCGCCAGACGAGACTGACGAAGGACGGGCGCGAGTTTGAGATTCTGAATGTTCGGTGCATGGGAATGGCAGGGCGTTCTGCACGAAATTCCTGTGCAGTTGCGGTGTAAATGGCAGCAGTTTGCACAACGACCGGACACATTTCGGACATCAGACATCAAAATCGCTGGTGGCGGGGCGGGATTCGGTATATCGGAAATAAGCGCTATGGGAATAGAGGGCTTTCCAACTGCGGCGGTATGATTATGCGCCGTACCAACGTCTATGGGCATGTACCGAACATGCCTTATTTCAAAACTGAAAATGCCTGAAATATAAGGCTTTTTCAGACAGACCAAAGGATTGAGAAGAAAGAATGCACTGAAGCGAGACGGGGCGCAAGCCCTTAAAAAGCCCATTTTAAGCCGCTTATGGCGGGAATCCTGCATAATATGCAGGTAAATGGCTTCCACAGAGAGGGTGCATCGCCAGAAAGGTGCTGTCTGAAGTGACGGAACGCACCGGCGAGGGCAGATTCGAAGCGTCTGCACGCATGCATCTAACCTCGCTTATCAGATATTCTGTTTTCCGAGCATGTACCGAAGCTCATACATCGTAAATCCTTGTCGCTCGGATGAGCGGCGCTTGCAGCATACAGAGGGGGAAGAGGAAAATGGCCCAGATGACGAAGTCCGTGCGAATGCGGGGCATGAATCTGCTTCATTTTGTTTTGATGGTTGCGGTGATGACCATCGCATGGCTGACTATGTACAGCCCGTCCATAGCACCGCAGACCGCTCAAATTACCACTACAGCCGTTCTTCTCTGTTATCTGGTTCTGTCTGTTTTCCTGTACCAAACCTATAACGCCTACAAAATCGGCATGTACCGCGCGGGAGAAACGTTTTACTCCCTGACGCTGGCCAATCTGATCGGTAACGCATTGACCTACCTGTTCGCCTGTCTGATTCAGCAGCGTCTGCTGAACTGCGTTCCCGTGCTGTTCGTGCTGGCGGCGCAGACGGCGATCAGCGGGCTGTGGTGCCTTGCGGCGAACCAAATCTACTTCAAGCTGTACAAGCCTATGAAGACGCTGGTCATCTACAAGGACGAAGAAGACTTGGAAAAGCTGAACGAGATTGTCTTCTTTGAAAATCGCTTTGACGTCATCGGAAAGCTTCGGGATCCCGATGACGTGTTCGAAATCCTGCCTAAGTTGCAAGGCTGCCAGGCGGTGATCGTGTCCGGTATCGATGCGACGCTGCGCAACGGCATCGCGAAGGCCTGCATCGACCAGAACGTGACGTGCTACTTCATCCCCCACATTGGCGACGTGATCATCGCCGGAGCGAAGCATGTGCAGTCCTTCAGCATCCCCATCATGGAAACGGGCCGCGCCGTGCTCAGCCCGGAGTATGCGCTCATCAAGCGGGCGATGGATATTGTCTGCTCGACGCTGGCGCTGGTGGTTCTCAGCCCCTTCATGCTGGCGACGGCGATTGTCATCAAGGCCTACGACCACGGCCCCGTGCTGTACAAGCAGGTACGCTTGACCAAGGACGGAAAGCACTACGCCATCCTGAAGTTCAGGTCGATGCGAGTAGATGCGGAGAAGGATGGCGTTGCTCGCCTCGCCAGCGACCATGACGACCGCATCACCCCGGTGGGGCGCCTCATCCGAGCTATCCGCTTTGACGAGCTGCCCCAGCTGATTAACATTCTCAAGGGCGATATGAGCATCGTTGGCCCCCGCCCGGAGCGCCCGGAAATCGCAGCCCAGTACGAGAAGGAAATGCCCGCATTCAGCCTGCGCCTGCAGGTAAAAGCCGGCCTGACCGGCATCGCCCAGGTCTATGGACGCTATAACACCGAGCCGAGGGACAAGCTGAAGATGGATCTGATGTACATCAATAGAATGTCTTTGGCAGAGGATCTGAAGCTGATCTTCGCTACCATCAAGATCCTGCTGATGAAGGAAAGCACCCAGGGCGTAGAGCAGGGGCAGACTACGGCGGAGAAGACGGAGAAGGTTGTGGAGAAGTCGGCGTGAGGATCCTGTTTATGCCTGAAAGCACCGAGGGAGTTTCCGAGGGTCAAACCACTGCCATGAGTGGGAAAAGTCACTAAATATCGATAATTTTACATACTTTCAGCTGCTAAAAATTGGAAGAAATTCCAGAGTGGAGTCAGGCATAAATACACCTCTTACCGTGGCGTTAAGCCAGAAAGTCGACAAATTGCCCTACATAGGGGCGATATAGCACTCGTGATAGTGCAAAATGCTGAGAGCCTGGGCGTGAGCGAAGGCGAAATGGGGTCGAGTTAAGGCTTTTATGCCCCGAAAAAGCACTTTTATGGATGCGACGGTAGCCCGTGGGTTTATGTCTGATTGCACCGTGATGTATTACCGACACTGCGGTGACTTTCACATAGCGGTTTCGGAACTTGACGATGATAACATCATCTGCGATTTCATCCCGGTCTTGGAGATAACAAGTCGGCTGTGAGAGTGATGGTGATAACCACATGGCTGCAGAGATGCTCATTCGTGTGGGGTAATCCGGCAAAAGCAAGGGAGCTACGGTAGCATGGATGAGTGGAACCTGGAATAAAGGCAGGGGTTACCGTGGCGATGATAGTGCCATCGGAACTAAAGACGGGAGCTGCTGTGGCAATGATTTGTCGCAGAAACGTTTATTGCACCAGTTCAAAGACATAGCGGTAGTGTGACTCACACTGCTGAGGACGATTAGTAGAGCTTTATAAGAAAAAACGGCTCAGACTCTTTGAGATTGAGTCTGGGCTGTAATCTTTGATATGCGGAGAGGAGTAAGGACTAGGGAAGATGTTACATAAGGAGTTCGGCTTGATAAGCATTATCATGGCTGCTTACAATGCGGAAAAGACAATAGAGCAGGCGATTAACTCAGTGCTGCGTCAAACCTACACGGATTTTGAGCTGCTTGTGGTTAATGATTGCTCTAAGGATAGAACTGTGGAATTGGTCAAAAGCATTGCGGCAAAGGACAGTCGTGTGCGGCTTATTTCTAATGTAAAGAACAGCGGCGTGTCCTATACGCGCAAGCATGGTTTGGAAGAGGCGAAGGGTTCATGGATCGCAATCCTTGACAGTGATGATGCATGGGCACCGGAAAAGTTGGAAAAGCAGATTGCCCTTCAAAAAAGAATGAACGCTGATCTGCTTTTCACGGGTTCTGCTTTTATGGATTTGGATGGGCAGCCAATCGACTGGTATCTTCATGCTCCGGCAGAAGTGACCTATCGGCAGTTGCTGAAACAGAATGTGCTTTCTAATTCCTCTGCGCTGGTGCGCAAAGAGCTGTACGCAAAGCACTACGCAATTGGTGACGGGATGCACGAGGACTTTGCGATTTGGCTCAGCATTCTGAAGGAAGGAAAGAAAGCCTATGGCGTGGATGAGCCACTGCTCATCTATCGCATTGCAAAATCATCGAAGTCGGGCAACAAGGTCAAGGCTGCAAAGATGAACTGGAATACATATCGGTATGTCGGATTGAATCCATTGGCGGCATTCTATTACGAATGCTGGTATATGGTAAAAGGTCTACTGAAATATAAGAACTTGAAATAAAAATAATAGGAGAATCAAAATGAAAGTATGCTTTATTAATCCCCCGTTTAAGGCCGAGTACGGTAAGTTTTCTCGTGAGTCCAGAAGCCCTTCTATTGGTCACAGCGGTGTCCTGTACTATCCGCTTTGGCTGATTTATGCAGCTTGTGTTGCCGAAAAGAATGGATTTGATGTGGCTTTCATTGATGCTCCCGCCAAGCAGATGAATAAGGAGCAGACAATTGAGCGTGTGAAGAAAGAAGCGGCAGATGCAAAGCTGTTTGTGTTTGATACCAGTACGCCGTCTATTTACAGCGATGTGGAATTTGCTGGTACTATCAAGAAGATGTACCCGAACGCTTTTACTATGCTGGTCGGCACTCATCCTTCTGCGACGCCGGACGAAACCATTGGCATTAGCGAGCTGATCGATGGTTTGGCTCGCCATGAGTACGATTACATAGTGCGTGATACAGCTGTTGCCCTTCGTGATGGCGCAGATCTTGCTACCGTTCGTGGCTTAACTTATCGCAAAGATGGTGAAGTAGTCCATAACCCTGACGCAGAGCATATCACTGACTTGGATGAGATTCCCTACGCAGCAGAGTTTATTAAGCGTAGGCTCTGTGTGACTGATTATGTTTTCCCGGCAGCCGCTTTCCCGTCTATTCAGATCTTCACCGGACGCGGGTGCCCGGCACAGTGTAACTTCTGTGTTTATCCTCAGACGCTGCATGGTCATCGCTATCGTCTGCGCAGTCCGGAAAATGTCATTGGTGAAATCGAGTATATCGTAAACAACTTCCCGGACGTGAAAGAAATCGTGTTCGAGGATGATACCTTTACTATTAATAAGCAGCGTGTTTCTGAAATCTGCAATATGATGATTCAGAAGGGTATCAATAAGAAGATTCGCTGGCTGTGTAATGCTCGTGTGAATCTGGATTATGAGACCATGTGTCTAATGAAGAAAGCTGGCTGCCACCTGATTATCCCTGGTATTGAAAGCGTGAACCAGCAGATTCTGAAGAACATTCACAAGGGCACTACTGTTGAGCAGATTGAAGCCTATGTTGCAAATGCTCGTAAAGCTGGTCTGATGATTCATGCTTGCTACATGGTAGGAAATCAGGGCGAGACCCATGAGACCATGAAAGAAACGTTAGCCGCAGCTATGCGCTTCAAGACGGATACGGCGCAGTTCTTCCCGCTGATTCCTTATCCGGGAACGGGTGCATATAACTGGGCGAAGAGCAACGGCTATATTAATGGTAAGTACGATGAGTACATCCATGAGGATGGTACGTTGAACTGTATTATCAACACTCCGGAACTCTCTGCTCAGGAGCTGGTTGACTTCTGTGCTTATGCACGAAAGAAGTATTATATGCGTCCGTGGTACATTGGACATCGCCTTGCTCGTGGTCTGCGTGATCCGGAGGATCTGAAGAGAAGTTTGAAAGCATTCTGGCGTCTGAAAGATAGTCTGCTGAAGTAATGTGCTGAGGTGAAGTATGGTAATCCATGTAATTGGAACAGTAAATGGACAAGTCAATGAGGGTATGCGTAACGTTGCGACTCATTTGGCTAAAGAATTTGAAAAAGAGAATACCGTACTTTATTCTGGCCTGAAGCAGATTCCGCAGATTGTACTGAATGCTAGGCGAGCAGATGTTACGATGATTTTTGCTCGTGCCAACAAGCTGGTGTATACCTTGGCTTCGATTGTTACGAAGATGTGCAGAAACACTTGGATTGTTTTGGTACAGAATCCGGATTCGGATTTCATGGCGAGAAACAATAAGCATCCATTGAAGTGCAGTTATCTCTCTATCACAGAATGTGATATGAAGAATTTAAAAGTCGTCTCAGGCTGTAAGAAAAAATTGTTTTCTGTGGGCATCAAAGCGGATAAATTTGCACCTGTTTCAGTAGAACAGCAAAAGATGCTTAAACAAAAGTACGGATTTGACCCGTCAAAGCCGCTTGTTATTCATGTTGGTCATTGCTCGAAGGGACGTGGATTGGAGGATTTCGCAAAAATCCACACAGCGCAGCGAATGGTAGTTGCTAGTGGAATGTTTGAGGATGAGAATGTGGTCCGCATCCTGAATGAAGCAAAGGTGAAAATTCATAAAGGATATCTGGAAAATGTTGAAGAAGTGTATCAGATGGCAGATGCGTATCTGTTTCCAACAAGGTCTGCGGAGTTTGTAATTAGCATCCCGCTTTCTGTAATGGAGGCACTGTCCTGCGGTGTCCCCGTGATTGGGTATAAGAGCTTTGAAAATCTGAATGAAATCACAGGATCTGAAGGTGCAATTACTCTGGTTGACAATGCAGAGCAACTGGATAAAGTTTTGCCTGAAGTAATTAAGAAGAAGAGCGACCATTCTCTACTTGAAAAAACAGGCTCTTGGTGTGAAGTGGCGCAGAGTGTGCTAAGGATGGTTCGGGAGGAAAATGCATGAAACCGGCAATGATTAGCTTTATGGGCTTGGATGGTTCCGGCAAATCAACAAGTATTGACTATGCCTACGAACAGTTGAAAAAGCGTGGCTACAAGGTTGAAATTGTTCGAGCCGCTTACGTTATTGTTTTCCTGCGTGGAATTATTAAGCTCGGAAAAAAGATTTTAATGAAGAAGGACAGTGATCCTTTTTCAGGTGACTACAAGGCGTACTTGGAGAGCCTGCGTAAGAATGCGAACAAGGGCGGTGCCTATAAGATTTTCTCTTTCCTAACGACCATTGAGTTCAAATTGCAGATATTCTTCAAAATTCGTTTGAAGCGTTTCTTTGGTACGACTTTGCTGGTGGATCGTTACATCTATGATAATGTCGTGACTTATGCGGCAAATTTGGATTTGGGCGAAGAGTACATGGAAGAAACCATGAATGGTAAATGGAAGAATGCACCGCGCCCGGACAAAATTATTTATATCAAGACTCCTGTAGAAGTTTGCTGTTCTCGTAAGGACGACATTCCCGACCCGTTGTATCTGGAAATCCGTAAACCCCGTTATGAAAAGGTTGCAGAAATGTACAATGCAACAGTGATCGCTGGTGATCAGGATAAGCAGAAGATGCTGGACGAAGTCATGGCAGCCATCGATGAAGTACTGCCTCCGCTTAAAAAGTGATTAGATAGGAGTAGAAAATGGTACGAAAACTGATAATTCTTGGCATTGACGGTATGGACTGGGATGTGATTGTTCGATACAAGGATAAACTTCCCAATCTGTATGGCTTGATGCAGAAGAATAACTACCCTCACTTGCGCTCGGTTTTCCCGGCGGATACAACTCCGGCATGGTCCACGATTTATACCGGTCTTGACCCATCTGAGCATGGCATCATCAACTTTGTCAATGTTGGTGCAAAGGAGAATACATATAAGCCGCTGGTATTTGATGACAGTGCCTTTAAAGGCAAAGCTTTCTGGGATGTACTCAACAAGCAGGGACTTTCGTGTGCAGTAATTCTGCCAATGAACATCAAGGAAGGCTGGGAAATCAACGGCTTGATGATTACTCGTCCTTACGAGGGAAAGATTCGTGTCTATCCGCAGAACAAGGAGAGCATCTATAATCCGCGGTTTGATATTTTGGGCACCGATGGAAAGTTTACCTCAGAAAAGGATCTTCCCGCTCTGCGGGACGAGTTCTTTGCAAAAGTTAATGAAGAAATCAGGCTGACTCGGCTGGCAATTGAGAACGAGGATGTGGACGTCCTGTTCTCTTACTTCTCCACGACCGATGGTATTCAGCACGATTTCTGGCGGCACTGTGATCCAAACCATCCGGAGTATCCTGGCCCCAATGAGCATGAGAATGTGATTCGGGACATGTACATCGCCATGGATAACTATGTTGGCGAAGTGATGCAGAAACAGCCGAATACACCGCTTTTGATTATTAGTGACCACGGTCATGGTGCACGTCCGGTCTATACTGTGAGAATTAACGAGCTGCTTCGTCGTGGCGGCTATCTGGCACCTAAGGGTGGCGGAGATGGTTCCAAGCCTTCTACGAAGAAAAAGATTAAGAAGGTCATCAAGAAGACAGCATTAAGTGTTGTGAAGGGCATTGGTTTGCCAAAGTGGGCAATGAAGCTGGCAAAGAAGTTCCCCGTGTGGAAGAGCTTGTTTGCATCCAGTGCCGATTTTGATTGGGATAAGACGCAGGCATATCTAAGTGATCTTTCGGCTCTGAAGAATTATAGCTACGGTGGAATCCGCATCAACGACAATGTTGCGGACAAAGACAAGTTGGCTGATGAAATCATTGAGTATTTGAAGCCGATTAAGATTGAAGGCGAAGACAAGAACCTCTTCGAGTGGATTGTTCGTACCAACACTTTCTATCATGGACAGTACCTGAATAAGTATCCGGAAATCATCTACCAGATGGATGAACGCTGGGGCGGCGAATGGGAGCTTGGCAAAAATGTCTTTGAGAAGGGCGGCTTTATGTACATGATGTCGCCCGGTGGTCACCGTTGGAGAACGGCAATCATTTTTGCAAACAACTTTGAACTGAAGAAGAACAGCTACGAAATGACCGATATTTTTGATGTCATCATGGATGCGGTAAAGGGAGAATGAGATGCTAAGAGGGAGAAGACGAGAAATAGATACCGCAAAAGGGATAGGTATTCTGCTGGTTGTACTATGCCATGCGATATCTCCAGTAATGAAGAATAATGTGATAATGAATAATGTATACGGATTCATTTATACTTTTCATATGCCACTTTTTTTCTTCCTGGCAGGAGTTGTAGCCCCTATTAATAAGAAAGATAAAAAGAAACAGACGCGTTCAAAGATTGAACGATTGATGATTCCGTATTTTGCCTGGGCAATTATCTATTCACCATTAAAGATTATGTTTGCTGATTTGGCAAGAAATGCTGTGCAAATACCATGGTGGAGTTTGCTACTTGGAAATAACCCGGATGGAGAACTTTGGTTTCTTTATGTTTTATTCCTTCTTTCATTGGTTGTGATTTGGTTCCTAAATGAGAACAACGAGAGAATACTGCTTGTGTTGGCACTAATTATTACTTTTTTCTCACCGCTGTATTCTTCAAAATATGCTTTTCCGGGCATAAGTCTATCGTTTTCGTGCTACCAGATTGGATTTTATGCATTGGGAATATATTGCAGTGCAAGGTGGGAAGATGCCTGTAACTGGATCCAAAAGAAGAACGTTTCGCTAGCCTCGTTTGTTATTTGTACACTTTACGGTGCGGTGATACAACGTGGGGGGGTACTGGTGGATTAAGAGTGCACTAGCTATAGTGTCAATTGTATTCTTAATGTCAATATCCATTCGATTAAGCAAATCGAATGGAAAGATAAGCGGAGCACTCGATTATCTGGGATGTCATTCTATGGAGATATACATTATTCATGCGCCTATTTTAATCATCGGAAGAAAGGTGCTCCCACATTACGTCGGTAAAAACTGGGGATACGTGATCATATTAACTACTCTGGCAGTTGTTCTTTCGTTGATTATTGATAAATGTATTTTGAGTCGTTGGCAATGGATGGGGAGACTTCTAGTCGGCAAAAAGTGCAAAGAGGATTAGTAATGAAAAAAAGAAAGATACTCGTTTGGGAAACACTGGCGACAGTATCTGGTGGTCAGAAAATGACACTGACCGTTATGGATATGCTGTCAGATAAATTTGAGTTTTGCTGTCTAATTCCGGCAGAAGGAATGATGTCAGAAGAACTTAAAAGACGGAATATCCCGTATGTTCTAATGGGTGACCAGACGTTACCTACAGGTGTAAAGGGAAAGCAAGTGATTTTCCGCTACGGTTGGATGTCGGTAAAAAATGTATGGAAGTCACTCGGTGTGATTCGTAAGTATAAACCGGATATTCTCTACGCGCCGGGTCCGGCAGCTCTTCCTTGGAGTGCAGTTTGTGGAACGCTGACACGTAAGCCTGTTATCTGGCACTTGCATCATATTTTCTTGGATGGTGCAACGAAGAAGTTACTGAACCTCTGCGGTAGATGGAAGTCAGTCCGTGAGATTATTGCAGTCTCTAACTGCGTCGGAGATCAAATCGTAAATGAAGCAGCGCACAAAAAGGTAAAGGTGCTCTATAATCCCGTTGATGTCGAAAAGTATGCAAATGGATCTCCAGACCAGATTCTTACTGAGGTAGAAAATGCCTTGGGAAGAAAAATCACGGGGGGGGGTACTGATACTCACTCAAATTGGAGCAATTACCAAGAATAAGTGTCAGGATGTCTTTGTGAGGGTTATTCATGAAATGAAAAAACGCGGACATTCGGTCATTGGCATGATGATAGGTAATACCATTACTGAAGCCGATAGGAAGTACAAGCAGAGCATTGATACATATATCCGGGAACATGGTCTGGAACATGATGTTTATGCGCCGGGATTTCGATCTGATATTGCAGATATTCTGGCTGCAACAGATTGTGTGATTGTCCCCTCGTATGAAGGACTGGGATTGGTGGCAATGGAGGCTATGTGCGCAAAAACAAATGTTGTTGCGCAAGAATATGGTGGTTCTAATGAACTGATGAGGGCTGCTAAGACTGGAGAAATGTACACATCGAACAACTCGGAAGAAGATATTGCAGATGCCGTGGTTAGAGTGATGAACCAGCCTGATGATAGGCTGGAAAATGGATATCGGTTCTGTAAACAAAATAGCTACAAGAATTATAGCAAAGGTTTACATGGAGTGTTTGATTGCATGACATGAGCGGCCTTTGAAAAGGATGGTTTAAATGAGTCAAACAATTGTAATTGGACATATTGCGCTTATTCAGCGGTCGAAGAAACAGTGGTTTACAATTGAATTATTAAAGAAACTCCGAGCAGAAGGGTATGATGCTGTTGGAGTCTTTGCTGGTGAATGCAGAGAACCGGAATACATGAAAGAGTTAGATCAAAAAGTTGAACAGTATGGGCTAAAAGAGAGTGTTACCTTCTTGGGGCGTCGGAATGATATTCCAAACCTGCTGAAAATGATTGATATGCTAATTATTCCATCGGCATTTGAAGGATTCCCTCTTGCTGGTTTGGAGGCAGCCGCTGCCGGAGTTCCTGTAGTAGCGTGTAATGCAGCAGGTGCAGAGGAATTCGTCCGCGTGAGTGGAGACGGTGTTACATTTACAGAGGATGATGTTGACAGCGCAATTAAGGCAGTAAAAGGTGTTATGCGAGAATTTGGAATGTACAGTAATTCTGGTGTTGAATTTACGAAAAAGGTGTCGCACTCGGAATACAGTGAAAAAATAGGCGATTTATTTGACCGTGTGATTAGTACAAGGTAAGGTAGGTAATAAGATGAAAAAACCACTCGTTTCGATTGTAATACCGGCATATAATGCTTCAAACTATCTGTCTGAAGCCATTGACTCTGCGCTCGCACAGACCTATGAAAACTACGAAATTATTGTTGTAAACGATGGGTCACCAGATGATGGCGCAACGCGAGCAGTAGCGCTATCATACGGGGACAAAATCAGATATTATGAAAAGGAAAACGGTGGATGTGCATCGGCATTAAACTATGGAATAGAGAAAATGCGTGGAGAGTGGTTTTCTTGGCTATCACATGATGATTTATACTTGCCCGAAAAGTTAGAAAAATTAATTGCACTTATTGATCGATATGGATTGAATCCGGAAAGCGTCGTATTAGGGTGTAACGATTTCATTATGGGATCAGACAAAAAAAGAAAACGCAACCTTTTTAACAATTCCGCGGGCGTTCTATCTCCTGATCGAGCATTTGGAGAAACCTTAAATGTTAAGACATTCAATGGGTGTGGATTACTGATCCCCAAAACAATACTCCAAGAAGTAGGAGCGTTTCGAACAGACTATAAACATCTGCTTGATCGAGAATTATGGATGCGCATAGCAGTAGCGGGATATTCGTATTGTTATGCCGATGAAGCACTGGTTGTTTCGAGAGTTCATGGACAGCAGATAACTGTAAAGGCACAATCGCTGCTTTATTCAGAAGAAAGTAAGCTGATTAATGACTATGAGGTTATTTTGAAAGAGAAGAAGATGTTTGATTGCTTGAAGCATCTATGTTATTTTGCGTTCAAACGTAAACACTATGACTTGGGACAAGAGATTTCGCAATACTTGAAAGAGAGTAAAAAGATGGACACTAGAGCAAATATTGAAATCATTAGATATAAAATGGAAGGGCAAATCAAAAGAACTGTGGGTTCATTTTATAAGCGAATGATTAGAAGAGGATGAGTTGACATGCAGGTGAGACAATTTGGGGTGATTAAGAAAAGTAGCGTATTCTTGTTCCTTTTGGGAGCATTGTTTATCTATAACACATCTACGTTTTTGAGGTTGAAGTTCAATTTTTACTTGGACATAGTGCTGTATGTTGCCTTTGTTATCCTAACGATGTCTCACGGTTATTCCTGGAGATTGTTTACAAGCCCTGTGACGATATGGTTTATTCTATCAATTGCGACCGTGCCGTTGTTTCTGATGAACGGGGTTGAGGGTGTGTGGATGACATATCTAGCAGGCTATATACATATCTTCTTTTGGACGGCAGTAGCTGTGTTCCTAATGGACAATTATTCTGTGACTGAAATCAAGAAATATGTTGGCATTCAAACTATCCTATTGGGAGTTTGTGAAATAGCAACAATTAGAGCGCTGAGTCTTTATCCGCTAGCGGCACGTGGAATGTATGGTCATGCGGATGGCATCAGCAGTACAGATTTTCTGCATAAGATGGGATGTGGAGGCTTTGGCTTTATCTATGGAATGGTATTCTTATCATTGGGATATGTTTCTGTGCTTAGCAACCGTATCCAGACGAAAAAATACAAGAGTTTCGTTATTGTCGCTTTGGCGTTGGCTCTGTATACGATCTTACATGCAGGGTTTTCGACTGCAATTATATTGACGGCTGCGGGCTTCGCCTGTTGCTTTCTTTATGCCAACAATAATAAAAGGTGGGGCCTTATTCTGACTGTACTGGCCAGTATGTTGATCATTGTTTATGCAAGAGATATAGTTAGCATGGTTCAAATGCTTATGAGCGAACTCGGAGTTGACATTGTTTCTGAGAAGATGGGGAAGATACTGTATGCTCTTGATACTGAGAATATTATGTCACTGACGAGATTTCAGGTGTTTAGTATTTCAGTAAATGGATTCTTGCGCAATCCGATTTGGGGTTCTGGTATTGCAGGAACAGATTCGCAACTGTTGGATATTTTTTCGTATATTGGTATGTTTGGTGTCACATATGTCGGTTTGCTTTTCAGCGCATTCTCAGAATTGAAAAGACGTGCATTACCAAGGTATATCGTCACAATTCAGACAGTTGCCATTCTTTTGGCGACATTGAACCCTTTTAATGATATGACACTAATGTCAATGGTTTTTGGATTTGCACCTTTGATTGTTTTTACTGCACAAAATAAGAATAGTGAACGGACGGATGAATAATGAAGGTAATCCATATTAACGTGTCCGCTTCGGGAAGTACAGGTGGGATTTCTCGGGCGATTGGAGACAAAATCAGAGCAAACGGAAATCAGTATCTACTTCTGTACGGAATTAATCATACAGATGATGTAGATGCACGGCGTATCAATGATTATTTTGATACGCATTTACATGATCGTCTATCGAAGCTCACGGGATTGCAGGGTTACTTTTCTTTCTTTCATACAATTAGTGTAATCCAAATCATAAGAAAGGAAAAGCCTGATATTATCCATTTGCACAATATTCATGGAAATTACCTATGTTTACCACTGCTTTTTCGTTATCTAGCCAGAATGAGTTTTCCAATCGTTATTACACTGCACGACTGTTGGTTTTTTACTGGAAAATGTCCACATTATACGGATATAAAGTGTGAAAAATGGAAACAGAATTGTGGACATTGTCCTCAGCTGAGAATTTACCCTAAAAGCTATTTCTTTGACAGAACAGCAAAGTGTCTCAAAGATAAGAGAAAATGGTTCGGCTGGATAGAAAGACGATTGACTGTTGTTGCTGTGTCTGATTGGCTGAAGCAAAATGCGGAGCAATCATTCTTAAATAAAGCTCAAATATGTAGGATTTACAATGGTATACCAACGGATGTTTTCAAAATAATAAATGTTGACCCTATTATTGACAGAAAATACGGTCTCTGCGGTAAATATGTAATACTTGGCGTTGCATCTGTTTGGGATCCTCGGAAAGGAATGAGCGATTTCCTGAAGCTCTCTATGTGTCTGGATATTGATGAATGTATTGTCATGGTAGGTTTGTCTCCAAAACAATGTGAGAACCTCCCGAAGAATATTGTAGGTATTCCTCATACTGAGAGCCAAGCGGATTTGGTACAGCTTTACAATCGTGCAGATGTACTCTTTAACGCATCCACCGAGGAAACTTTCGGCATGGTGACAGCAGAAGCAATGTCTTGTGGTACGCCAGTTATCGTGTATAACTCTACAGCTTGCCCCGAAATTGTGACAGAAGATACCGGAGTTATAGTTCCGCCGCACAATATTACCGAGGTAAATAGAGCTGCAAGAATGATGAAAGAAAGTGGCTTTAAGAAAACAAATCGATTCAACTGTAGAAAAAGAGCACTAGAGCATTTTTCAAAAGAGTTTATGGCGGAGCAGTACGCATCATTGTATGATGTGGTCATAAATAAATCCGTTATAAACTGACCGAAAGTGCCATCATTTTCATACAAAAACCGTAAGCGCACTAAGGAGACAACAAAATGAAGTATATTGGTTATTATCCAATAGAAGAAGGAAAAGGTATCAAGCGGAATTCATCTCCTGCTGGTAAAAGTAAGATGGATTACATAATTAGTTTAATAAATCGAAACAATCAGAGTGTAGAAATAATATCAGCATGTGATTCAGTGTATGGGTTTGCACAAGGATGCAAGAAAAAGCTTGAAGGTGGAAATACAATTCAGATCTTTACCTCACTGGGCAAACGGAATAAGATGAGCATCATAATAGATTATATTATTATGAAGTTACAACTGTTGCGTGCACTTATGAAAATTAAGCGCGGCGAAACAGTGGTATGCTACCATTCTCTAGGATATGCTAAAATGGTATACTTACTTCATCGTGTTAAGAAGTTCAACTTGGTACTTGAAGTAGAGGAGATATATCAGGATGTTGTTCCTTGCGGAGCATGGAAAGCCTATTGGGAGAGAAAAATCATTTCTGGAGCTGACGGATATATTTTGGCGGCAGAGGAGCTTTCAAGTGAAATACCACTGAAAAAACCATATATTGTAATAAATGGTACCTATCGATCAGAGTTAGAACGCCACGAGTGTTTCAATGACGAAAAAATACATTGTGTTTATGCTGGGACATTTGATCCAACGAAGGGCGGTGCTGCTGCTGCTGCTGCTGCAGAGTTTCTGCCAGAGAATTACCATGTACATATTCTTGGATTTGGCACAGATGAACAAATAGAGCAATTAAAGGATTTGATTTCAACCATCCAAAAGAAGACCAAATGCACCTTGACATATGATGGATTGAAGTCTGGTGAAGAGTACATTCAATTCCTGCAAAAATGTCAGATTGGCCTTTGCACACAAATCCCAGATGCAAAGTATACAAAGACATCTTTCCCTTCAAAGGTTTTGGTATATTTGGCAAATGGACTACGAGTCTTGTCGGTGAGAATTCCAGCGGTAGAAAATTCAGCAGTTGGTGGAGTCCTCTATTACTATGACAAGCAGTCGCCGCAGGAAATTGCAAACGCAATTATGGATATCCCGATGGAAGAAGGCTATAACAGCAGGCAGCTTCTGAATCAGCTGGATAAGGATTGCGAAAATAATCTAAAACGGTTGATGGAGAAAATTAACAATGAATCTGATTGAGAAACTCAAATCGAAGGATAATACCGGAATTGTTCTTCGCAACACCTTGATGGCTATAATTGTAAAAGGTGGCTCGCTGTTTATTGCATTGTTCACAACTCCGGCTTATATGCACTTCTTCAATAATGACGAAGTGCTTGGAGTATGGTTTACACTACTCTCTGTACTCTCATGGATACTGAACTGCGATATGGGTATAGGCAATGGGCTAAGAAACCATCTGGTTTATGCCATTAATGAGAAAGATTGGACTAAAGCCAAAAAATACATTTCATCATCATATCTGTTTCTTTCCGGACTTGGTGTACTCATTCTTCTGATGGTAGTCGTTGCAGGAAAATTTGTGAGCTGGAATAGGGTTTTTAATATTCAGACTGACCTAGTAGATGCCGACACAATGATTAAAGCAGTGCAGATTCTACTGGCATCTATTATTCTCCAGTTTGTTCTACGGCTGGTTACATCAGTTTTGTATGCCTTGCAGGAAGCGTTTGTTCCCGGTTTGCTCAATCTCTTAACCAACGTGATGATGCTGGGATATGTACTGACTTCCAATGCACTGGGTAGGAATAATAGTTTGGTAGCACTCGCGTCTGCTTATCTTATAGCGGTCAATTTGCCACTGGTTATTGCAACAGTCTGGGTTTTTATTTGCAAGATTCCAGAAACCCGGCCATCCCTTGCATTTTTTAGAAAAGATTACGCAATGTCAGTCCTGAAGGTCGGGACGGTTTTCCTGTGGCTTCAGGTGATTGCAATGGTTGTTGATAACACCAACAATTATCTTATTACGCTGTTCGTCGGAAATTCTGCGGTTGTTGAATATCAGGTTTATAACAAAATTTTCAACCTTCCGATGACTATGGTGATGCTGGTTACGACTTCGCTGTGGTCTACAATTACAAAAGCAAAAGCGGAGAACGATTGGAAGTGGATTCGAGCGAGCTACAACAAATATATGAAGATTGCTTTCCTACTAGGGTTGGCGGAGTTTGCAGTGATTATTCCGCTCCAGTGGATATTTAATTTCTGGCTTAGAGATAAGACAATTCCGGTTAATTATGGAATTGCAGCGATTTTTGCTCTGTCTGGAACCATTATGAGCCTGCGAACCATACTTGCGAATTATTCAAACGGCTTGTGTGAATTGAGAGTGCAAACGATTTATATGACCATCGGAGCAGTAGTTAATATTCCGCTTGCGTATGTGTTTTCACGTATTTCTGGAAGTTATATCGCAATTGTTTTGGCAAACATTATTTCGATGGTGCCATATTGCATTGCACAGATGCTGTGGTGTCAGAAGTACTTCAAGGCGAAGGTGGAGCAATAAATGGAAAAAAAGAAGAATGCTTTTATAGATTACGTAAAGGGTATTGCAATTCTTTTGGTATTAGTGGGGCACTGTATTCAGTATGGCAGTGGGGCTTCTTTTTTAGAAAATGGTGAATACTGGAATAATATCGTTATGAAAGTGATTTATAGCTTTCATATGCCGCTCTTTGTTGCAGTTAGCGGCTATTTATTCTGGTTTAGCGTGAAAAATCATGGAATGGTTAATAGTATTAAAACCCGTATCGTAAGACTAGTGCCTGTCTGTTTTACATGGGCAATTATTCTAAGCCTTGTTGATTTCGCAAAAGGGGAATTTACAGGTGTTAAGCATACAGCTTACTATTTTTTGACGGATTTCTGGTTTTTGTGGGCCATTATTTTTTCAACGGTCTGTGTGGCGCTGATTGAGTTTATCCATAATAAATTCGGGGGGGGTACGCTGGTGTAGCTGTTGCGCTACTTATAGGCGCATTCACCTTAACGCCCGATGCTTTGTGGTCACACACATATAAGTACGTTGCTCCATATTTCATTGGTGGATACTATTATGCGAAAAAACAGAAAAAATGGCTGAAGTCCAATGTGGTTGGCGGCGTATCGACGCTGCTTTGGGCAGTTTTGATGCTGTTTTACTCCAAAGATTCCTATATTTATACTACGGGAATAACAGTTTTTAGAAAAGAGAATGTATGGAATCAGCTTGGAATAGATGCTTATCGTTATTTGGTAGGCATTGTAGGAGTTATAGCGGTTATCTGGATTTTGAAAAAGCTCTATGCCGTCATTGCGTCACGCGAAGAATCGTGGGTGACATCCGGTCGGGGAATGGTTGAGTATATGGGGAGAAACTCCATTATCTATTATATTTTATCAAACTATTTGTTTATATGGATTATGCCGGAGGTTACAAAGGTCTTTACATTTAACATCATTTTGATGTTAGCGGAAACCTTTATTGTAGCAGTACTATGTGACGGGATTGGCAGAGTAATAAAGCGATTCAAGCCGCTTTCTCGGTGGTTGATAGCGAATTAACAAGTGGAGGAGAATAAAATGAATACAGGTTTTCAAGTTGCTTATTTGATAATGTGTCATAAAAATCCGAATCAGGTTAATCGGTTGATTTCAAAAATGCAGTCGGATGATTCAGTCTGTTTTGTTCATGTTGACAGTCAGGCTGATTTTACACTTGAAAAAATTGGGGGGGTACTGACTAAAAAACGCTATCACGGTGCATTGGGAAGTTACTCGCTAGTTCAGATTTCGGATGAATTGATGCGTTGCGCAAAGGAATATGAAAAAGAAAAAGGCGTTCATTTCAGTTACTTCTGCTTGATGTCTGGTCAGGACTACCCATTAAATAATGCTACATCCATTAATGAAGAACTTTTTGAAAACTACCCTGCACCGTATATTGATTGCACACCTTGCGCCAAGGGTAACTGGGTGTACAATGGTTCACGGCATTCATCTTGGTGGAACAAAGCTAATATTGTGATAAATAGATGGATGGCGAAGCCGGGTTTGAAGAGAAAGCTGCTCAAGAGTCCGTTACTCATTGCTGATCTAATCACAAGCAAGTGGATGAATCCAAGAGCAGAATTATTAAAAAAGGGAGTTGACCTGTACGGCGGGTCTGCATGGTGGATATTGCCGGATGACATGGTCGATTATTTGTTGGAAACCGCAAAGAGTTTCGCGCCTGATAGTAAATTCTATCCGTTGTCTGGAGTAGGAGTGCCCGAGGAAAATTATTATCAGACGGTGTTGATGAATTCTTCCTTTAAGTCAAGAATTAAGGTTAACCCGCCGGAAATGGTGGCGCAGAACTGCAAAACCTATGCGAATTTCTCACCTGAAGGAAAGCCGTTTACTGGACACCCGTATATCCTTACCAGGGAAGACGCAACCCGTTTGACAGAACTGGCAAAAAATAAATTTTTTGCCAGAAAATTTGATGAAACGGTAGATTCAAGTGTTTTTGATTGGATAGACGAGAATTTACTGTGTAATAAAAACGAATAAGTAGGAGGAAATAAAAATGTCTGCATTTGATAACGCAACCCTTATGATCACTGGTGGTACTGGTTCTTTTGGTTCTACCGTTCTGAAGCACTTCCTGGATTCTGACCTGAAGGAGATCCGCATCTTCTCTCGTGATGAAAAGAAGCAGGACGATATGCGCCACGAGCTTCAGGCCAAGCACCCGGAGAACGCCAAGAAGGTCAAGTTCTACATCGGTGATGTCCGCAATCCCCAGTCTATCCGTGACGCAATACCCGGTGTTGATTACATCTTCCACGCTGCCGCTCTGAAGCAGGTTCCCTCCTGCGAGTTCTTCCCCATGCAGGCCGTCCAGACCAACATCATCGGTACTGACAACGTTCTGCACGCTGCCATCGACGCAGGCGTTAAGCGTGTTGTCTGCCTGTCCACCGATAAGGCAGCCTATCCCATCAACGCCATGGGCATCTCTAAGGCTATGATGGAGCACGTCATCTATGCTAACGCCCGTGTGGCTGCGGAGCGCGGCGGCACCACCATCTGCTGCACCCGTTACGGCAACGTCATGTGCAGCCGTGGCTCTGTCATCCCGCTGTTCATCGACCAGATCAAGGCTGGCAACCCCATCACCATCACCGACCCCAACATGACCCGCTTCCTGATGAATCTGGACGAGGCTGTGGATCTGGTTATGTTCGCCTTCCAGCACGCCAACCCCGGCGACCTGTTCATCCAGAAGGCTGATGCTTCCACCATTGGAGATTTGGCTAAGGCTGTCCAGCAACTGTTCGGCGATACCGGCACGAACATCATCGGGACTCGTCACGGCGAGAAGCTGTTCGAGACTCTGATGACCCGTGAGGAGCGTCTGCGCAGCCAGGATATGGGTCATTATTTCCGTGTTGCTGCGGATAACCGTGACCTGAACTACGACAAGTTCGTGGTCAAGGGTGAAGTACATACCATGGCAGACGAGTCCTACACCAGCCATAACACTACCCGTTTGGATGTGGAAGGTACTGTCAAGAAGATCCTGACCACCGAGTATGTCCAGAACGTACTGAAGGGCATCCCGAATGTCTAAAGAAAAGTTGCTGCTGGTGGGCGCTGGCGGCTTTGGGCGCATGGTAGCGGAACAGGCGATGCTCCAATACGACTGTGCCTTTGTGGATGACGGACAAGCAGTGGGCACTGAGATCTGTGGCATTCCGGTGGTTGGCAGTCTTGCTGATTTGCCGGAGCTGCGGAAGGTGTATGGTTTGCTGGTGGTGGGCATCGGCAATAACCGGTTTCGGGCACAGGTGTATGAGAAGGCGAAAGCCCTTGGCTTTGCTTTTCCCAATATCGTTGTGCCCAGCGCCTACATCAGTCCATACGCAAAGTTGGGCTGTGGCTGCGTGGTGCTGCAAAATGCCTGTGTCCAGAATGGTGCGTCCGTTGGCAACGGTGTTCTGCTGAATGCCGGAACGGAAATCCACTGTGATGCAGCGGTAGGGGACTACGCTTTGATTTACACCAACAGTGTTGTTCGTACCGGCGCAACGGTGGGGAACTTTGCCCGCATCGGCAGCAACTGCACCATCTGCAATAGCGCAACTGTGCCAGATGGCGCAGATATTCCGGACTGCACCGCAGTACATTAAAGAGGTGAGAGGATGAACATTCTAGTCACAGGTGCCAAGGGTATGGTGGGAACCGCCCTTGTGAACAACCTGAAAAATATACGGGATGGGAAGAACAAGACCCGTCCGAATCTGCATATTGAGGAGATCTACGAATACGATCTGGATTCCACGGCGGAAGAATTGGATGCGTACTGCCAGAAGGCGGACTTTGTGTTCAATCTGGCGGGGGTGAACCGACCGGAAAACCCAGAGGATTTCATGAAGGGCAACTTCGGCTTTGCATCTGATCTGCTGAACTGCCTGAAAAAGCACAACAACAAGGCAACCATCATGTTGTCCTCGTCCATTCAGGCTACGTTGGCTGGGCGCTTTGGCAACAGTGAGTATGGCCGAAGCAAGAAGGCAGGCGAGGAGCTGTTCTTCAATTATGCCAAGGAGACCGGTGCGAAAGTGGCGGTTTACCGCTTCCCGAATTTGATGGGGCACAGTCGCCCGAAGTACAACAGTGCCGTCAGCACCTTCTGCTGGGCGGTTGCCAATGATGAGCCGTTTACGGTCAATGACCGCAGTACCGAGCTGGAACTGCTGTACATTGATGACCTCGTGGAGGGCATGTTCGACCTGCTGGAGGGCAGGGAGCAGCACTGCGAGTTCGATGATGTGGAAACGGTTCTGAAAGCGGATGGCCGCTATTGCTGCGTGCCCGTGACGCATAAGGTTACGCTGGGCGAAATCGTAGATCTGCTGCAGGAGTTCAAGGCACAGCCCACTACGCTTATGATGCCGAAAATGCCGGATGGCTCTTTTGCAAAAAAGCTGTACTCCCTGTACCTGACCTATTTACCCACCGACAAATTCAAGTATACACTGAAGATGAACGTGGACAACCGAGGCTCCTTTACCGAGCTGGTTCACACGGCGGATTGCGGACAGGTGTCCGTCAACATCAGCCGACCGGGCGTCACCAAGGGACAGCACTGGCATAACAGCAAGTGGGAGCTGTTCATCGTGGTCGCCGGTCACGGGCTGATTCAGGAGCGCAACATCAACACCGGCGAAATGGTGGAGTTCGAGGTCTCGGGAGACAAGATCGAGGCCGTCCACATGATTCCCGGCTGGACGCACAATATCATCAACCTGTCCGAGACGGAAAACCTGGTCACGGTGATGACCTGTAATGAAGTATTCAATCCGAACCATCCGGATACCTTCTTTGAGCCGGTGTGAGAGGAGATAAACAATGGCTGATTATAGTAATGTATCCTTTAAAAATAATGGCAAACTGAAGCTGTTGATCATCGTCGGTACACGCCCGGAGATCATTCGATTGGCGGCAGTTATCACAAAATGCAGGAAGTATTTCGATACGATTCTGGCGCACACTGGTCAGAACTACGACTACAATCTCAACGGCGTGTTCTTCCGCGATCTGGAATTGGACGATCCGGAGGTGTACATGAACGCGGTGGGCGCGGATCTCGGCGAGACGATGGGCAACATCATCGCCGAGAGCTACAAACTGATGGTCGCCATCCGGCCGGACGCAGTACTGGTGCTGGGCGATACGAACAGTTGCCTTTCCGTGATCGGCGCAAAGCGGCTGCACATTCCGATCTTTCACATGGAGGCGGGCAACCGCTGCAAGGACGAGTGCCTGCCGGAGGAGACCAACCGGCGCATCGTCGACATTATCTCGGATGTGAACATGGCGTATTCCGAGCACGCGCGGCGGTATCTGGCCGACTGCGGTCTGCCCAGGGAGCGCACCTATGTGACGGGCTCGCCCATGGCCGAGGTGCTGCATCAGAACCTTGCGAAGATCGAGGCCAGCGACATTCACGCCCGGCTGGGGCTGGAAAAGGGCGGGTACATCCTGCTGTCCGCCCATCGCGAGGAGAACATCGACACGGAGAAGAACTTCAATTCGCTGTTCACGGCCATCAACAAAATGGCGGAAAAATACGACATGCCCATTCTGTATTCCTGCCATCCCCGCAGTCGGAAGCGTCTGGAGCAGAGCGGCTTCCAGCTGGACAAGCGCGTGATTCAGCATGAGCCTCTGGGCTTCCATGACTACAACTGTTTGCAGATGAATGCCTTCTGCGTGGTGTCCGACAGCGGCACGCTGCCGGAGGAGAGCAGCTTCTTCACCTCCGTGGGACATCCATTCCCGGCCGTGTGCATTCGCACGTCCACCGAGCGCCCCGAGGCGCTGGACAAGGGCTGCTTCATTCTGGCAGGCATCGATGAAAAGAGTCTGCTGCAGGCCGTTGATACCGCTGTGGAAATGAATCAGAACGGCGATTACGGCATCCCTGTGCCGGATTATGTGGATGAGAATGTGTCTGACAAGGTCGTGAAGATCATCCAGAGCTATACGGGCGTGGTCAATAAGATGGTGTGGCGAAAGGGCTGAACGTGACAAACGAATTCAAAGCGCTGATGCAGTTGGTTGGTGCGGCTGCACAGGGAAAAGCGGTTTCGGGTTTGCCAGATGATATGGATTGGCCGAAAATCGAGCGGCTGGCGGATGAACAGGCGGTGCAGACTCTGCTGGGGTATGCGCTGCGTCTGTCTTCTGCGCTGGATTGTCCGGCCGAGCTGCGGGAAAGTCTGGTTTCGCAGATGCGGCAGGAGGCTTTTTCCAATCATGCATGGAAGCATTCGACGCTGCAGCTACTGGCGGAGATGAATGCGGCGGGGATTCCTGCGCTACTCATCAAGGGCTATGCCGTGGCGGATTGCTATGCCGCACCGGACTGCCGCATGTCGGGCGATACGGATTTGCTGATCGAGCCCAAGAATGAAAAGCGCGCCTGCGCGTTTATGAAAGCGAACGGCTTCGCCGTGGAACGTCGCTGGACAAACGGACATCATGATGTGTGCCATCATCCGCGGCTGGGCTGCGTGGAGCTGCACGTCATGCTCTATGACGAGATCGTAGAGGACGTGTGGTTCGGAAGGATGGACGGCAGAGAATTTGTGTGCGAGCCGCCCATTGAGGCAGAAACGCCGGATGGCTGTTACCGCACGCTGGGCTATACGGATCATATGATCTTTCTGATGCTGCACCTGATCAAGCATTTCATCCTGACCGGCATGAGCCTGCGGATGATGCTGGACGTGGCGCTGTTTTTCAGCCGTCATGCGGAGAGGATCGACAGCGCGCGCTTCTGGAAGACCATGGAAAGCTTGAAATACGGCACGATTGCCCAGAGCATTCTGTGGGCGATAGTTCGGTATTGCGGGATAGATGCGACGTCCCTTCCGGGACTGTGCGAGGCTTGTCCGAAGCAGGTGGGTATGATCTTGGACGATCTGGAAAACGGCGGCTGGCTGGGCAAAATAGACGAGAAAGCTCGGGAGGAAGGCTGGTACGAATACAACCGACAGTTGCTCATGAAGAATCGAAGCAAGGCGCAGTACCTGCTTTTTATGCTTCGTTGGAAAATAGGTGCGTATCTAAAGGCACTGTTTCCATCCCGGAAAACACTGGCGATTCGGTACCCTTGTGTGCAAAAGAGCGCACTTCTCATCCCGCTCGTCTGGCTGCACCGGCTGATATTCAGGGGGAGTCGGGTAGTAAAAAAAGGCGCGCTGACGACTTATATCATAACGGATGAAAAGAAGATTGGTACTTCGGCGCAGGAGCGCGTGCAGATGTTCAAGAATTTAGGGATGATGGACTGACAAGTATGCATGGTGTTTTACAGAAAAACGTAAAAAGGGAAACGACCTTGACGGAAAAGAAAGAAACAAACGCCTTGCTTGCGCTATTGGCGCATGAAATATTTGATCAGGCGATGGACATCGACGCCTCCACGGTGGACTGGTCAGCAGTTCTTGCGGAGGCTCAGCGCCACAAGGTGACGGCGCTGATGTATCCGGCGATTCGGTCGATGGACGGTGTGCCCGAGGCGATCTTCAACAAGGTGTGCGGTACGGCAATCGCTGTTGCAACGGCTTCGGAAGCGATGCTGAAGGAGCAGCGGAGAATCCTCGACCTGCTGGAGGCGCATCAGATTCCCTGCGCTGTTCTCAAGGGCACCAGCGTTGCGTATCTCTATCCGCATCCCGAGCTTCGGACGATCGGAGACATCGATATCCTTGTAGATGAGGAAAATCTGGATGAAGCCTGCAGAGCTTTGCAGGCGGATGGCTTTGCTCCCTCATATACGGCGGAGAAGCATCTGTGCCTTCAAAAGGGAGCCGTGTGGGTGGAAATGCACCGGATGGTCTCCGTGTTTCCGGAAAGCGAGAAGGGACGCTTTACAAAGCAAACCATGGCGGATGCGCTGCACCATATCCAGACGGCAGAAATCGACAGCGTTCGTTTCCCGATGCTGAGCGGTGCATATCAGATCATTGCGCTGCTGGCGCACATGGAGCAGCATTTGGCCACTTCCGGCATTGGGCTGCGGCAGGTCTGCGATTGGGCGGTCACGGCGCATGCGCTGCGCAATTGCTTTGACGGCGAGACACTTGCGCTCCTGGAGCGCTGCGGGCTTTTGCGGTTTGCCAGGATCATGACGCGGCTGTGCGAAAGGTATCTGGGACTGCCACCATGTTCATGGATCACAGATGCATCCGATGCACTGGTGGACGCTATGCTGGCTGACGTACTTGACGGCGGAAATTTTCAATCGCAATACACAAAACGCCCCTTTGCTGCTGTCCTGACGGACGCCTATGACGTTTCAGGAAAGGGAAGAAACAGCCTGTTTCGCAATTACATTCGGTATCTCAAAAAGTATCTTCGGCAAAACGAGCCATGGGCAAAGAGTAGACTGTGGATCCCGGTTTTCGGCGTTTTCCTGCCTGCTCGCTGGGGTGTGCGGGTGCTATTGGGCAAACGGAAGAAGGTCAACCTGACGCACGCTGCCGGTATGGCACGGGAGCGGGAAAAACTGCTTCGGGAATTGGAACTATACAGGTGATTCAGATCATGACATAAGTGAAACTTATGATCAAATAATGAGAAAAACATATGATCTTATTACTCGTAGGCAGCAGCCTTACCATCCTCATGGTATTCATCACGCGGCAGCTGACGATCAGTCTGTCGCCGGAGCGGTTCCGGAGCGTTATACGGCTTTTACTGCCCGCGTATCTGCTGCTCAACCTGTACTTCACGCTCCTGATGCGCGAACCGAGCGAAGATCGGCTCGTCACGCTCGTGCCGCTGCGATCTTACTTTGCCGTTCTCGGCTGGGATATTCAATCGTTCTCCGCTGTAGGACAACTGCTGCAGGGCGCGTGGGAGGAGCCGATTGCTTTCGCATTTGAGCCGCTGATTGGCATTGTGCAGAACCTCATTCTGTTCATGCCTTTCGGCTTTCTGCTGTACGCCGTAACCGATAAGCCGCGAACATCACGTATTTTACTGCTTGGCTTTGCCTTGTCGCTGGCCATCGAGCTGTGCCAGATGTTGTTCCATCTCGGCTGGTTTGAGGTGGATGATATTCTGCACAATGTCCTGGGGACGTATCTCGGCATATGCCTGTACCGGCGCGCTGTAAGGCGCTCCTATTCGCAATAATGCTTCACCAACAACCAGTACTCTTCCATGAAAGACGCACGTCAGCGCACGTCTCAACAATAACATGCCGTACCAATAACACGCCTCAGAAATAACACTTATTCGCAGAAATAATCCTTCCACTGCCTTTCAAGGGATGCACCGCAACCCTCTGAAAGGTACTGTCAAGAGTTATGCGCAAATACAACAGCGTCA
>ULRD01033322.1_pt1 | contig 29693 bp, 29 predicted proteins | sample 1955181 | NCBI WGS metagenome assembly ULRD01 (sample SAMEA4835675, study PRJEB28245) | human gut metagenome | biome: gut microbiome; material: fecal sample | place: Denmark | collected 2008
GTTGTTCGCGTCTCGCCAACTGCCAAACGCAAGGAGCATTGTACCAAACAATGCTCCCTTTGTCAACAAGTTTTGCGGCGAATTTTTAATTTTTTTGCGGCAGATAATCCAGCGGCGACACGCTCTGCCCGGAGGCCGCGACCGACAGATGCAGGTGGCTCTCCTGTGCCGACTCGCAGCCGGCGGAATCGCCGACCGAGCCGATGGTATCCCCAACGGAAACCTGATCGCCGACATTCACCGTCGGGATTGACTCAAGATTGGCGTACGTGCACCGCAGCCCGTCCTCCCGCTCGGTCACGACGGTCGTGCCGTACAGATCATCGTAATACACCTTTGTGACCGTGCCGGACGCCATGGCCGAGACGACCGCGCCGTACTTGGCCTCGATGTCAATGCCGTCATGCGTGCGCCAATCCGACATGGTCTCGTCATAGGCCAGCGCCGTCATGGCATACGGCCGCAGCACAGCGCCGTCCACCGGCCAGACATACTTGTCCTGCGCCCCCGTCTCAGCGGCGTCCTCGGCCGGAATTTCCGGCTCCGGTGTCATCTCCGGTGTGTGTTCCGCCGTCTCCGGCGCAGGGATTGTCGGCGCGGGCGTTACTTCCAGCACCGCGTTCTGATTGCGTCCGTCATCCATAGTCTTCGTACCCGACAGCAGTGACCAGGCGGAAACGCCGATCACCGCTGCGCACAGGACGAGGGCTATGTAGAAGCCCTTGCCTTCGATGAAGCGTACGGATCTCTTCTCCGGTTTTTTGTCCTTGTTCGGTTCCATCGTGTTTCCCTCCAAGAAAAAAGGTGTTTGCATGGGTATTGTCACCCACGCAAACACCTTTTATACCGGTTTGGGAAAATTACTTTTTGATGCTGAAGAATGCATCCTTGCCGGGATACTGCGCCACGTCAAACAGCTCGTCTTCGATGCGCAGGAGCTGGTTGTACTTCGCCACGCGGTCCGTGCGGCTCGGCGCACCGGTCTTGATCTGGCCGGCGTTGACGGCAACGGAGATGTCCGCGATCGTGGTGTCCTCGGTCTCGCCGGAGCGGTGCGAGACGACGGCCGTCCAGCCGGCGCGGTGCGCCATCTGGATGGCGTCGAGCGTCTCGGTCAGGGTGCCGATCTGGTTGAGCTTGATGAGCACGGCATTGGCAGCGCCGAGCTCGATGCCCTTTTTGATGCGCTGGACGTTCGTGACGAACAGATCGTCGCCTACGAGCTGGATCTTCTTGCCGAGGCGATCCATGAGCATTTTCCAGCCTTCCCAGTCGTCCTCGGCCATGCCGTCCTCCAGGGAGATGATCGGGTACTTCTCCACGAAGTCGGCGTACATGTCGACCATCTGCTCGCGGGTCATGACGATGCCGCGCTTCGGCAGATGATAGCAGCCGTCCTCGGCGTTGAACCACTCGGAGCAGGCGCTGTCGATAGCGATCATGAAATCGTCATACGGCTTGTAGCCGGCCAGCTCGATGGCCTTGACGAGCGCCTTGAGCGCGTCCTCGTCGCTGTCGAGATTCGGCGCGTAGCCGCCCTCATCGCCCACGCCGGAGGCCGGAACGACCTTCTTGAGCACGTGGAACACTTCCGAGCACATACGCAGCGCCTCGGAGAAGCTCTTGGCGCCGACGGGCATGATCATGAACTCCTGAATATCGACGTTGCTGCCGGTGGCGTGTGCGCCGCCGTTGAGCACGTTCATCATCGGCACCGGGAGGGTCTTGGCGTTGCAGCCGCCGATGTAGTTATACAGGCTCTGGCCGGTCGCCAGCGAGCCGGCCTTCGCGCACGCGAGGGACACGCCGAGGATGGCGTTGGCACCGAGGCGGGTCTTGTTCGGCGTGCCGTCGAGCTCGATCAGGAGCTTGTCGATCGAGGTCTGGTCGAGCACGTTCATTCCCTGCAGCGCCTCGGCGATCTCGACGTTCACGTTCTCCACGGCTTTGAGCACGCCCTTGCCGAGGTAACGGCTCTTATCGCCGTCGCGCAGCTCGCAGGCCTCGTAGATGCCGGTGGAAGCACCGGACGGAACGGCCGCACGGCCGACGGTGCCGTCGTCGAGCGTGACCTCCACTTCAACGGTCGGATTGCCGCGGGAGTCGAGAATCTCTCTGGCGCTAACGTCCACAATTTCAAAATAATCCTTCATGTTCATACTCCTTTATGATTTTTCGATAAGGCTCTCGCCTGTCATTGCGGGTTTGGGCTCGATGTGCATAAGTTCGAGCATGGTGGGCGCGATATCGGAAAGGCGGCCGTGCGGGCGCAGCGGCAGATCGCTGCCGACGAGCACCAGCGGCACGAGATTCGTTGTGTGCGCCGTGTTGGGCGAACCGTCCGGCTCGACCATGCGGTCGGCGTTGCCGTGGTCCGCGGTGACGAGCAGCGTGTAGCCCATCTCCTGCGCCGCCGCGACGACCTCGCCGAGGCAGCGATCCACGCACTCAACCGCCTGAATGGCGGCCGACATCACGCCGGTGTGGCCAACCATGTCGCAGTTGGCGAAGTTGCAGACGATCATGTCATATGTACCGGTGCGGATGCGCCGGACCAGCTCATCCTTGATCTTGAAAGCGCTCATCTCGGGGATGAGGTCATAGGTCGGATACTCACGCGGCGACGGGATGAGCACGCGGTCCTCGCCGGGGTACTGTGTCTCCGTACCGCCGTTGAAGAAGAACGTGACGTGCGCATATTTCTCCGTCTCCGCGATGCGCAGCTGGCGCAGGCCGTAGGCGCTGACGATCTCGCCGAGCGTATCGTGCAGCTCCTCGGGCGGAAACGCGACCGGGAGGCCGGTGAGCTTCTCATCGTAGCGCGTCGTGCAGACATAGTGCAGATGCTCCGCAACGATCTTGCGCCGGAAGCCGTCAAAGTCCGGCTGCGTGAGCGCATAGGTCATTTCGCGCGCGCGGTCGGGACGGAAATTCATAAAGATAACGCTGTCGCCGGACTGAATGCGCCCGTTCGGGTCGCAGACAACGGGCTTGACGAATTCATCCGTCACACCGGCGGCGTAGCTGGCCTCCATCGCATGAACGGGGTCGGGATCCTGTATGCCCTCGCCGCAGGCCATGGCGTTGTAGCTGGCCTCGATGCGATCCCAGCGCTTGTCGCGGTCCATGCCGTAGAAGCGGCCCTGCAGCGTTGCGATCTTGCCGGTGCCGAGCTCGGCACAGTAATCGCGCAGCTGCCGGACGTAGCCCGCTCCGCTCGTGGGCGCAACATCGCGTCCGTCGAGGAAGCAGTGCAGGTACACGCGCCCGATGCCGCGGTCGTGCGCCATTTTCACCATGGCAAAGATGTGCTGGATGTGGCTGTGCACACCGCCGTCAGACAGAAGGCCGAGGATATGCAGGGCCTTGCCGTTTGCTGCGTTGTCCAGTGCTGCTGCATAGACCGGATTCTCAAAGAATGTCCCATCCTCAATGGCTTTCGTAATGCGCGGCAGATCCTGAAACACGACGCGGCCGGAGCCGATGTTCGTGTGGCCGACTTCGCTGTTGCCCATCTGCCCGTCCGGCAGGCCGACGTCCAGCCCCGAAGCGGACAGCTTCGTGTGCGGCCAGCGCTGCAGGAGGCCGTCCATGACCGGCGTTTGGGCCATGTAAATGGCGTTGCCGTCGTTCGGCTCGCCGATGCCGTATCCATCGAGAATGATGAGTGCGACTTTCCCGTTGCTCATTCGCAGGCTCCCTGCGCCGTCGCGGCGACGATCTTCGAGAAATCGACCGGCTTGAGCGACGCGCCGCCGATCAGGCCGCCGTCGATATCCGGCTGGGCCAGCAGCTCGGCCGCGTTGCCCGCGTTCATGGAGCCGCCGTAAAGGATGCTGATCGTCTTGGCCGTCTCAAGGTCATAGAGCTTGCCGAGCGTGGCGCGGATCGACGCGCAGACTTCCTGCGCCTGCGCGCTCGTGGCGGTGTTGCCGGTGCCGATGGCCCACAGGGGCTCATAGGCGATGACGCAGTGCATGGCCTGCTCGGCCGTGAGGCCGGAGAAGGCCGCTGCGACCTGATAGGCCACATACGTCTCGGTCAGGTCATGCTCGCGCTGCGCAAGACTCTCGCCGACGCAGATGATCGGCGTGATGCTGTTGTCAAGCAGGATCTTCGTCTTGGCATTGACCTGCAGGTCGGTCTCGCCGTGGTAGCTACGGCGCTCGCTGTGGCCGACGATGCAGTACTGCGCGCCGAGGTCGCTGAGCTGCTCGGCAGACACCTCGCCGGTGAACGCGCCGTGCTGATGCTCGGACACGTCCTGCGCGCCGACGCCGAGATGGCAGCCCTGCCCCGCTGTCTCCAGCGCGGCAATGAGCGGATACGGCGCGCAGATGACCACGTCACAGCAGCGCTCGGCGGGAAGATTCGCCTGCAGCTCCTGCGTGAAGGCCGGGATCTCGGCCACGCGCTTATTGAGCTTCCAGTTGCCGGCGATGATTGCTTTTCTCTCTTTCAAATTCATATCCAATGATTCCTTTCTGCGACTTACTTATCCAGCAGGCACGCAACGCCCGGCAGCTCCTTACCTTCCAGGAACTCCAGCGAAGCGCCGCCGCCGGTGGAAATGTGCGTCATTTTATCGGCGAAGCCGAGCTTCTCGACCGCAGCGGCCGAGTCACCGCCGCCGACGATCGTCACCGCGCCGGACTCTGCCAGCGCCGCCGCAATGGCTTCCGTGCCGGCGGCAAAGGCCGGGAACTCAAACACGCCCATCGGGCCGTTCCAGATGACCGTACCGGCGCCCTTGACGGCTTCCGTGAACAGTTGAATGGTTTCGGGGCCGATATCAAGGCCCATCCAGTCGGCCGGGATAGCATTGGTCGGCACGACCTTGCGCGCGCAGTCGGCGGCAAACTGATCTCCGGCCATGGTGTCCACCGGCAGCAGCAGCTTCACGCCGCGGTCTTTCGCCTTCTGGATCATCTCGAGCGCGTAGTCCATCTTATCGGCCTCGAGCAGAGACGTGCCGATCTCGCCGCCCTGCGCCTTGATAAACGTATAGGCCATGCCGCCGCCGATGATGATCGTGTCGGCCTTTTCGAGCAGATTGTTGATGACGCCGATCTTATCGGACACCTTCGCACCGCCGAGGATGGCCACAAACGGGCGCTTCGGATCCTCGAGCGCCTTGCCCATGACGGACAGCTCCTTCTCGATCAGCAGTCCGGCGTAAGCAGGCAGATACGCCGCGACACCGGCGGTAGAAGCGTGCGCACGGTGCACCGTGCCGAACGCATCGGAGACATAGAGCTCCGCCATGGAGGCAAGCTCCCTGGCAAATTCGGGATCGTTTTTCTCCTCGCGGGGATCAAAGCGCAAGTTCTCCAGCAGCAGGAGCTGGCCCGGCTGCAGCGCAGCCGCCTTGGCCTTGGCGTCCTCGCCGACAATATCCTTGGCAAAGATGACTTCCATGCCCAGCAGCTCCGACAGGCGCTTGGCCACAGGAGCGAGCGTGAGGCTCTCTTTCCACGTGCCCTTCGGCTTGCCGAGGTGCGAGCAGGCGATCACGGCAGCGCCGTTGTCGAGCAGGTAGCGGATGGTCGGCAGCGCGGCCACGATGCGCTTATCGCTCGTGATCTCGCCGGTCGTTTTGTCCTGCGGGACATTGAAGTCGCAGCGCAGGAGCACTTTTTTTCCGGAAAGCGGGACGTCCCTGACGGTCATTTTGTTGTAGTTCATCTTGCTTCCTCCTGTTTTGTGATTTCACACAGGCGTGTGATATGGTATTTAGACATTCAGATCGATCTGCCCGAGCATGTTCTGCTGGCGCAGCGCTTCATAGCACAGGATCGCCGCCGTGTTGGACAGATTCAGGCTGCGCGCCTCCGCGCGCATGGGGATGCGCAGGCAATGGTCGGCATAGCGCTCGCGCAGCCACTCCGGAAGACCCTGCGTCTCTTTGCCGAACATGAGCGTCACGTTCGGGGTCGAGAGGTCGGCGTCCACATAGCTCACGCTTGCCTTCGTCGTGAGCAGCCAGAGATTCTCATCGCCGTTTTTGGCAAAATACTCGTCGATGTTCTCATAGACCGAGATATCGACCAGATGCCAGTAATCAAGTCCGGCGCGCTTGACCGCGCGGTCGGAAATGTCAAACCCGAGCGGTTTGACCAGATGCAGCCGCGAACCCGTGCAGGCACAGGTGCGGGCAATGGCGCCGGTATTGTTCGGGATCTCCGGCTCCACCAAAACGATGTCTACCATAGTGCTTTCCTCTTACATATTTTTTCTATTTTTACGTCTATTATTTTATCCCGAAGCCGCTTTTTTTGCAATCTCCCTTTTAAATAAAGCTACCACAGGAACGCACTGGATTTCTGAACTTTTCATGAAACATGCCAAAGATGGTTGCGAAATGGATGAAAAAACTTTATAATATCCACAGAATCCATAGATTTCGCGCAAGACCCCATGCGCGGGAGGCATTATGACACAACTTTGCTCCATCTGTCCGCGCGGCTGCGGCGTTGACCGTGCGGGCGGGCAGTTCGGCTTTTGCGCCGTGCCGGACGCGCCGGTCGTGGCGCGGGCAGCGCCGCACTTCGGCGAGGAACCGTGCATTTCCGGCACACGCGGCAGCGGCGCGGTATTTTTCTCGGGCTGTAATCTGCGGTGCGTATTCTGCCAGAACCGCACCATCAGCCGCGGAGAGCACGGAAAAGAGATCACCGTCGCGCAGCTTCGCGGCATTTTTTTGCGCCTGCGCGATGCGGGCGTGCATAACATCAACCTCGTCACGCCGAGTCACTACACGCGGCAGATCGCCGAGGCGCTCTCCGGGCTGGAGCTCGGCATCCCGGTCGTGTGGAACAGCTCCGGCTACGAATGCGTCGAGACGCTGCGTATGCTCGACGGGCTCGTGCAGGTATACCTGCCGGACCTGAAATACGCCCTGTCGGAGCCGGCCGCGCGCTACTCCGCCGCGGCGGACTATCCGCAGGTCGCGCGCGCCGCCATTCTGGAGATGTACCGCCAGACCGGTCCGTTCCGGCTCGACGAGGACGGCATGCTGCAGCGCGGCGTGCTCATCCGGCACCTTATCCTGCCGCAACAGGGGGAAAACACCCGCCGCGTCATCGACTGGGTCGGGCAGACATTTGCACCCGGCCAAGTGCTTTTCAGCCTCATGAGCCAGTACACACCCGTCGGCGATCTGGCGCAGTGGCCGGAGCTGCAGCATCCCATCTCCCCGGAGCTAAACGAAGAAATGTACCAGTACCTGATCGACAGCCCGATCACCGACGGCTTTTATCAGGATCTCGATGCCGCGACCGGCGACATGATCCCGGCGTTTGACGGCACCGGCGTTTGAACCACGATCCTATCAATACAGAAAAAGATATACGGAGGTACCCTCATGGAGTACAAAGAGATTCTTGACAGCGCACGCACCTGCATCGGGCCGTACTGCAAAGCCTGCCCGGTCTGCAACGGCAAAGCCTGCGGCAACCAGGTCCCCGGCCCCGGCGCCAAAGCGCCCGGCAGCGGCTTTATCCGCAACTTTGACGCCTGGCAGAAGATCTGCGTCAACATGGACACCATCTGCCCGAACGAACCCGTCGATACGGCCGTGGAGCTGTTCGGCACCATGTACCGCTACCCGTTTTTCGCGGCTCCGCTCGGCGCGATGAAGCTGCACTACGGCGAAAAGTACACCGACCGCGAGTATAACAGCATTCTCGTCAACGCCTGCGCCGACAGCGGCATCGCCGCCTTCACCGGCGACGGTGTGGACGCCGCCGTGTTCCAGGGCGCGATGGAAGCCATCCGCACCGCGGGCGGCGTCGGCGTGCCGACGATCAAGCCGTGGAACCAGGAACTGGTCTTTGAAAAGCTCGATCTGGCCAGGACCAGCGGCTGCAAGGCCGTCGCCATGGACATTGACGGTGCGGGCCTCCCCTTCCTGAAAAATATGACGCCGCCGGCCGGCAGCAAATCCGTGCAGGAACTGGCGGAGATCATCCGCTACGCGGGCATGCCGTTCATTGTCAAGGGCGTCATGACCGTGCGCGGCGCGCAGAAGGCCGCAGAGGCGGGCGCGGCGGCGATCATCGTGTCCAACCACGGCGGCCGCGTGCTCGGCCAGACGCCGGCCAGCGCCGAGGTGCTGCCGGAGATCGCCGATGCCGTCGGCAGCAGCATGAAGATCTTCGTCGACGGCGGCATCCGCACCGGCACGGACGTGTTCAAGGCGCTGGCGCTCGGCGCGGACGCCGTGCTCATCGGCCGCCCGTTCGTGCCGATGGTCTACGGCGACGGCGCGCAGGGCGTGGCGACCTACATCGAAAAGATCGGCAGCGAGCTGCGCGACACGATGGCCATGTGCGGCGTGCACACGCTCGACGAGATCACACGCGACTGCGTGCGCGTGATGTGACCTACATACAGCCAACGAAAAAAGATCCGGGGACAGCCGTCCCCGGATCTTTTCTTTTTCAATCGTCCCAGATCATGGTGGCGAAGTAATCCTCCGGCGTTTCGGCGCGGCGGATCAGGCGCGTAGAGCCGTCCGGCTGCAGCAGCAACTCCGCGCAGCGGAGCTTGCCGTTGTAGTTATAGCCCATGGCGAGGCCGTGCGCGCCGGCATCGTGAATGACCAGCAGATCGCCGATGTCGATGCGCGGCAGCATACGGTCGACGGCGAACTTGTCGTTGTTCTCGCACAGGCCGCCGACAATGTCATACTTGTGATCACAGGGCGCATCCTCCTTGCCCATGACCGTGATGTGGTGATAAGACCCGTACATGGCCGGGCGCATCAGGTCGCAGGCGCAGGCATCCGTGCCGATGTACTCCTTGTAAATGTGCTTGGCATGGATCGCGCGCGTCACGAGATGACCATACGGCGCGAGCATGAAGCGGCCGAGCTCCGTACACAGGGCCACATCGCCCATGCCGGCCGGGACAAGGATCTCCTCGTACACCTTGCGCACGCCTTCACCGATGACGGCAATGTCATTTTCCGATTCCTCCGGCCGATACGGGATGCCCACGCCGCCGGAGAGGTTAATGTACGTGATATGGCAGCCGGTCTCCCGCTGCAGCTCGACCGCGAGCTGGAAGAGAATGCGCGCCAGCGCGGGATAGTATTCATTGGACAGGGTGTTGGATGCCAGAAATGCGTGGATGCCAAACTCCTCCGCGCCCCTGGCCTTGAGCATCCGGAACGCCTCGGTGATCTGCTCGCGCGTCATGCCGTACTTGGCGTCGCCGGGGTTGTCCATGACCTGAAAGCCCTCGCGCGACTCGCCGAGCGAGAACGTGCCGCCCGGATTGAAGCGGCAGCCGATCCGCTTCGGGATATAGCCGATCGTCTTTTCCAGAAAGTCCACGTGCGTAATATCATCGAGGTTGATGGTCGCGCCGAGCTTTGCCGCCAGGCGGTAATCCTCGGCCGGGGTCTCGTTGGACGAGAACATGATGTTCTCGCCGACGCTGCCGATGCGCTCGGCCATCATCAGCTCCGTGAGCGACGAGCAGTCGCAGCCGCAGCCCTCCTCCTGCAGGATCTTGAGGATGGCGGGGGTCGGCGTAGCCTTCACGGCGAAATATTCCCGGTAGCCGGGATTCCACGAAAAAGCGGCTTTCAGGCGGCGGGCATTCTCGCGGATGCCCTGCGCATCATAGAGGTGAAACGGTGTGGGATAGCGCGCGGCGATGTCCTCGAGCTGCTCCGCTGTTACAAACGGCTTCTTCATTGGAATTCCTCCCTGCAAAACCTAGTATTGTGCTCATTTTAGAAGCCGCTCGGGGCTGTGTCAAGAAGGCAAAGACGTTTTCGCCGTTCCATGCATATGCGCGGAAAAATCATCCCCCCGCTCCGTCATTTTGCCCGGAACGGAAGGGCCTCAGATGTCCTCAAGCGACTCCGTTTCCACCGGCTGGGCCGCATCGACGAAGCGCACCTGCAGCACCGCCTGCGGCCAGTTGACCGAAATGGCCGCCGCCCGGCCGCGCGCCTGCGCCGCCGCGTCGATCTGCAGGCACAGCTCCGCCAGCACCTCGCGCGTCAGATAGCCGCCGCGCCAGTGGAACACCAGCCCCGGCTGCTTCTTGCGCAGCGCCTGGTCGACCCGGCGCGCGGCCTCCTCCGGCTTCGTCCACGACAGGTGCTGCAGCTTGTAGTAAAACTGCCCGCCGTCCGTGCAGGGCGGGGCCGGATACAGCAGCGGACGGTGGTCGCGGAAGATCTTTGTATCGTCGAGATTGAAATAGTCATAGCGTGTGCCGTACTTACTGAGGGAATTATCAAACGTGGCGTCCAGATGATAGCACTGCCCGCCGAGCTGGACGATGTTCCAGGCGTGCAGGTAGCGCTCGCCATTGGCGCGGTCCCGGTCGCTGACGGCGATCATGCACGGCAGCCCGAGCCCGTCACACAGCAGCTTGATCGTTTTGGCCATGCCCTCGCACACGCCGACGCCGTTGGTCAGCGGGCCAATGACTTCGTGCGAATACGGCTTTTCGAGCTTATCATAGCGAACGTTTTCCACGATGAAATCATGGATCGCGCGCTCCTGCTCCGCCGGCGGAAGACTGCGCAGCGGCCGCAGCAGGCGCGTCACGCGCGCCTCGATCGCCTGCCGGTGCTCCCGGATGCGCTTTTTCTCAAACCGGTACTCCGGCCAGAACTCCACAAACGCCGCCTCCGGCACCGCGCGGCACGAAAAACCAACGGCGTAGAAGATCTCCGGATGATCCAGCCGGAGCTGGAAAAAGAGCGTGCTGAGCGTTTCCATCGGCAGGCGCGGGATGCGCGCCGACGGCGTCAGCTCCCGCAGGCAGGTCAGCATGCCGTGATAGGCCGCGCGCTCCTGCGGCGGGAGCTGCTGGTAATAATACTGTGCGTGCAGCTGCATGGCTTACTGCGCTCCTTTCGTCAGATCGGCGCGCGGGCTGACCTGAAACCGTTTTTTGTACGCCCGTGAAAAGGCGGAATAGTCATGATAGCCGCACTGAAAGCAGGCGTCCGTCGTGCGCATGCCCTGTGCAATGAGGTCGCGCGCCACACGCAGGCGTTTGTCCGTGAGGTAGCCGTGAATGGTGAAGCCGGTCTCCTCTCGAAACATACGCATCATATAATATTTGCTGAGGTAAAAGGTGTCCGCCAGCGCATCGATGCTGACGTCCTCGGTCAGGTGCGTGTTGAGGTATTCGAGAATGGCCGCCGTCTTCTCGTTGCAGTGCTCGGACGGGGCGTAGTTCACGCCGTCGTCATCCAGCCCGCGGCCCAGCATGACCAGCAGCTGCAGCATCTGCGCCCGCGCGAGCAGGTCGTGCCCGTAGGCCGTGCTCCGCTCCTCCGCCTCGAGCGCATCGAGCGTGCGCAGCAGCGCTGCGCGCCGCCCTGCCTCCGGCCGCAGGACAAAGCTCAGCCCATCGGCCGGCAGACGGAAGCAGGCGTCCAGCTGCGAAGCGGCCGTGGACTGTGCGCGGAGAAATTCCGGCGATATGTAGAGGATCACGCGCTCGTAGCGCTGGCTCGGGTCGATCTGCGCCTTGTGGATCGCCCCCTGCCGCACAAGCACCACGTCATACGGCCGCAGCACGTGCGTGCGCCCCTCGACGATGTAGTTCCCGCGCCCGGCCAGAAAGAATACCAGCTTGTGAAATTCATGATAGTGGAACGCCGTGTCCTCCGCCAGCGCACTGCTCAGGTGGAACAGACGGAAATCTTCATGCAGGTATCCCCTGCGCTCATAATCGTTCTGCTGCATGGCTCTCCTCCGAAAAAAGCATCTTTTGCAATATATGATAGCATTTTTGTACAATTATTGCAACGACGAATTGTATATACTGTCACCAAAGCGCTATTACGGCGCAATCTACACACTGGGAGTGTTGCATTTATGGCCAAGGCAAACGGTTCCAAGTCTTTCTTTAAGACTTACGGATTCCTGATCTTCATGCTCACCGGCATCGTCGCCGGCTGTCTCGTGGGCGCGTTCGCCCCGAACTTCGGCAAAAAGATCGAATTCCTGGGTACACTGTTCATCAACATGATGTTCTGTGTGGTGGTGCCGATGGTGTTCTGCTCCATCGCATCTGCCATCGCCAATATGAAAAGTGTCAAGCGCGCCGGTAAGATCATGGGTGTGACCATCGCAACGTTCCTGGTCACTGCCGCTATCGCCGGTGTCATCATGTACATCGTCTGCCGCATCTTCCCGCTCGTGGATGGTCACTACACCATCACGGAAGGCGAGATCGGCGATACGCTGGGCTTCGGCGACATGATCGTCAACTTCTTTACCAAGCCCGACTTCATGGAGCTGCTGAGCCGTAAGGCCATCCTGCCGCTGATCGTTGCGGCGGTGCTGTTCGGTTTCGGCATCCAGATGAACGGCGGCCCCGAGACAAAGACCGCGCAGGTGCTCGAGGATATCACAGGCTGCATCATGAAGACCGTGAAGCTCATCACCTACTATGCCCCGATCGGCTTCTTCGGCTTCTTTGCCAATCTGGTGTCTACTTACGGCCCGGAGCTGGTCGCCGACTACAGCCGCACGCTCATTATCTACTACGTCATGAGCTTCGTGTACATGTTCGTGTTCTTCCCCATCTACGCCCAGTTCGGCGGCGGCAAGGGCGGCGCGAAGATCATGTTCTCCAAGCTGTTCCGCCCGGCGGCGGTGTCGTTCGGTACCTGCTCGTCCGTTGCGACCATCCCGACGAACATGGAAGTTGCCGATGAGACCGGCATCAGCAAGGATGTCACGGACATCGTGCTGCCCATGGGCGCCACCATGCACATGGACGGCTCGGCCATGAGCGCCATCATCAAGGTCGCGTTCCTGTTCGGCGTGTTCGGACTGGACTTCACGACGGAAAAGGCCATTCTGGCCATCATCGTGGCGGTGTTCTCCTCCGTGGCCATGAGCGGTATCCCCGGCGGCGGCGGTACCGGCGAGCTGGTAGTCTGCACGATCTTCTTCCCCGACCAGCTGGCTGTTGCCTACCCGATCGCACTGGCGATCGGCAACCTCGTCGATCCTCCGGCGACCATGGTCAACTCCGCCGGCGACTATGTTGTGTCCTTCATCGTCTCCCGCTATGTGGACGGCAAGGATTGGCTGCAGAAGGCCATTGCCAAGAAGAGAGAAAGCAAGGCTATCGAGCAGTAATCTGCCGATGTATCAAATTCCTTCCACCCGGAAACACTACGGTGTACCGGATGGGAGGAATTTTTTATGCTTGGAAAAGTCGAGATCTGCGGTGTCAACACGGCCGACCTGAAAGTCCTGAGCAGCGACGCCTGCCGGGCACTGCTCATCCGCGCAAAGCACGGCGACACTGACGCGCGCGAGCAGCTCATTGCCGGCAACCTCCGGCTGGTGCTGTCCGTGATCCAGAAATTCATCGGCCGCGGCGAGAACGTGGACGATCTGTTTCAGGTCGGCTGCATCGGTCTGATCAAGGCAATCGACAATTTTGACGCCGAAAACCACGACGTGCGCTTTTCCACCTACGGCGTACCCATGATTTCCGGGGAGATCCGGCGCTACCTGCGCGACAACAGCCCCATCCGCGTCAGCCGCTCCACGCGCGACACCGCCTATAAGGTCCTGCAGGCAAAAGAGCGCCTGACTGCCGCCTCCGGCCGCGAGCCGACGCTTGACGAGATCGCAAAGGAACTGGACATCCCGCGGCGGGACGTCGTGTTCGCGCTCGACGCGATCAGTGACCCCATCTCGCTCTACGAGCCGATCTACACCGACAACGGCGAGAGCATCTGCGTCATGGATCAGGTCGGCGACACGAAAAACACGGACGAGCAGTGGCTGGAGCATCTGGCGCTCTCGAACGCCATCTCCGACCTCAACGAGCGCGAGAAGAAGATCCTCTCCCTGCGCTTTTACGCCGGCAAGACCCAAATGGAGGTCGCCGGTGAGATCGGCATCAGCCAGGCGCAGGTGTCCCGCCTGGAGAAAAACGCACTCGGCAAGATCCGCAAGAACATCTTCCCCTCATAAACCGCCGCCCGGCGCCATAGACTGGTACCAAAACGCTGCGGAGGGATTACCATGAAATGCTGTTTGTCCGATCTGCGATACAAGGAAGTCATCGACCTGACCACCGGGCAGCGGCTCGGCTATGTCTGCGACGCGGAGATCGATCTGGAGCAGGGCAAGATTGTGTCGTTGATCGTGCCGGGGCAAAAAAAGCTCGGCGGTCTGCTCAGCAGCGATGACGACTACATTCTGCCGTGGGAATCCATCTCCAGATTGGGCGAGGATATCATTCTCGCCGAGGTCGCGGCGCAGCAGCCGCGCCGCCGGCGGGAAAAGCGGCAGAATTATCTCTGACAGCCTGAAAAAACGGCAAAAATCCGGGCAAATGCTCTTGCATTGTCCGGATTTCTCTGGTATAATACCAGAGCATTACGCACGGGGGTCGATGTGCGACCATGTGGCTTCGGCCTGGTCGGGCACAATTGACGCCCCCGGAGGTAGCAACTAATTAAAGGAGGAAACAAAAAACTATGGCAGTCGTATCTATGAAACAGCTTCTCGAGGCCGGTGTCCACTTCGGTCATCAGACCCGCAGATGGAACCCGAAAATGGCGGAGTACATCTACTGCGAGCGCAATGGCATCTACATCATTGACCTGCAGAAGACCGTCAAAAAGCTCGAGGAGGCTTACAACTTCGTGCGCACCCTCGCAGAGAATGGCCAGACCATCCTCTTCGTCGGCACCAAGAAGCAGGCTGCGGACGCCGTGAAGGAAGAGGCTTCCCGCGTCGGCATGTACTATGTCAATGCCCGCTGGCTCGGCGGCATGCTCACCAACTTCAAGACCATGCGCACCCGCATCGACCGTCTGGCTCAGCTCAAGAAGATGCAGGAGGACGGCACCTTCGACATGCTCCCGAAGAAGGAAGTCATGAAGCTGCTCGGCGAGATGGAGAAGCTCGAGAAGTACCTCGGCGGCGTCAAGGAAATGAAGAAGCTCCCCGGCGCGCTGTTCGTCGTTGACCCCCGCAAGGAGCACAACGCCATCGCTGAGGCCCGCAAGCTGCACATCCCGATCGTCGCCATCGTCGACACCAACTGCGACCCGGACGAGATCGACTACGTCATCCCCGCGAACGACGACGCGATCCGCGCCATCCGCCTGATCTCTTCCACCATGGCCAACGCCGTGCAGGAAGGCCGTCAGGGCGCCGACGCTGAGGAAGCTGCTTCCGAGGAAGAGGCCCAGAAGGTCGAAGAGTAATTGAAAAACTGCAAGGGCGGGCCGCGTACCCGCCCTTCTGATAAAACAATAAAGGAGAAAGAATTATGGCATTTTCTGCTGCTGATGTGAAAAATCTGCGTGAAATGACCGGCGTCGGCATGATGGACTGCAAAAAGGCCCTCACCGCTGCTGACGGCGATATTGATAAGGCTGTGGAATGGCTCCGTGAGAAGGGCCTCGCCGCTGCTCAGAAGAAGGCCGGCCGCATCGCCGCCGAGGGCATGGCTTACGCCGCCGTCATCGATGGTATCGGCGTGATCGTCGAGGTCAACGCGGAGTCTGACTTCGTGGCCAAGAACGACCTGTTCGTGGATTACGTCAAGGGCGTCGCCGCTGTCGTCGCCAAGGAGAACCCGGCTGATCTCGACGCGCTGTACGCCTGCGCTTACGGCAACGGCAAGACCGTGCTCGAGGAGCAGAACGATAAGGTCCTCGTCATCGGCGAGAACATCAAGGTCCGCCGCTTCGCGCGCTACGACACCGGCCTGAACGTCCCCTATGTCCACATGGGCGGCCGCATCGCCGTGCTTGTCAACCTCGAGACCGAGTCCACCGACGCTGCCGTCGTCGAGCTGGGCAAGGACATCGCCATGCAGATCGCGGCTCTGAATCCGACCTACAAGGATAAGAGCGACGTCTCCGAGGAGTTCATCGAGAAGGAAAAAGAGATCCGCCTGGCGCAGGCCAAGGAAGATCCGAAGAACGCCAAAAAGCCCGACGCCATCATCGAGAAGATCGTCATGGGCGGCATCGGCAAGTATTTCAAGGAGATCTGCCTGCTGCAGCAGCCGTTCGTTAAGGACGACAAAGTCTCCGTTGAGGAGCACATTGCCGCCGTCGCCAAGCAAGTCGGCGCCTCCATCAAGCTCGTGAACTACACCCGCTTTGAGAAGGGCGAAGGCATTGAGAAGCGTCAGGACGACCTCGCCGAGGAAGTTGCGAAGCTCATCAAGTAAATTTCACTTCCATTCTGCATCCCGCGGCTCCGAACCGGGCCGCGGGATATTTCTGTCTGCGTCATCCTTTTTGTGGGAGATTAGCGGTAAAAACCGCCGTTTTTCGGGAGTAGAGTGGCTCTACAGCCGTGTAGAGCCGCATTTTTTCCGGTAGAGACCGTAAAATTGGAACGTAGACAGGGAAAAATGACAGTAGCTTGTATTTATGCGCCAGCAGGTGTACAGATAAAGGGCACACACCGTGCAGCACTTTGAGCAAGCAAAGGAGCACTCTCATGATCCAGATCTTTACCGACACGTCGGCAAACCTGCCGGCTGCTTACATTCAGAAATATTCCCTGCGCGTCATCCCGCTGACGTACTTCGTCGACGGCGTTGAAGCGCATCAGGATCCTGCTGTTGATTTCGACGGGAAAGCCTACTATGACGCCATGCGCAGCGGCACGCCCGTATCCACCGCCATGATCAACCTTGGCGCGTTTCTCGAGCCGCTGCACGCGGCGCTGGCGGCCGGCGACGACGTGATCTATATCGGCATGTCCGGCGGCATCAGCGGCACGGCGCATGCGGCCGCCATGGCCGTGCAGGAGCTGCAGGAAGAATTCCCGGAGCGGAAAATCGCCGCCATTGACACCTATGCCGCCTCGCTCGGCGAAGGGCTGCTGGTGATCGAGGCCGCGCGTATGCTCGAAAACGGCGCGCCTTTCTCGCTGATCGTCGAGCAGATCTCCCGCCGCCGCCATACAATGTGCCAGTACTTCACGGTCGATGACCTCGCCTATCTGGAGCGCGGCGGCCGCGTGAGCAAGGCTGCCGCCATCGTCGGCACCGTGCTCAAGATCAAGCCGCTGCTGCGCGGCGATGACGAGGGTAAGATCGTCCAGTGCGGCAAGACGCGCGGCCGCAAGCAGTCGCTCACCGCGCTGGCGGACTTTTACGAGAAGCTCGTCGCCGACAAGTCCGAGGAGATCGGCATCGCGCACGCAGACGATGCAGCCGGCGCGCAGTTTCTGCTCGATGCGCTGCGTCAGCGCGGCTTCACCGGCGAATGCCTGACCGTGTGCTACGAGCCCGTCACCGGCTCGCACGTCGGCCCCGGCACGGTGGCGCTGTTTTTCCAGGGCATCCACAGATAAACGAAAACCCGGAGGACGTGTCCTCCGGGTTTTTATGTCTCTTTCCGGTCGACCTGCCGGATCATTTTCTCGAACTTCGCGCGCGGGCCCATGACCTCGCGCCCGCAGCCAAGGCAGCGCAGCTTGAAATCCGCGCCGATGCGCAGCACCTCCCAGCGTTTCTCGCCGCAGGGGTGCTGTTTTTTCATCGTCAGAATGTCGCCGACCTGAATATCCATCGCTCACTCCCCCTTGATGCGCTGCCAGTAGGCACGCGCCGCCTGCTCGGTCTTGTTGTCACCGTATTCATAATAGTGCTTTCCCTTCAGCTCATCGGGCAGGTACTGCTGCTGCACCCAATGACCCGGGTAGCAGTGTGGATACTTGTAGCCCTGCTCACGCTCGAAGCCCGTGCCGTCGGCATGGACGTTCTGCAGCTCACGCGGGATGGGCCCCGCCTTCCCTGCCCGAACGTCGGCGATCGCGGCGTCGATGGACATGACAACGGAGTTGGACTTCGGCGCCGTGGCCAGCAGCAGCACTGCCTCCGCCAGCGGCAGCCGCGCCTCCGGCAGGCCGAGCTGGAGCGCGCTGTCCACGCAGGATTTCACGATCATGGCCGCCTGCGGATAGGCAAGGCCGATATCCTCACTTGCCGAGCACAGGATGCGCCGGCACGCACCGATCAGGTCGCCGGCCTCGAGCAGGCGCGCCAGATAATGCAGCGCCGCGTCGGGATCCGAGCCGCGCAGCGACTTCATGAGCGCGGACACGACGTCATAGTGGTCGTCGCCCGCACGGTCATAGTGCATGGCGCTGCGCTGCGTGATGTTCTCGGCATCCGCGCGCAGAAGGCGGATGGTATCCCCCTCTCTCGGCGCCGCCGAAAAGAGCAGCTCGACCGCATTGAGCGCCTTGCGCACATCGCCGCCGCAGACGGACGCGATATACCCCGCCGTGCCCGGCTCGATGTCTGCCGTGACGTTTTCCCGTGCGCTGAGAATGGACACCGCGCGCAGCACGGCCTTTTCCACCTCGGCGGCCGGCACCTGCTTGAACTCAAACACCGTGCTGCGGCTGAGCACCGCGTTATAGACATAGAAATACGGGTTTTCCGTTGTAGAGGCAATGACCGTGATGCGGCCGTCCTCCATGAACTCCAGCAGCGACTGCTGCTGCTTTTTGTTGAAGTACTGGATCTCGTCGAGATACAGCAGCACACCGCCGGGCGTGAGCATGGTGTCGAGCTCGGCAATGATATTGCGGATGTCCGAAATGCTCGCGGTCGTGGCGTTCAGGCGGCGCAGGGTGCGGTTCGTGCTGGCCGCGATGATGCTTGCGACCGTGGTCTTGCCGGTGCCGGACGGGCCGTAAAACACCATATTCGGGATCTCGCCGGATTCCACGATGCGGCGGAGCATCCCGTTCGGGCCCAGAATATGCTTTTGCCCGACGACATCGTCGAGCGTTGTCGGCCGGATCTCATCCGCCAATGGTCTGTACATAACGCGCCTCCTGTAATGCAATGGCGATATTATACCGCATTTTGCACGCCTTGGCAACTCGCCGCACTTGGCAGACGGCGCAAAATGTGCTACACTGCCGGAGAGGTGAACAATATGCGCACACCGGAACAAGTGCAGGAGATCCTCCGCTGTCTGGCACAGGCCTACCCTGCGGACTGCTCCCTGCAATATGAAAAAGATTATGAACTGCTGTTTGCCGTGCGGCTGGCCGCGCAGTGCACAGATGAGCGTGTCAACCAGGTCACGCCGGCGCTGTATGCGCGCTTTCCGACGCTCGAGGCGTTTGCCGCCGCCGAGCCCGAGGACGTAGAGCCATATGTCCACTCCTGCGGCTTTTACCGGGCGAAGGCGCGGGATATCGTCCTGTGCGCGCGCAAGCTCGTCGCGGAATACGGCGGCCGCGTGCCGGACACGATGGAGGCCCTCACTTCCCTGCCCGGCGTCGGCCGCAAGACGGCCAACCTCATTCTCGGCGACGTGTACCACAAGCCCGCCGTGGTCGTGGACACGCACTGCATCCGGCTCTCGAACCGCATGGGGCTTGTAGACGGACTGAAAGACCCCGTCAAGATCGAGACCGCGCTGCGCAAGATCCTGCCGCCGGAGGAATCGTCCGACTTCTGCCACCGGCTCGTGCTGCATGGCCGCGCCGTGTGCACCGCGCGCAAGCCGCTATGCAGCACGTGCTGCGTGCGCCACGTATGTCAAACCGCAGAGGAGATGGAGCTATGAGACCGATCGCACGCATCCACAGCGACTTTGCCACAAAGTTCGGCATTCCGCGCCAGAGCGGCGTAGTCGGGAGTTTACAGGCCGAGATCATTTTCGAGCCGGAATTTCGCAGCCGCGACGCCGTGCGCGGGCTGGAAGCGTTCTCGCACATCTGGCTCATCTGGGAGTTTTCCGAGAACGTGCGCGCCGACTGGTCGCCGACCGTGCGTCCGCCGCGTCTGGGCGGCAATGTGCGCATGGGGGTGTTCGCCACGCGCTCGCCGTTCCGGCCGAACCCGATCGGTCTGTCGTGCGTGCGTCTGGAGGACATTACATTTTCCGACGCGCGCGGCCCGGTGCTCCATGTCGCCGGGGCGGACCTGATGGACGGCACGCCGATCTACGACATCAAGCCCTACATTCCCTACGCCGACTGCCATCCGGAGGCGACGGAAGGCTTCACCGGGCAGGTGGAAATGCAGGCGCTGACGGTGGAGATCCCACCAGAGCTGCTGGCCCGCTTCCCGGTTGAGAAGCGCGACGCACTCGTCGGTGTGCTCGCGCAGGATCCACGCCCGCGGTATCAGGCAGACGCCAGCCGTGTCTACGGGCTGGAATTTGGCGGCTATGAGGTGAAATTCACGGTCAGTGACCAAATACTGGCTGTCACGGATATTGCAAAAAAAGACTCGTGAACTTCACGAGTCTTTTTCATATTTCAGCTGATACAGGTCCGTGCGCCGCGCGCGCAGGACCGGGATCTGCGCACGGACGGCGTCCGTCTCCGTAAGGTCGATGTCACAGATCAGCAGCTGCGGCGCTGCCTCCGCCTGCGCCTGTACGCGCCCCCACGGATCGCACACGAGCGAGTGGGCATAGGAAACATAGCCCGCCGTCTCGTCCCGCGCCGGAGCGCAACCCGCGACAAAGCACTGGTTATCCAGCGCCCGCGCGCGAAACAGCAGCTCCCAGTGCGCCGGGCCGGTCGTCATGTTGAACGCCGCCGGCACCACGATCAGCCGCGCGCCCTCGAGCGCCAGAATGCGAAAGAGCTCGGCAAAGCGCACGTCAAAGCAGATCGCCACGCCGAGTTTTCCGAACGGCGTGTCCACGAGCGTGTATCGCTGCCCGGGCGAGAGCGTGTCAGACTCGAAAAAGCGCTGGCCGCCCGCCACGTCGATATCGAACAGGTGCACCTTGCGGTGCTTCGCCTGCTGCGTCCCCTGCGGGTCAAACACGTAGCAGGTGTTGTAGATCGCGTCCCCGTCGCGTTCCGGCACGGAGCCTGCGACGAGCCAGACGCCGCATGCGCGCGCCGTGTCGCGCAGCAGACGCCACGTCTCGCCGCCCTGCGGCTCGGCGTATTGCGCAAACGCCGCATTGCTATATGGGCAGCACCACATCTCCGGCAGCACGATCAGATCACAGCCGGCCGCAGCGGCATCGCGCACATAGCGGCGCATGGCTGCGCCATTTTCCGCTTTTGACGCCGTGACCGGCATCTGGCACAGGCCAAGTTTCATGGTATCCCCGCTTTCGCATGTTCGATGCATCCAGCATAGCGGAAAACGACGGCGCTGTCAAACGTTTCTGCCCGCGCACGTCGCTGCCGCAGTGCGGGCAGTACGTCTTTTTGCCGGTGAAAAACATCTTGCCGAGGTAGCGATGGCAAAACGGGCAGCGCTGTGTGCGCACGGCAATAACCGCGCCCAGCACGATGCACCCCAGTGCTACATATATCAGTGCCCAGATGCCATAGCAGCAGCTGCTGCCGTACAGGCACAGGCCAAACAGAACCAAAACGATCGAAATACCGTCCCAGAGCTTTGGATGCTTCATACGATCGCCTCCAAGAATGCTTGAGAGGCCATGATATTCTTTTCGTGTGAAGTTCAAAACCATGTATATGTAAAATGCGGGTGAAATGCAGCTGCATTTCACCCGCACGCACGCTTTACGAAGCCAAGGCACCCAGAACTCCGTTCAGAATCGAGAATGCAACACTGACATCACACCCATCTTCCAAGCCTGGTGCATAGGTTTATGGCTGTCAGTTGTCGGATTTTGCGCTATAAAGGGAACTGTAAAGCTCTTCTCCGTCACGTTTTATATGTCTCAATCCTCGCGATTGTCGGTTTGCTGTATCAGGGGTACTCGTATTGCAATAGACGTCCCGTCAGTTGAATACGCATCGATATTTAATCGCCGTTGAGTCCGGTAATTGTTTGCTCCTGATTCAATTGGAAAATAAATCTCTCAAGACGAAAGGAGTACTGCATCGCAAATTGTACATCTGGTTTTTCAAAATCCAGCCCCGTCATGTTGCTGATTTTTTGCAAACGGTAACTCAAAGTGTTCCGATGCAGGAATAATTCCGACGCCGTCTGTGCGTTGTTAAAGCCGCAAGCAGTATAAGTTTCCAGCGTTTCGTAGAGTTGACTGCCGCTCTGACGATCATATTTACGCAGTAGCGACAGCGCCGGATGGCAGCAAAGACTCAGGCGCTTCAAATCATGCAAATGGTCTGCGATGTCATAGAATGCTAATTTTCGATATTCATGCACATTCCCGGGAATGTCCAAAATAGAGGCCAACCGTAATGCCTTAGCCGCTTGCTCATAGCAAGATTTTGTGTAATCAATTTTAGAATAGGGATTGCTGATACCGGCGATAGACTCGTGCTCATCACAGAATTCTATAATCTTTTTCATGGACTCTGATGCAATCTGTAAACTATTTTCTTCTACAGGGATCATAGAGACAATCGATTTGTTGTAATAAACGGTTCTTGCAGTCTCAAAAAGGTCTTGAAACTGTCGGCACAATTTGTTCTTCACATGACTCTCCGTAGAAAAATAGCGAGCTTTCACCAGAACCAGAGACATTCGCTTTGGGAATTGTATCTGCGCGGCGTTAATACGCGCCTGAATCTGCTCAAAAGGAATCCCATTGTGCAGGTCTGTCATAAAGTCCGTCTCAACTCTGCCACGTACAACATCCATCTTCTGCTCTTTCAGAATCAAATCCGTTGTGATTTGTGTAATGAGCGGCAGAACACTGTAACAAAGCGGATCAAACTCTCTTTCTCCTTGAATCATGAAAACATAACCATATAATTCGCCTTGGAGAATAATTCGATTGGAAAGATAAAACAGGTGGTTGTCAATACAATGACGAAGGAAAGGACCGTTGCTCCCTTCCTCACCGTATTGTGATTTTACATCTTTGATGTGTTCAATAAACAGCGGCGGACAATAGCCATTCTTGATGCTCTCCTGCCAAACAGGCTCGTCCACCTGAAAAGGTACCGAATTAGAAATGACTTTCCCGGACATGTCAATGATGGCGATGGAAGTATTCAGCGCGTTTCCCACATTTTCCAGCATGGCTGCGACCCCTTTTCCGCGCATGACCGCATTGAGCATTTGAATATAAATGTCCTGCAGTTTGTAGTTGGAATGGAGTAGTTGCTCCGCATCCTCCAAAAAAATGCTCATTCCCTTCTCTGGCATCTGGATCGTATTGGGGATCAGCTGCTCAGATATGAAACTGGATTCCCCGCAGAAAATCAGATTCCGAGGCAATTTTCGATTGTGCAGAGTAGACAAATCATATGTAAAATAGACAACATCTGATTTTGGCTGCTGCGCTTGTTGCAAATCATCTATACTTTCCAACGAGTAGACCTGTCGATTATCATAACAATGTTTGTCAAAAATGTCGTGTTTTTTCTCTAGTTCAGAGACCAAATCCAGAAACATCATGGCTTGCCACCTCATTCACAATACTATGCGATTTCTCTGACAAATGCAAGAGCGAAATGAAAATTATGCGCACTGCACAATTTGTGATTTCGCTTTTAGGCCGCGCGCACGTTAACAAGTTAACGATCTTGCTATATACTCAAGTTGTTCACAGGAAAACGACTGTGTGCCGTATCAGGGAAACTTGAATGCTATCTTCTTATCTGGTTTCCAACTCGTAAAACTAAAGTGATCAGGAGGTTATGTATGTATGAAGTACAAAAAGCTTTTTGAAAAGGGCAAAATCGGAAAACTCACAATTAAAAACCGCATTGTCATGCCCCCCATGGGCACCGGCTTTGCCGCTGCATCCGGTGAAGCATCCGAAGAAATCACGCGTTATTATGAAGAGCGCGCAAAAGGAGGCGTCGGCCTGATCATCACGGAGGTCTGCCGTGTGGATGAACTGTCCGGCGTTGCGCAGCCGTGTCAGCTGTGTGCAACAGATATGAATGTGATCCCCAGCTTTACCCGTATGGTAGATCGTGTTCATGCATATGGCACCAAGATGTTCATGCAGCTGCACCACCCTGGCAACGAGGCCTTCCCAATCACGCTGCACGGCAATCCGGTCATTGGTCCCTCTCCCGTAATGTGCAAAACCGTGGGGGTCGTGCCGAAAGAAATGACGACCGCAGAAGTTGAGGCCATGGTGAAGTGTTTTATCAAGGGCGCTGTCATTGCAAAGACCGCAGGGTTCGATGGCGTGGAAGTTCACGCTGCTCATGGCTATCTTGTTAATCAGTTCATGTCCCCTCACACCAATCACCGCACGGATAAATACGGCGGCGACTTCTTCAACCGCATGCGTTTCGCCACAGAAATTATCGTGGGTATTCGCTTTGCCTGCGGCGCTGACTTCCCGATCTCCGTTCGTATGGACGGAACCGATTTCTGGGATGATGGTATGGACGAAAAGGAATGCCAGCACATTGCGCGGTATCTGGAGAGCATTGGCGTTGCCAGCCTGAATATCTCCTCCGGCAGTTATGAATCCGGCTGGTCCATCATTGAGCCCTATACGTTTAAGGAGGGCTGGAAAAAGCATCTGGCCAAGGGCATCAAGGAGAGTGTGCACATTCCTGTGATCGCCGTCAACACAGTTAAGCATCCCGCCTTCGCAGAGCAAATGCTGGAAGAGGGTGTCTCTGATTTCGTTGGCATCGGTCGTGGAAATCTTTGTGACCCCGAGTTCGCCAACAAGGCAAAGCGCGGCGATGATGCGCGTATTCGCAAATGCATCGGCTGCCTGAACTGCTTTAAGCAGTCCGGCGTGGGGCGCGCAATTGAATGCGCAGTCAATCCGCTGCTGGGACGTGAAACTTATCGCGGCGACGATAAACTGATCAAGGACGGAAATCAGCAGACCGTTGCTGTCATCGGCGCCGGCCCTGCCGGTTTGCAGGCGGCCATCGTTCTGGCCAAGCGCGGATATAAGCCGGTCGTGTTTGAAAAGTCCGACTCTATCGGTGGTTCTATGAAGCTTGCTTCTCAGCCGCCCTGCAAGGAAATGATCGGCGAGTTTATTGACACTCTGAAGCTTGAAGCAGAGGATCTTGGGGTTGAAATCCGCCTGAACACGCCCGGCACTGTAGAGGCCGCCAAAGCGATCGGCGCTGTCGGTGCGATTGTTGCCGCTGGCGGCACAAAGATTTGCCCGCCTGTTCCGGGGATTGAAAAGGCTGTTTCTTACGAGCAGGTTCTTACCAAAGATGTGGAGTTTACCGGTAAGAAGATTGCTGTGATCGGCGGCGGCCTGACCGGTCTGGAAACAGCAGAATATCTGGCGGCGAAGGGCAATGAAGTGACCGTGATTGAGATGGCTCCCGCAGTTGGCACCGCAATGTACCGCAGCGTAACTGCCGCAGTCGTTGGCAACATTGAAAAAGATGGCGGTCACATTATGACCAGCCATATGTTCAAGGGTGTGAAAGATGGCGCTGTTGTCGTGAATAGTCTTGCGACCGGCTATGACTTGGATGTGCCTGCAGATGTTTGCGTCATTGCAATGGGCGTTCATCCCGATGAGACCATCGCGGGCGCCTTTGAGGCTGCATTTGACCGTGTGGCCGTTGTTGGCGATACTGCAGATCCAGGAAATATTGCTGATGCAACCAACTCCGGTTATGCAAAAGCATTCGTATTTTGATTTGCTCAGAAAGGAGTATGCATAATGAAAGAATTTAAGGATAAAGTTCTTGTCGTCACCGGCGGCTCTCGCGGCATCGGAAAAGCGATTGCCGTGGAAGGCGCAAAGCGTGGAATGAAAATCGTTCTGAATGATATCGATGGCGACCAACTGGCCAAAACCTGCGCAGAAATCAAAGACATGGGCGTGGAATGCATCAGTCAGCACGCGGACATCTCTATCTATGAAAACATCGAGGCTCTGCTGAAACTGGCGATGGACAACTACGGACACGTAGATATGCTGGTCAACAATGCAGGCTGCGCGGTTTCCGGTGCCATTTGGAAGCTGCCGAAACAGGATATTGATTGGATCACGGAACTGAATTTCCTGAGCCATTTGTATGGCATGAAGATTTTCTTGCCGCAGATGATCGCGCAGAATACCCCTTGCGAAATTATCAATGTGGAGTCGACCGCCGGTCTGATGACCTCCGGCAAAGCCACCATGTATCATGCGACCAAGGCCGCCGGTGTTGCTGCATCTGAGAGTGTATATATTGCCATGAAGGAGCAAGGATACCCCATCAACATCCACTGTTTGGTGCCTGCTTACGTAAAGACGACCATTCATCTGGCTGATCTGCATCGTCCAGAACGCTTTGCCATGAACGATGACCCCTACTATACCAGCGACGAGTACAAAGCCGGACAGATCCGCGGTGAGCGGGGAGTCATGAGCGGCATCCCTGATTGGTATGTCGGTGAATGTGTGTTTACGGCCGTTGAAGACGAGAAGTTCTATATCTTCACGCATCCGGAATCTCAGGTCGTTGCGCAGCCGCGCGTGCAGCGTTTGGCATCGGGCATTAATCCGCAAACCTAATACGATACAAATTTAGAAGTTCCCTGCGCCCGAAATCGTGGGGCAGGGAACTTTTGAAAAACTCTTATAGGAGGACTGTGTATGTTTACTGCTTATAAAGATGCTCTTGCCGTTGTTACCGGCGGCGCTAATGGCATCGGTAAGGCTCTGGCTCTGGGCTTTGCAAAACGCGGCGCAAATGTCGTCGTCGTGGATATTCATGGAGATGAAGCAAAAACTGTTGCAGACGAAATCACTGCAATGGGACGGAAAAGTATCGCCATTGAGGCGGATGTGAGCATGCTGGAAGAGTGCGTCAAAGTGTATGACGCCGTGATGGATTCGTTCGGCCGCTGCGATGTTCTGGTGAATGATGCCGGCGTATCGGCACTGTCCGATGTGGAACACATTCCGGAAAAGGATCTGCGCTGGGTGTTTGAGACGAATGTTTACTCCCACTGGTTCATGATGCAGAAATTCCTGCCTCAGATGCGTAAGCAGGGCACGCACTGCCAAATCTTGAATGTTTGCTCCATTGCCGGTCTGATTTCTATGAACGGTGCACCTGCATACTTCAGCTCCAAGCACGCTGCCGTAGCGCTGTCTGAATGCGTCTACAAGCAGCTGAAGGCTGAAAACGCGAATATCGACATCTCTATCTTCTGCCCTGGATATGTCCAAACGGAAATGCACCTGACTGATCGCCATCGTCCTGAGCGTTTTGCCATCCATGATGACGAGGCTTACTATCATACAGAAAAATACGCCGGCATGGTTGCATTCAACAAAATGCTTCTGGACAGTGGGGCTCCGCTGGATATTGCAGTTGAAACCATCTTTACTGCTCTGGAAAAAGAACAGTTCTACATCTTGGACAGCGCCAAATACGAACGTCTGCTGTGTGAGCAGGGCGTATTTGAGGCGGAAAAAGTTCGCCCCGTGGACTTCTATACGCTAAATTGACCACCACTTCCCGATTGGAGGAAATTAAAATGGGAGAACAAATCAAAAAGAAATTCTTGCTCTATTTCAGACTGATGCTCCTCATCTGGATCGTAATTGCAAACGCAATTCTGCACGTGATCAACTTTCAGTACAGTTGGCTCATTTTCATCAGCAATATCATGCTGTTCACAATGGAAGAAGGAACCGTCAACGACCGGTTTATATCTGTTGAATTGGGTGGCCTTGTAGGACTGGTGCTAACAGCAGTTACGCTTCTTGCTGTGTCTGCACTGACCTCTGTTATTGGCAGTCTGTTTGGTTTCCTGATTCCTCTTACAATTGTACTGTTCATTTTGATCGTCCTGCATCCTTACGCGCCGAAGGTTCTGAACAATGTGGGGTTTGCATATTTGACTTGCGCTTGTATCGACACCACCGCCTTCGCGACTCACATTCCCCTGTTTTTCGGCACCTTTATCGTCGGTTCTCTGATTTTTAATGGTGTGTGCATTTTGCTGATGAAGCCGGCACAGGCACTCGCTATCAAAACAGTAACAAAAGCCGAGAACGTAGCGATCTAATTTCCCTCGTCAGGTTAACGATTTCTCAGCAATCCAATCAGCTAATATGGACGTCCTATTCACTCGGACGTCCATATTTATGCCTTTAAGGTCAAAAATTTCTGTGTGATTCCGATGCTTTTATGCTCTAAAAGCGATTCATGATATTAATGATATAGAGTTCCACACGTATTACAATTTTCTGCTGCATAAAAGGACAAAAAGAGATTGAGGTTACAACGGTAACTCCGAATCGTCTTCGGGGTATACTTGCGAACCTCAATCTCAACCAGATACTCTTCGACAGCACTTTGCATCTTCATACCCATGTCCTCCTCATGTATGTCACAACAGAGGTGGCCATGTATGTCGCAGCTGACGCCGTGTTTTCCCGCAGGAAACGACGTTTGAAGCTGCAAGGCGCCATGTTATCCGTCAAATATGCTGTTTTGTGTCCGGAAACGCATGCGTTTCACAGGCAGATCACTCTTCCCAGTTGTGCCACACGTTCTGGACATCTTCGTTGTCCTCGAACATGTCGAGCATCTTCTGGAGATTCTTAATGTCGCCCTCATCGGTGAGCTTGATGGTGTTCTGCGGCACCATCTCCACCTGCGCGCTCAGCAGCTCATAGCCGTCGTTCGTGAGCGCCTCGGCCACCGATGCCACATCGTCGGGATCAGTATAGACCGTGTAAACACCCTCGTCGGGCGCAAAGTCGGCCGCGCCGGCTTCGAGCGCGTCCTCCATGACCTTGTCTTCGTCGAGCTCCTGATCCTCGTCATTGATGACGATGACGCCCTTCTTATCAAACGACCACGACACGCAGCCGGTCGCCCCCATGTTTCCGCCGTACTTATCAAAGTAGTGGCGCACCTCGGAGGCGGTACGGTTGCGGTTGTCAGTCATCGTCTCGACGATGATGGCGACACCGGACGGACCGTAGCCTTCGTAAGTGATGGACTCGTAGTTATCCGTGTTGCCGGAGCCGAGCGCCTTGTCGATCGTGCGCTTGATGTTGTCATTCGGCATGTTGGCGGCTTTCGCCTTGGCGATGACAGCTGCGAGGCGGGAATTGTTATTGGGGTCGCCGCTGCCGCCCTCTTTGACGGCCACGATCATCTCGCGGGCGATCTTCGTGAACGCCTGCGCGCGCTTGGCGTCCTGCGCGCCTTTGGTTTTCTGTATATTATGCCACTTGGAATGTCCGGACATAGTCACAACTCCTCTTGCTAAAATGCTTTGAATATTCTAGCACACTCCGGGCCGCGTGGCAAGAAAAATCCGCATATTTGCGCGAAAACTACGCCTGCGTTTTGGGAATAAGGAGATATTGCGGCGCCTCAGCCATGGCGGCATCGTCCGTGAGGCCGTTCGTTTCGCGGATGAGCCGCTCGCTCGAGCAGTAGCGCTTGGCAAGCGTCCACAGGTCTTCCCCGCCCCAGCGTACGATCGTCAGCGACGGTACAGAGGCATACGGGCAGGCGCGCTCCTGCGCCGTCGCCCCGGTGACCTGCCGGAGGTCGGACTCCTGCAGTGCGGCCGTCCGCACCGTCACCGTCACGCGGATCTGAAACCCATCCGCCGTGACCGTCACCACCGGCTCTTCCGGCTGCACGCTCAGCAGCTCCAGCCGCGCGCCGTCGGCCGGCTCGAGCGGCAGGTGCAGACGCTTTTCCATGCAGGATACGTGCTGCTCCGTGTCCGCCGCGAGCAGCCGGACGAGCACGTCGCAGCCGTCCTCCGTCACGCCGCAGACAACGGCCCTCCGGGACACGACCGTCAGCGAGGCTGCCTCACACGCAAGCGTGCCCTCCGCCGACAGGCGCAGCGGCTCGCCC
>ULRD01011075.1_pt1 | contig 29358 bp, 45 predicted proteins | sample 1955181 | NCBI WGS metagenome assembly ULRD01 (sample SAMEA4835675, study PRJEB28245) | human gut metagenome | biome: gut microbiome; material: fecal sample | place: Denmark | collected 2008
GCCAGTTCCGCGTCCCAGTCGTTGGCGTGCCGCACCGACTGCGCCAGCTCCTCCCGCTCAAGGATCTGCGCCACGCGCCCTGCGTATTTCAGGGCGGACCACAAGTCGCGCTGGATGTGCTTGGATATGCGCTCCTCGCGGATGTTCTGCCCGCTGGGGACTTTCCGCAGGTTTTGTATCTGCCCCACCAGTTCCCGCGTCCGCATATACGGCTCTGCGATCAGCGCGTCCATGCTGTCGTCCTTGATCTGGTGGTATTTCTTGTAGCTGTCCACGCCCTCGTTCACACTGGCGCACAGCAACTCTATGTTGCGGTTTTCAAATTGCAGCTCCATGTACCGCACCATCTCCGCGTCCGGGTCGGTCACGCCCGTGCCGCCTGCCTTGATGGGGTACAGGCACGGAATGGCGTTGTCCTGTTCCAGCTCCGTAAAGGAGGCGTGGTTTCTCACGCACAGGGGGGCAAGCCCGTCCCCCAAGTCCATCATCAGATTTTCCACCACGCTTGTGCCGTACTGCCATGCGTCTATGGCAAGGTAGGTGGGCGCACCGCCCTCACAGCAAAATCGGCTCCACACATCCTTGATCTTCTGTGCCTGCATCATGCTCTTGACCGGCGGGCTCCACATATCGGCGTACACCAGCTGCTTGAGATAGCGGTCCCGCTTGAGCCATTCCTTCTGCTTGGTGCATTTCAGCACCACACAGGCGCACTTGGCGTTTTTCTTGTCGTCGGCGTAGGACACGTCGTAGCCCACGATATAGACCACATCCTCCGGCGCCACCTTGTTGCGTATGTCAAAGGCACAGTGCCGGTTCTCCGCGATCATCAGCTTGCGGCTCTCCGTCAGCACCTCGTCGCGCACGATGGGGTTGCTGTCTGCGCCGGTGTACCGGCTCTCCATCTCCCGCATCCACCGCTCCGGGGTCAACTTCGTTTTCAGCTTCTGCGCCCATGAATAAGGCCGCATCTGCTGCAACACCACGCACTGCCACGGCACATCCATCACAAAGGCGCTATCGCCCCGCGCCATGGCCCTCATCATTTCGCACCGCACCTGATAGGCGTGGTTCTGCTTGCGTCCTGCGCTGGTGATAGAGTGGTTCTTATACGCCACAAAGTTGGGATCAGGCTCGCCGTTTACGTTGTGGCGCAGACGCACGGCGGGCAGCACCACCGTGGTATATTCATCGAAGTCAAATGCGGGCTGCTCCTCCTGCGCGAACTCCTCCGCCGTGGCCGCGTGGAGGTTGTCGCCGCGCTTCTCGCCGATATAAAAGGCGCTGCCGTAGTCTGTCTCAATCTTGAAGTCGTCCTTGCTCTCCGCCGTCACCCGCCAGTGCTTTGCCAGCGCTCCGTAGTCATGTTCGATGGCGTGAAAGGTCTTTCCGCCGATGGACGCCAGCTGCTTCAGGGACGGGCCGGTGTAAATGACCTGCGTTCCCGGCCATGCCACGCCGTTTATCATCTCGGAGAGCATCTTGGAGTAGGTTTTCGTCATACCGCGTGTGCCGGTGATGGCCACATCGGTGTATCTCGCGTAGGCACGCAGCATAATGCGCTGCACCAGTTCCAGCGTCTTAAAGTCGCTGTCGTCGCTGCGAAAAATGTCCGCCAGTTTATCTGGATACCATCGGGCAACCCACACCAGAAATGCCCACCACGCATCCTCCATCTCCGCGTAGTTGCGCTCCTGTGTCGGCTTCTTCGTGACCCAGCCAAGGCCGGTCACATACGCCTTACCCGTTCTCCGCGACATCGATATTCACATCCTCTGCATCCGGTTTCCGCTTGAGCGGCTTTTTCTTCCGCAGCAGTCCCATCTTCTCGTAAGCCTCCTGCTCGGCCTCGTTGGGTTCCTCCGCAAACTCGCCCAGCTCGTCCTTGATCTGCGCGTTTGGGGGCAAGTCCATCAGCTCCGGCAATCCGTCGTTGATCCGTGCCTGGTTGATGATAGCCAGCAGCATTTTCTCCGCCGCGTCCGCCGTGTAGGTGTACTGGCAGGATCTCCCGAAGATCAGCCGAAACGCCTCATCCGGGGAGCAGCGCTTGCCGTTTTTCATCAGCCCCGCTTTTTCCAGCCGGTCTACGATGCCGTCCAGCCGTATGTCCTCTACGGGCTTTGTGTCCTTTTTCCGCAGGTTTTCCGAGGCCAGGTTCTCCTGTATCATGCTGGAGAGCTTCTTCGCCATGTCGATCTGCCCCCGCTCGGCGCAGTCGTTCATCTGCTTCGTCCACTTCGCCACATTCCGCAAAATCAACTGCTGTTTGGCGCTCACGGCCTGTTCCCCGCCGAAGTCGGCGCACAGGGCGTTGTAGATGCGGTCAAACTCGTTGTAGTCGTCGCTGGTGTAAGGCGCTTTCCCGCTGCCATCGCCCCAGTCGGCGGCTTGGCGTTTTGTCCCCTGTCTTCCGTCCCGTGCGCTTTTCTCCGCACTGACGGCGCGGGTAAAATTCCCGTTTTCCAGCCCCTCTCCGAAAATCTTGGTGATGTCGGTCAGCCCGTCCAAAAAGCCGTACTCGCCGCCGCCCAGCGTCCTGTCCAGCTTTTTCTTTTTCAGGTTGTTGCAGTAGGCCGTCCATTTGCTTTTCGTGCCGTTTCCCGGCAAGGCTTTCATGTCAAAGGGCTTATCGAAGCGGATGCAGGCGTAAAAATAAGCCAAGCTCTCCCCCACCGTCGTTTCCAGCAGCTCGTAATACGCCTGCTGATGCTCCGCGTCCATAGGTAAAAGCTCGGCCATTCCAGTCCCCTTTCCGCACAAAGAAAAAATGGTACAAAAAGAAAGCTACACTTCTTCTCATACCATTTTCCTTGATATTCACTTGTCCGATTCCCTTTTACGCAACTTTTGAAACTTTTCTTTCATTTTGTAAAAAGGGACATCTGCGCCGTGTGGGCAGCAAAGCGCTCCTCCTGCTTTTCGTAGTATTCCCGGTCGATCTCGCAGCCCACGAAGTCAAAGCCGAGGTTGTGCGCGGCAATTCGGCTTGAGCCGCTTCCGAGGTGCGTGTCGAGGATCTTGTCCCCCTCCTTGGCGAAGCGAGTCAATATCCACTCGTACAGCTCCACGGGCTTTTGCGTGGGGTGAAATCGTCCCGGCTGTCCCTGCATATTGAAGTCAAACACCTTGGCGTTTCCGTTGAAGCTCGTCCACGCATATTCGCACATCGCCATAGAGAAGTTTTCGGGGATATTTGTCTTTCGCAGAATCAGAAAACAGCGCGTCGGCGGCAGAGAAAAATAGTTTCCGCCCCAAATGATCTGGTCGCGTGAGATGCGGAAAAGCTCTTGAAAATACTCCTCCTTTGGGGCAACATCCCACGCCACGATTTTTTTGCCGCCCGTTTCATCTGGTTCACTTTTGTACTTATCGAATATTCCGCCGAATCGGTTATACTGCGGCGCGTCTCTCTCTCTCTCTCTCTCGTGCGCATCGGCGATACGAGCGCGGGTGTTCTCGCCGTACACAGCGCCAAACATACCGCCGAAGCGTTTTGCGCTGCCGCCGTTTCCATCGCCGTAGGGCGGGTCTACAATGGCGAGGTCGAATGCCTTGTCCGGCAGCGTCCGCATATACTCCATGCAGTCCATGTTGTAGACAATGCTCTCGCTCATGTGTCCTCGTCCCTCCCCAAAAGGTAGTCGGTGGTCACGCCGAAGAAGTCCGCCAGCGCCGCCAGCGCCGTGGCCTTCGGCTCCATCTCGCCGCGCTCGTAACGGCTTATCATGCTCTTGTTCATGCCGCACAGCTCCGCCAGCACGCAGCGCTTCATGTGCTTTCGCTCCCGCAGCTGCCGCAGCCGCTTGGCAAATATCTCATTTCCCGCCATCACTTGCCTCCCAGCCCCGTTTTCTTTTTCATAGCCTGCAACAGCATCCGCGCCTCCGTATCGCTGATGTGGTAACCCCTGTCGCGCCGCGCCACAATGCTGGCAAGGCGATCCTCCCGTGCCTTTTTTCTGCTCTTGTAAAACGCGCACTTTCCGCACTCCGCACACACCAGCGTGTTCAGCGCCGCGCACTCGTTTTTCTCCGGCACATACAGGTCGCACGATACCTTGGGCTTGTACGGCGTTGCGCCGACCGTAATTCTTCCGCTCATGCTCATCGTTTCTCCTCTCTCCACAGGTACGCGCTGCCCGCAACCAAAAACACCATATACGCCGCCACCACCACCATGCACAATACGCCCACAAGCGTTTTATATACGCCCGCCACAATCAGCAGCACCAGCGCTGCCGCCAGCAGCAGCGCCAGCAGTATGTATACGACTGCCCAGCGCCGGTATTTCTTTTTATCCTCCATGCCGCTCACCCTCTTTCTTTTCGCAGTACCCGCAGTGTTCCGCGCATCAGCGTTGCGTCCTCCGCGCCCGGTATCCCCTCCACCGCTTTATACAGCGTTGGTTTCTCCTCTCGTGGCACTTCTTTCCACTCTATCAACCCCGCCTTTTCCGCCGCACAGCCCACAAGCGTAAGGTTGTCCATTTTGAGGCGCTCATTGTCTTGCCCACCGGCGAACTTCCAATAGCGGCACGTCAGTTCCTCTGTGGTGTAGCTTTCCGCCGCAGCCACAGGACGGGGCTGCACCTCGTCCATGAGTACACCGCCCAGTTTATGTATCAGCTTCCGCCGCAGTCTTTCAGTCCAGTTCAATTCAGCCATCCTTTCTCTCACCGTAGGAGCAGAAGTCCTCCGGCCTGCGGCTCTGCCAAGCCGCTGAGTGTACGTTGCCGTCCGAGTAGATTTTCAGGCATACACCCATGTCGTAGTGCTTGCAGTCCTTACACCGCACCACTGGGACAACATCAACGGCGGGAATCTGGTCGATGGTTTCAGCCGCAGATACACCAGTTCCAACTGCAAATGCAAGCCATCTTTTTGCTGTGTTTCTCGCGATATATTCATCCATTGTCAGCCCTCCACAAATCTCCAATGCTGTTTGCCATTTTTAGATAGAAAGTCTTTCTTTTCAGCAGTTCCAGTTGTAGACACATTGCGGACAGGTGTTTGATCCCTTCCAGCATCCCAATGGCGTCATCGAGGTCGTGCGCCATGTCGCCTAAAAAATCGAACGCACGCTCCTGTCCCCTGAAAATACGCACATCCGTAGCAAAATCCCGGTACTTCCATTCCGAATGGTATTTGTCAGCCATTGTTGTCACCACCGTCCATCTTAGCCCCGCAATCCTCGCAGTATTTTTTGGTAGGCTTGTCCCAACTGCCTTCGGTAGTAATGACAAAGCCGCACGCAGAACAGCACCACTCATCCCCACCAAGATGCGCCCACCGCCCATGCACCACCGGGGCAACATCAGCAGCGGGAGCGTCATCAATCATACGGAGAACAACCGCAGCATCAGTCTCTGTTTCCATCGTATATGCCATTTCAAACATTGCCATTTTGCGGATGTAACTCCGCTGAATATATTCAGCCATCCTTCATCGCCTCCAATGCTTTCTCCGCTTCCTCGCGGGTGAAAAATGTGGCTTTGCCCAATTCTTCCGAAGCATACGGAAGATTCGGAATTGTGTCTATATACCATCGGCTGGTAAGCCCCCTGTATACCACATTCGCCACGCGATGCACCACCACTCCCGAAGGGGATGCGCGGTATAAGACATCGCCCATCTTACACGGCTGCACCACCAGCCGCCCGGTTCTATCGGCCTCCATCAGCGCGATAATGCGCTTAAATGTTACGCCCTTACTAATTGCCTCATCCTCAAACGCCTTGTAATTGGCGCACATCGCAGGGTCCAGACCCGTGTCCTCGTAGGCGGCAAGGCGTTCGCATATCCTTTCGTCAAACAGACAGTCTTTGAATTTGCACCCGTTTCCGTTGCACGGTTCTTCAAAGCAGCGCGGGTAATATGCGTGTCCGGTGTCACTTCTTCTCGTCAGCCGTTCCATTACTTCACCTCCTGACCCCAAAATTCTTTACGACAGTCACGGCATTTGCGATGGATATTGCCGCAGTCGCCCTGTGCATTCCTGTGTGATTCAGAAATTGGGGCGGGGCATACTTGCAGCACACCATCACCTCCAATATTCGCCTGCGGGTACTGCTCCAAAAACACGCTCTGCCGTGTTTTGCGCGGGTGTGCAGCAGCCCATTGCTCAACTTCTGCAACGACATCTTCTGCTTTCGTGTTATAATCGTTAATGCCTTTCTTGATACACCCGAGTGTATACATTTTTCTGCGCTCCTCGACAAACCTCACAGCGTCCATTTACTTTTCCTCCTCGCTAAGTTTCAGCCACGCCAAAAACTGTTCGTGGTACTTCCGATACTCGAAAATCAGGCTTTCCGCCTTGCAGACAGCCCGAAACTTGTTGCTGAAAGCTGCCCACGCACAGCACACCAGCCAACCGAGAAACCAGACGATGGCTACGCACAAAAGCCCTCCGCCCAGCCCACACACGATGATACCGATAATGCGATATACAGCATCCATTACATATCCCTCCATTTGCACCCGTCACAGGCTCCCTCGTGTGCTTGTTTGTACTTACCGCAGTATTGACACAGCTCGTTGACAAGGGCCTTTCGGTCTGCCGCCAGCTTCTCGTTTGCGGCCATCAGCCTACTGTTGGAAGCGTCCAGCTGGTCATATCCGTTGTAAAAAATTTTGATTTCATTTCGCGCGTCCGCCAGCTCTGCGCTCATCTTCTCGATCTGCGCATCCCGCCGCAGAACGGTGTCCCGCAGGGCGGCGTTTGCCTGCAACAGCGCCTCTATGTGACGCTGCTGGTTCTCGATCAGGTCAGCGGCGGCGGAAAGGTTGTCGCCCAGCATAATAATAGACGATCCCCACTCGTTACCAACCGCCCGCTCAGCGTGCTCCCGCAGCGCGGTCACGATCTCATCTCTTGTCATGTCATTCCTCCTCGCCAAATGGCAATCATGCTGGGAAACGGCGCCGTCCCCATCGGCTTTCCGTCCATCTCAAACTTCAGCCTACCACGCAGGAAGCGGATCTCTGCCTTGCCCAGAATATAGTCGTGGAAGCTGGCACGGTCTGTCCGGGCGGGGATCAGAAGCACCACCGTTGTCCCTGGTTTCTGTCCTTCGCGGTAACACTTCTCCGTCCACAGTCCGGTTTCCTTGCTCCCGTATGGCGGGTTACAAAACACTGTTTCGCCCCCCATTTTTGCCGCAAACCATCATCGTTTTGCGTGAAATACCGCGCACACTTGTGGTTTTCATCACTGGCGGCAGCGTCCAGCGTGAAGTGGAACTCCGCGTCCAGCTCATCAAACAGCTTTTGCGGCGTTTCCCAGAAATTCTTGTCGCTGGAAAACAAAGCATCGTTTACCATGTCGTTCCTCCTCTCGCATCTCCGCCCCACTGCTCTGCCATTGCTTTGGCAACTCCAGGAAATGTTTTACCCTGTTTTTTGCTCTATCCGTGGTAAACATACCCTTGTGCTGTTCACCATGCTTGTGGCTGTAACTGCCGCTTGGGCACCATGTCGCCGTCGGTTTTACAACATTTGTCGGCATCAAAAGCTTTACCCCGCGCTCCCACAGCAAAGTCTTTTTTGTAAACTCGTGTCCATATTGATATGGCTGAATTGTCTGCGTCGGTTCTGGATACTCAAATACTTTACTTGGTGTCGGATTTTCAATGATAACCTTGTCACAGTCGGCTGCCCATATTGCCAAAAACAACGCTTTGCCGCAAAGCCCTTCATAGTAGCGGCGAAGATTTAACCTGCCGCCTTTATACAAGTGTCTTGCCCCGGCATTGCTTGTTTTGGTACACGGAGGGAAAGCGATAATCATATCCCATCGCCCCACATCATGCACCTGTCCGTCCATTGTGGTCACTTGCCCCCCCTCGATGGCCTTTAGAGCGTCGCCTAAAATGTGCCATTCCGGGTGTCCGCCAGACGGCTCCTGTATGTCGCAGGAATACGCCTCATGCCCCAGCGCACGAAACGCAATACATACCACTTGGCTTTCCTCACACGCTATCAGAACTCTCATGTCTTAATCTCCAAACACCACGCCGCACTCATCCTTCAGCACGTCCTTGATGTGCTTCCGCTTGATGCGCCCCTCGTTGATCTCCTGTGTGATCTTTTCCAGACACTCGTACGAATACGCGATGCTGTGCGTGTCGCGGCTGTCCGGTGTCTCTTCCTGGACGTGCCAGCCGCACTTGTCGATGAGCGCCATCGCCACCATGTCCATGCACTCCTGCGTGCCTCGGCGCTTGCCGTCCATAAAAATCCGGTCGTCCCGGCTCAAATGCTGCTTGCCCATCACTCGCCCTCCTCCAGACGCACCACCTCGTAGCAGCCGTAGCTGCCGCCGTGCCGGAACGCCTTGCAGATACCCACACGGACATTCTGATATTTTCGACCGGACAACTGCGCCAGCTCCGCCGTGGTCGTACCCTACCAGCGGGGCAGGCGGTACTTGTCACGGGTGACGATCATGTATACCGTGGTCATTCCTCCACCTCCTCGCAGCGGTGAATCCGCAGGCTGTCCGCCAGCTCCGCCGCCGTCTGCTTCCGTTTCGCGCTCTTTGTGCGCCGTCCAGACAGGCAGTTACAACACTCCGGGTACGGACAGTTCTGGCATTTTTCTACATTCTCCGCTGTATCCCGCGTTCCATCGAGCAACGCGCCGGGAGAAAATCTTCCCGTCTCCAAATCGTTTATTCGCTTGCTCGACTGTGCGGCAGCTGCCGCGTCCAACGTCAGCCACGGCGCCTTTGCCCCGCCCAGCCCCATCACACTCCACCAACGATTTGTCGGTCTCGCCATGTCTGCAAACATACGTTCTAAACCTCCCTCACCGTGACGCCGTGGAAATACAGCATCATCTTTCGTTTCATCACAAACACCCGGTAGGCGGCGCTGGAGGTGTTCCGAAAGCCCTTGCTGTCCTCCACCACCGTTTCGCCGTCCTTTTCGTACACAAAGTCCGCCACATAGTCTATGGCGCGTTCCCTCGTGCCGTCCGGGTGTACCTGCTTGGGCAGCAGCGGATACTTCACCTGCGTCCGCAGGTTGGTGATTTCTCCCGAACGCTGCATCAGCCACAGATCCATGTACCGCCGCGCCTCCCGCTTGCTGTCAAAGTGCATGAGCGTACCGTCCGGCATGGTCATGTCCACTTTCTCCGCGTGGAGTTTGTTGCCCTTCTTCGGTTTTTCCGCCTTGGCTTTGGCATTCGCCGCCGCTTTCTCCGCTCTCTGCTGCTCCTGCACCTTCTGCAAGATTTGCGCCTGCGCCTTCTTGCTAAAGCGCCCGATATCCTCCAGTCCAAGTCCCATCGGCTCACCTCGCGTCTTTTCTACACTTCCAGCCGCTTTCGTCTCGGTCTCTGGTGGAATTTATCCACCGGTTCATCCTCGTCCGTCCGGCGGCTCAACTCCACGAAGGTCATCTTCGAGCCGTCAAAGTAGAAATTCACATCTCCCGTGCGACCTCTCCGGTTCTTTGCCACCGTGCAGCCCACCTGCGTTTCATCCCCCGGCGTGGTTTTCCAGAGGAAGATGACCTTCACAGCGTTCTGCTCCAGCTCACCGCTGTCCCGCAGAGAGGACAGCCTCGGCTTATCCGTTTCATTCACCGTGCGGGAAAGCTGTGCCGCCGCCAGCACAGGGATCTCCAACTCCGAAGCCAGCAGCTTCAACTCCCGGCTGATGCCGCCCAGCTCAAGGTTCCGGTTCTCCGCACGCTTGTCCTTTTCTCCAATCATCAGACCGAGATAGTCCACTACGATCATGCCGAGATTTTCAATTCCCAGCGCCAGCTCCCGTATGCGGCTCACCGTCACATCCGGGCCGTCGTAGAAGTAGACCGGCAGCCTCGAAGCGGTGCTTGCGGTGTAGGCAATGTTCATCCACAGTTCTTCATCCGTTTCCGGCACACCGTCGATGAGCTGATCCATTGTCACGCCCTCCGCTCTTTTGGCAATCAGACGCTCTCCCACCTCACCGGCCAGCATCTCCGCCGTGATATGCAGGACTGTCTTTCCCTTCATGGCGGCGCTCTCAGCGATCTCCATGCACATGGCACTCTTTCCGCATCCCGGTCTTGCGCCGACCAGGATGAGCTGCCCCGGCCACAAGCCCTTCAGCGTGGCGTCCAGCAGGGGGAATCCCGTGTCTATACGCCCCTCCTTCTTCCCGGCGATGTTCTCCATCGCCTCGGTCATGGCGTCCGTCATCGTTTTCAGCCGGGTCCCGCGTCTCTGCCGCATTTTCTGGTGGCAGATCGCCGCCACCGCCGCCTGCGGATCTTCCTCGTTGTTCAGCGCCTCCGTCACCCGCTCGTAAAAGCGTTCGTTCTCCGCCGCCTTGTGGATCAGCTGGGCGTGCAGCTCCGCGTTGGCGGTGGTCACGGTGATCTCCGCGCATTGCCGCAGGAATTGCAGCGGCTCTGCCACCATGTCCTTGATCGCCTCTACGCCGGACGCAATATCGAAATGCCGTCCCGCCCGCGTATCCTGCAAGCACCGCTCAAATACCGCCCCGCAAACCGACAGGCTGAAATCGTCCTTCTCCACCAGCTCTGCCATCTGCCTGACCATCTCCGGCTTTTGCAGCAGTACGCCCACCACCAGATACTCCATCTCCGTGGTGTCCCTGCGGTGCAGCATGGTGACGGGCATCATCTCGTTTGCCATAGGGAACTCACTCCTCCTTCACCGCGCCCTGCTCCTTGGTCATATCTTCATAAATCTCGTTGAAGTGCCATTTCAGGTCGTGTGCGCTCTGCACCTTCTTGCTCCACCACTGGCTGTTCAGTGCGAAGTACAGCACGTTGTCTATCGTGTCCCACTCCACGCCGCTTTGTGTATGCAGTTCCTCCAGCACCGCCGTCTGCCGCTGCATCTCCGCATCCGTCGGCCACGCCCTGCCGGGATTGTCCTTTGCCTTTTCACGCGCAAGGTATTCCGCGATCTGGTATGCCTCGCTGGTGCGCCAATCCGTTTCGGCGGCTTTTTTGTCCGTGTAGTTGCCCTCAAGCACCTTGAGGAAGTTGTTTGGCTTTACAAACCAGTCGAAGGTCGCCTCAAAGCCCCGGTTGTTCTGCCCCTTGAGGAATGTGCTGTTCTTCACGTTCTCGATAGCCTTCAGCACACCATCTACGCCGTTTTCCCGGATACGCGCTTTCAGCATCCTGCCGCGATTGGTGTCCGCCGTGATTTTTGTCACCTGTGTCAAGCCGGTATCATTCCACGCCTCAATGACACGTCGGACAGCACTTGTCCGACACACAGGCTCTTTAGAGCCTGTAGATATATCCTCTTCCTCTAAACTCTTATCTCTAATCTCTATACTCTTATCTCTAATCTCTGTATGGACATCGCTGTGGACATTGTCCACACCACCATCTGCCAAAAGTTTCGGTTTTTTGGCGTTTTTTATACGTTGAGCCTTTTTCTGGTCTGCATAATCTGTTGTCTTTCCAACAAGATTGTGGTGGTCTGCCATGACCAACGTTCCGTCTACGTCTTGGTAGATCAGGCCAAACCGTTTGTAGTATTCCAGCGCCACGCGAATGGTATCAGCGGAGAACCACTTGCAGTCCCGGCGTATCTTCTCAATGTCAAACGGAATGATGATGTCCCCGATTTGCCGAGAAAGCCTCCCTTCCGTGTTAATGGTTTTCAGGCACAATGCTTGATAGAGAACGACATAATTCGCGCCGTTGGGCTGACTCATAAAGAAATCCACCGTATCGCTGTTCAAGAAAGACTCTTTCAACCGCATCCAGTAATACGTTTTACCTGTCGCCATTCCAAATCACCTCGTTACCAGAAATGCGCTTATACCGTCACCGTCGGTGAGTTCATTGGCAGAACAAGTGCTATAAAGGGCACAATTTCTGCAATTATTTTCGAGCTGGCTTAAAATGCAACCTTTCACCAACTCGTCTCGTGCGGAATCGTCAACAGCAAGTACACTAACGCCGCTTCGCTCTGCAATGGCATCGACATCTGCGTGCCCTCTGGAAGAGACATCGCAGTTTTTCAAAATTTTCTTGTCCCCGCCGCATGAAGCATACAACAGGCAGCTGCTGCACTCGCCATCGTCTACACGGTGTGTGCAGACCTCCAACATCTCGGCAAATTCTTCTTTGGTGCAAATGATTTTCATGATTTTCCTCCCCGTCAGATACTCAGCTCGTAGTCATCTCCGCCGTCCTCCGCGTCCCACGGAAGCGGCTCGTTATCCTCGATCTCCTGAAAACCCGCCGCGCTCTGGGGCGCGTCCGCCGGTCTTACATCCGGCTTCTCCCCGGCGCACAGTTTTTCCAGCGAGGGCAGCAGGTCGGCCAGTCGAAGGAAATACTCCGTCGGCACTTGCAGCAGTGTTTCCAGCGCTCCCAGCGGGATTACATGGTCGGCGCGAAGCTCGCTCCACACCTTTGCCTCGCCGTCGCGGGTGGTGTATGGCCTTTGCCGCCACGTTCCCACCACCGCCACCGCGTCGCCCTTTTCCAAACACGCGGCAAGCTTCGTGGCGGCGTTATCGCCCACAGCACACACGTTCATGAATTGCTTGCTGTCATATCCCATGCCAAATTCCACCTTGGGAATGTGGTTCTTGGGTATCTCCCCCACTTTTGCGTCCCGGCTGACGGAGCCAGTACAGATCATGTACTGGCTGCCGTCTGCCTTACCCTCCGCGTCTACGCGCTTTCGGATAAAAAGAGGCATTTACTCGCCCTCACCAAAGAAACCGTTGGTGAAGTCCTCCGCGCTCTCAGCCTCCGTATTCGCCATTTCCTTGCGCTCTACGCGCTTTTTGGTCGGGGCGGTGTCCTTACCCTTAGATGGGACGTTCTCGCTCACAGCGGCGCTCGTGGGAGGCTCTGCGGTGGTTTCCTCTGCTTGACCATGATTTTCCTCGTTAACGGAAAAATCCGTCACCGGGATGGCGCTCTCCACAGGAGCGGCGGGAATGTCCGTCACAACTCCGTCCTCTCTGTCCTCGTTGAAGTAGCTGCGTACCTCATTAGAGAGGGGGGCATAGCCGCTGTTCAGCAAGCTGCGGAGCACAGTTTTTTTGCACATTCTGTCCTGACCGCCGTTCACGTCATACCAGGGCGTGCCGTTCAGGAGTTTGCTCTGCTCCTTGGCGTCCAGCTCACCGTTGATGAGGGCGTTGTACTTCTCCAGTTTGAAGGCGGGGGAGTAACGGTCTGCGTGGCGCAGCAGCTTGTCCATCGGCCAGTATTCCATGCGGAAGGATCCGGTGTTCAGCTTGTAGTAGGCGTAATAGCCGATGATCTTGTGGGCGTCACGCTCCTCGTCCGTTTCGTACTTGGCAAGGTTGATAATGGGCTTTCCGGTACGGGCGTCTCTTCCCTCCCGTTCGCCCTCGCGCACCTCGATGCAGTCAATGTCCTCGTAAAAGCCCGTGGACATGGCGAGCTGGATGTAACCTTTATCACTATTCCGGCGCTTTATCATCGCGCCGGGGTGGACTATCTCTTCACACTTTTTTGTGTGCCGCGCACTTCGGGCAGTAACTCATCTTCTGCCCTACCCCGCTACATTCATCACGGGTAGTCTCTACACTCAAGTATTCGTAATGAAGACCTTTACAGGTTTTGTATTTCCCCTTTAAGTGGGCGCAGAGAGTTGTTAGCCCGTACTTTTTTTCGGCTTCTTTCAAACTCTCAAAGGTTTCGCCCGTTTCAATGCAGCGGATGGGGCGCATATAACGCTTTCCGTTAAACAACTCAATGCCTTTTTTTGCCATAGTTGTTTTTCTTTTTGCAATTGTTTCGGGGCTGGCAGTTTTCCCAATGTTAGCTTTTCTAAGCTTTTCTCGCGTTTCCTGTGATACAGGATGGCCAACTTTAGGACCTTTCAGGTTGTTGCGAATTTGCGTCTCTCTTGCTGATTCGGACATATTGGCCCATTGGCGTTTTCCGCACTGGCGCAAATGTTCCTTTTCAGCCGGAGTCAATCTTCGAGATCGCCCGTCTCCACCCTTTGTGCGGTTATAAGAAGGATTCAATTTATCGATGTAGTACATTTCTCGCTCATTCAGCATCTCAACAGGGCACTCCTCCAAAACTTCAAAAGAAAAGCACTCAACCCCGTATTTCAAAAATGCTGCCTTCAAGCTTCCGTTATGTTCAGCATTCACCGTTCTGTGTTCAATAAATCTTCGGTGAATATCTACGCTTTTCCCAACATAGGAACCGCCAGAAACCTTGTTGGTTATCAAATAAATACCTGTCATACTTGTCTCCAATAAAAATACCGCAGCACGGTATTGCCCTTTTTCGACGGGTTTCACCGTTAGCACCGCCTTGTGGCGGCACACCCCTGAGTAATAGGGTTCACGCGGTTTTACTTGACCATAAAAGTTTAGCCAAGATTGAACTGGGCCACGCTGCCGTAGGGGACGATGTAATAGCCGTGGCCGTAGATCAGACCCATGCCCTCGCCCCGCAGACCGGCGGCAATGATGGTGCCGGGGTCACACTCCTTGAGCTGGTCGCTGGCGCTAACGGCAGAGATCAGAGTGGAGGTAAACCGTGCCGCCATACGCTCGTTCTTAAGAGCGCGGGAGATCATCTGCTGTGCGCTGGGGGCGGTGATTGCCATGCTGAATTTCTGCTTCTTCTGCTGTGCCATCTGGGTAAAATTGCTCTGGTTCTGGACTTTCATGGTGTTTCTCTCCTTCCGTTATTCCGGCACACGCCCAAAGCGGATGCCCTTAGTCCTCATGTACACACGCAGCTCGTCCAACTGCGCCGCCGTACCGAATACGCGGAAATCCACGGTGTAGGTAGGTTCCGGCTCAGACACGGAACGCTCAAATGCTTCGCGCTCCACGGTGGCGATGACCTGTCCGACTTCACTGTGTTCTTCAATTACAGCGTCACCGGCGGACGCCATGCGGACAGCAGCACAGGCGGCTTTCTGCTCCTCGTACTTCGCCGCGGCCTCCGCTTCCTTGCGCTTTCGATCTTCCTCGGCGGCCTTCATGCGGCCCAGTGTCTCGTTCTTCACCAGCACCGTGCTGATGTTCCTGGTGCGGGTGTACTCGTCCAGCAGCGTGGTCTCGAACTCGCTGTGCAGCGCACGAATGGCGTTCAAATCGGCGCGGCAGCGGTCTATGGCGGCGTTTATGTCCATCTGTGCCGTGCTCTCAGGGCAGGTGGCGTTCAGCCACTTGGGGTTAAAGCAGTCGTCAAAGGTCAGCCACTCCGCCATGTCGCCCACCACCTGGGCGAAGTACGCAGAAAGACGATTTTTCTTTTCCTCCTTGCGCTGGGTCTCAAACGCCTTTGCCTGTGTGTCAAGGTTCTGTACGGCGGTTTCCAGTGTCGCCACAAGCTCCTTGCAGTTGGCCTCCGTTTCAGCGGATACCGCCAGCGCCGCCGCACGGCACTCCTTGCGTACCTGATCGATGTTGGCTTGCAGTTTGCGGAGGTTCGCCCTGTCCTGCTTGGCGGCTTGTACGCCGTCCTCCGTCACCACAATGCTGCGGTACTGCTCCGCCACGCCGTCCACCCACGCCTTTACATCGGCGTAGTTGGTGGTAATGGCCTGCTTGCGGATCTCCTGCAAGTCGGAGGTGATTCGAAATTCCACCATCCCACTCATGCCCGCACCTCCGTATCCATCTTGGTGATCCACTTCACCCGGTCAGCCCACGCCGGGTCAATGACGCTCTCCGGCAGATCAACCTCGGTAATCATGGCGGGCTTTTCGTCCGCCTCGCTGCCCAGCACCAGCACATGGTCGCCGGGTTGCAGGGGCAGGTTCGTGCGGAAGGTGTATGCCCGTCCGCTGTATCCCTTCTGCCACGGCTTGTAATACATTGCCTTTACGATCATGCCTGCTCATCCTCCTTCTTGGCATCGGCAGCGACATCTCCGGACCGCGCTTCTGCGCTCGCGTCTACGCTCTTTTCCAGAACGCCAAGCTTGACCAGCGTGTAGGCCCTACTCGCGGCTTTGTTGTCGCGGAGGTTCTTTTCCACGGCATTGTCAACGCCGTCCAGGCAATGCGCAAAGTCCACGGCGGTCATATCCTCTCCCCGCGTCACAGATTGGAAAACCACTCCTTCCTCCGTCTTGCGCCCGAAGCTCATCATGGCAAAGTTCAGGTCGGTTTCCTCGCGCAGTACCTCGCCGGTCTCGGCGTTGGTCATCGTCAGTTTCAGTTTCATGTTTGTCCTCCTTCACATTCTTAAAATCGCCGCCGGTGGTGTGCCGGTCAGCACATGATTTTTGTAAAAATCTTCCTCCCGCTCCAAAAGCCACGCCAAGTCGTCGGTCAACTCTGTCCGTTCAAAGCGGTAGGTGCGTATGCTCAGATCGCCGTCCATGTTCTCCAGCGAGGCCAGCAGGTCTACAAAGTCCCAGCCGGTGGCCAGCATTTGGTGCTGGATCTGACACCAGTAGTGGAGGGGCACCTGCCCGTCCCACTTCGCCCAGCCAAGTTTGCCGTTGGGTGTGGAGGTTTTGATCTCCAAAATGCCCCGCCGCCCCTGATCGTCCGTCACCTCGCCGTCCAGCGTAGCGAAAAGCCACGGTCTGTCCTCTTGGTACAGAATGTCGTAAGCGTGGTAGTCCACGGTGTAATGGGGGTGCATGGCGGCGTACAGGTCGCGCAGTACCGGCTCCATCCGAACGCCACGGCTCACCGCCACGCTGCCGCTCAAGTCCTTGGGCTGTGCCGCGCCCACCTTCAGCCGCCACAGCTCCATCGGGGTCATCCACGGGGAAACGCCTACCACGGCGGCCGCTTCTGAGGCGCCGATCCCTTGCGTATTGCGCCCTGCCAACCAAGTCTCTCTGTTCTCAAAATGCAATCTCTGCGTTTTTCTCACCTCTTTCTGACAAACAAAAAAGCGCCGCCAAGCAGTTCGGAAATTCCGAAACACTCGACGACGCTCCGCCCTTCCCTCCAAGCGACTTAGGAGGGGTACATTATTTGGCTTTGATCTCTGCTCTGCTGACCTTGACGATCTTCACACCGTCCTTCAGCGGTATCAGCTCAATGCGGTAGTTCTTCTCCAGCGCCGCGTTGATCGCCGCCACCTGCTCTGTTGTTATTCCCGCCATTTCCTCTCCTGTCCCGTGCGACTATACGCAAATCTATCCCGTGCTATCCCATTGAAAGCCAACGCAATACTGTTCGCTCCAATGCCGTTGCCTGTCGCTGCGTATCAACTCGATGCTTTTCCTCTGCGTTTCTCTGCGTTTCTCTGCCTTTGCTATCCGTGTCATAGCTTCGCTAAGCTCATCCCAGCTGTGCCAATCCATTGCACTTCTTTTCGTAGCTGTGCTATTCCTTGGCAGTACATATCCCTACATAGCTGGTCCGTTGCAATGCTTCTCGGTACGAGGCTATTCCGTTGCCGTGCCTACCGATGCGCAGCCTCGCTACACCGTTGCTATGCAATCCTCTTCATTGCATTTGCTTCACACTGCCCTTCTTCGCGCTTCCGTTGCATTGCTTTTCGGCGCAAGGCCATACCGTTGCGTTATACGATCTCCTCCCAGCGGAACCGTCCTTTTCCACTGTTGCGCCACTGGCCGATACCGGAGAACCGCCCGTAATCCAGCCACTCCCGCACGGCTTTCTCATGGTCGTCACTCAGAAGAACGATGGTAAACTCGCACGTTGCACCTTCGGGGATCTGCTCTGACAGCGCCAAACTTACTCTCTCACCCTGCATCGTCTGCGCCCGCAGCGGGCGGCAGCACTCGCCCATCTCTCCGTCAAACAGGATCGGAATAGTACGAGGTTCCACAAAAATCAGTTTGTCGATTTCTTTCTTAAACGCCTTGATGCTGCTGGACTTAGTTTCCTTAACCTTCCGCAGGCCACCGCAGGTGTCCTTGAAAAAGCCCTTGATCTGATAGTCGTAGAAGAACGGTGTTCCGTCATCCAGCTTCGGAAAGACGGTCTTACCCTTCTCCACCACGCCGTCCACACCGATGGCGGCTACCTCGTCCTCCATCGTAGCAGCATCCGGGGAATTACTTGCCACGAACGTGCGGTAGATGTCAGGGTCACCGGGGCAGGTTCCCAGCACCGGCTCGGTGAATGTCAGTTTCACTTTGATCTCTTTCATAGTCGTGTTCTCCTTCAAATTATATTTTTGTTTATTTATACAGCCCCAGCGCCGTGCAGCTCACCCACACGCCGCCAAGGGATATTCCCTCTCCTACCAGCAGCCACAACGAGCCGCCCGTTTCGATGCCGCCAAGAAACCCCAGCGCCGCGAAGCTGCTCACGGCCAACAGTATCTTCCATTTCCTGTCCCGGCGGTGCTCATTCCGTGTCCTGCTCATCCTCGGTCTCCTCCATGTAATCCTCTCCGCACACGGGGCAGAGATAATCTCTGCGTGTTTCCCAGCCGTTTTCCCCGTCCAGGTTCTCTTTTGTCACGCAGACCACCGGCGTGTCAAATCTCACGCCGCAGATCAAACACCGCCAGCTCATAGCGTTATGGCGGCGCGAAGATCTTCGATGGGGATGTGCAGTTTGCGGCAGGCCTTTTGCAGCTCTCCCAGCGTGAAGTCCAGTGGGGATTTCCTACGGCGAAGCAGCGTGTGCGGCTTCATGCCCAGCGCCTCGGCCAGCTCCTGCTTCTGAACGCCCTCCCGTTCCAGTGCGCCGTACAGCAGCGTCACGATCTTGTCCTCTGTGGGGTTCTTCGTGTCCAAATACGTCACTCTCGGCATACCTGCACCCTCCTATCCATTACCGCCTCAATACCACGAGCGGTCAAAATCTCATGAATCATAAGCCGACCCTTTTGCGTCCACTGCGTCTGCATGATAGTGTCGGGTCGTCCATCAGAGCGGATGATCTGGATGGTCTTGGACTTGGTATAGCCCCTGCCCATGTGCTTGGCGTACAAAAGCCACTGACCATTCACATTCCGCTGGATACCGCCGTCGTGGAGTATCTTGTTGAGTTTCTGCGCCGTCAGGCCGTAATCCGCCGCGATTTGTGAGGTAGCCATTGTGCCCTTACTCTCCAAGATGGTGTCCACATACTGCCGGATGGGTTCAAAGTCGGCGATAACCTGTGCCTGCTGCTGGTTCTCCGCAAGGAGCCGCAGTTTTGTTTCTTCCGCATCCGCCAAAGCGCGAAGGGCGGAGGGATAATCCTTGGGCAGCGCATAGCCGCCGGTCTTGCGGATAGATGGCAGGACTTCCTTTGTTACCCAGTCCGTGAATTTCTCCGCCGTGGGAAGTTTTGAGCTAAACACGAGGCGGTACAAGTCGCTCTCCGGGATAAAAATAGCTCCCTGTGTTCTTCCCAGTGCATCAACGATGGGGTAACGTTTCGTTAGGTCACCTCGGCAATGGTCGTTGATGGCCTTGCTGGGGTTCGTATAGCCCAGCGCCTTTGCCACGTCACTGCCGCAGAAAAGGATAGCACCGTTTTCCTCGATGGTGCGAACTTCCCCGAACTCCGGGTTATTGAATACCTGCATCTCGTTCATTTCGTGAGCCCTCCCCTGAGAAGTTCGTCTATCGTGCAGCCATACATATCCGAAATCTTCAGTAACGTATCTGCCGAAGGCTTATACAAGTCACATTCCCAACTGGATACGGTAACGCGACTCACTCCAAGTTTTGCCGCAGCCTCTTCTTGAGAAAGACCCGCCTTAATGCGCGCCAGTTTGAAACCATTTACTTTCAATTCTTCACTCTCCTAACCTTTTTCACTTCGCGCAACAAAGCTTTGCTTAGTGCGGCTTGACAATTTGCTAAGAATGTGATTTAATACAGTTTGTCTGGAACCATATTTAACGCCATCTTTGCATCACTGCATCCGCTTCGTATGCGCCTTGCTTTTCACTTCGCATACTTAGTATATCACTTCGTATTGCTAAGTCAAGGGGTTTGGGAGAGGTTGCGTCCGTTTCTATATTTTGCACAAAAAAGGAGCCAATTTATGGACATTACGACAATGCTCTACCGCATAGACTGCCTTGTAAAAGCCAAGGGGTGGACGAAGGAGGAATTTTACGCGATGGTGCCTATTTCTTCCTCCGCCGTTTCCCAGTGGAAAAGCAAAGGCCGTGTGCCAAAAGACGTCAATATCTTGCGTATGGCCGAGATTTTGGAGGTTGACCCTGATTATTTGCGCTGTAAAGACCTCAAGGAAAGCAAAAAGCCCGCAGATCTTTCGACCAACGAGCTTCATGCCGCACTTATGAATGTCCTTATAGGGCTTTCCCCCAGCGAAGTAGCAGACGTTATTTCTTATGCTGCAAAGCTAAGAGCATCTCATAAAGACTAATTATATCTTCTCTTGTCATTCCGTCCAACAATTTCCTTGCTTCCTGTTCGTTCATTTCTCTACCCCCTCGTATGTCGTTTTGTGGCGTCTGCTTGGTTCAATCGTACTCTATGTGCGCCGCGGTGTCTACGTTCATTTTGGGGAATCGCTCCCCAATTTGGGTAATTGTCCCCCAAATATGGACTTTTACGGATAAAATAGTATCCGTTACAGATAGAAAGGGGAAAATCATGTCAGAAATTCAGGAACTTGCACAGTATATTCAGGACTTCCCTGCCCTTGTCCATAGAGCCAGAATGGATATGGGCATCACCAATGAGGAACTGGCCGAACTGTCCGGCGTCAGCTATTCCGCCGTCTGCAAAATGCAGTCCGGCGAGCGCGATCCAAAACTGTACGATGCTGTCGCGGTGATGAAAGCCGTCGGCATATCCGCCGACCAAGTGTTTGACATCCAGCCTCCCGCATCAGCTCCATCCGCCATGCAGGAACGCATACACGAGCTGGAGTTGGATAACGCCGTCAGCTCCGGCGACGTGGTGCGCCTGAAGCAGGTCAACGGACTTTGCACCCAGCGCTTGGATGCCGTTATCCGCCAGCGCGATCATTACAAACGCTGGTCTGTGTTTTCTTCAATTTTTTCCGCGATCCTATCCCTGTTCTTAATTGTTTATCTTCTTTTCGATTTCCGCAATCCCCATGCCGGTTTCATCCTCCGAGACGGACCTTCAGCGTTTGCGTGGCTTGTTATCCTCCTTGTGTCTATTTCTATCGGCGTGTGCAGCATTGTCGGATACTGCGTGCTGCGCGATACTGCAAAGAAGACCTCACTCCGAAAATAGAACAGCATTTCTACCGCGTTCTACATTATATTCCACAAGTTTATTGGATTCGATGAATAATTTTCACAAGTTTCTTGTTAATTTTTGCCAAAAAAGAGAAAGCCGCCCAATCGGACGGCTTTTCCATATAAGCTCTATTCCCACCAACACCATCACGAGTCTTAAAGAAAGGAGCCTACAACAGTAGGGTAACACGAAAATATCAAAATGTCAACGAAATGCAAGTCCTGTAAGCGCGAAGTCCCCGACAACGCTACGTTCTGCCCCTGGTGCGGCCAGAAGCAGGTGCGGGAGCGCAAAAAGGACGGTATTATCAAAGTCCCAGAGCCAAAACAGCTTCCTTCCGGCAACTGGCATATCTATCTTGCCGCCGAAAAGCAATCTGTCACCGAAACGACAAAAGACCGCTGTATTGCGAAAGCAAAAGCCGTCCGCGCAGGTTTTGTGGAGCAGCAAAAGAAACTGCCGGCCTTAACATGGTCTAAGGCCATAGATCAATATATTGCTGACCGTTCCGAGTCTCTTTCCCCTGAAACTATACGAGGATACCGAATCATTCAGCGAAATCGCTTTCAGGACATTATGCAAAGGCCTATAAGCACGCCAGTCAACTGGCAAGCGGAGATCAATGCCGCACTTTCCGTTCTGGCCGATAAGTCCGTAAAAAACGCATGGGGGCTTATGACTACCGTTATGCAAGCAAACGAAATGACGGTTCCCCGCGTCCTGTTCCCTGTGCCGGAAAAGCGCGAACGCCAGTTTCTTGACCCGCAACAGATCATTGCGTTTTGCGATGCGGCAAAAGGTGATTCCTGTGAGATCCCCATGTTGCTGGGGCTTCACGGCTTGCGAATGTCAGAAATTAAGGCGCTGCGTTTCCCAGAGAGTTTTGACATCAAGAACGGCAACATTCTTATTTCCGGTGCTGTGGTACGCGACGAGCACAACAAAGAGGTTTTCAAAAGGCGCAACAAAACAAAGCAGTCCACCAGAGTAATTCCAATCATGATCCCGCGCCTTAGAGAGTTGCTTGAGCTGCAAGGGGAGAGCGGCTACATTGTACGACAAATGCCCAGCACCATCAACCGGCACATACACGCTATCGCTGAAAAAGCGGGACTGCCCAGCATCACGGAGCATTGCTTGCGCCACTCCTTTGCATCCCTTGGCTACCACCTGCGCCTTTCGGAAATCGAAGTCATGAGCATGGGAGGATGGTCGGACAGTTCTACCGTCCATAACATTTACCTGCACCTCGCCCAGCGGGACCGGCTGAAAGCGGAAAACAAGATGGCAAAATTCTACCGTACCGCAGAGAAACTTCCCGCCGCCCAAGGCACAAACCAAAAACGAAAGAGATGATTTTCGATATGAATTTCAATACGCAAAAAATAAACCCTGTATTCATGCGGTTTTTAAGCCGTTTTTCAGGGGTTCAAGTCCCCCCACTCCGACCATGCAGAGTGTCCTTATAGGATCTGAGCATCCTGTAATGGACACTCTGCTTTTTTATTCCCCGGAAAATTTTCCCTTGGCAAACGGCGAAAACAGGTCTATAATGCACCCAACACACAGACATAGCGGGAAACATTCGCAGCAAGGAGGCCACACCATGTACTATCAGGTATCCCAGGAATTCTTTGACAAGCTGCCCAACGCCTGCTTCGGCGCGGTGGCCGTGCGAGGGCTGGACAACACCCACGATATCCCCGAGCTGGAGCAGATGCTGGCGGAAAACGTTGCCGCCTGCGAGACGTATTTCGCCGGGAAAAAGCCCAAGGAGACGGAGGATATCCTCCCCTATCGCGCCGCCTTTACAGCGCTGGGCATCAACCCCAACAAGTTCCTCTGCTCCATCGAGGCGCTGCTGACCCGTATCGCCAAGGGCAAGGGCTTCCCCCACATCAACGCCGCCGTGGATCTGGGCAACGCCGTGTCCATCAAGCACCGTCTGCCCATAGGCGCCCATGATCTCGGCACCATCGACGAGGGCTTGGATGTGCGTCTGGCGCGGGAGGGCGACACCTTCATCCCCTTCGGCAGCACCGAGACGGAGACGCCGGATGCGGGCGAGGCGGTGTATGCCTCCGGCAGCGAGATCCGCACCCGCCGCTGGACGTGGCGGCAGTCGGAGCGGGGCAAGATCACTGAGGAGACGACGGCCATCCTGTTCCCCATCGACGGCTTCTCCGACGTGAACGCCGATGAGGTGCGCGCCGCCGCCGATGAACTGGTGACGCTGCTGCGCCGGTACTTCGGAGACGGCATCGAGATCGAGACGGGCGTCGTCACTAAGGATGCGCCGCGCTTTGAGTTTTTCAGGTAACTTCCGTATAAAAGAGGCTGTATCCGTGGATACAGCCCCTTTTTTATCCCCCATCCGGGGTTGCGCCGCCACCGGGCATCCTGTACGATAGAAAAAACGATACAGGGGGTGCGGAGATGATCGACAAGCGGGATGTGATCGCGTTTTTCGACAAGTGTGCAGCGGTGTGGGACGCGGAGATGATCCGCCACGAGCCGGTGATCCAGGCCATACTGGACAACGCGGGCGTGGGCGACGGCACACGGGTGCTGGATGTGGCCTGCGGCACTGGCGTGCTGTTCCCCGACTATCTGGCGCGGGGCGCATCGGTCACGGGCATCGACATCTCCCCGGAGATGGCGCGCATCGCGGCGGCAAAATTCATCGGTGAGCCGCGGGTGCAGGTGCTCTGCGGCGACGTAGAGGAAACGGTGTTCCCGGAGACATTCGACGTGGTCATGGTGTACAACGCCTTCCCCCATTTCCCCGATCCGGCGCGGCTCATGGCCCGTCTGGCATCGCTGGTGCGGCCCGGCGGACGGCTGTCCGTGGCCCACGGCATGAGCCGGGCCGCCATCGACAGTCACCACAACGGTGCGGCCCATCCGGTGTCCAACGGGCTGATGCACGAGGATGCGCTGCGGGCGCTGCTGACGCCGTACTGCGATGTGGATATTTGTATATCCGATGAACGGATGTATCAGGTGGCGGGAACAAAACGATAGACGAAAGAGACGGTGCATTTCCTCGGAAATGCACCGTCTCCTTTTTGTTTATCCTGCCAGCAGCGTCTCCAGCCGCCGGCGGATGAGGGCGATAAGCCGGTCATTGTCCGGCATCTCCTTCAGCTCCGCCGGGTCGCACAGGGGCGCCAGATCCTCGGAGAGATACCCCTCCTCGAACACGTCCAGTCCCGCCTGATAGAGGCAGTCGGCAAAATGCACCAGCGCAGCGCTGCCGTCCAGCTCGCCCCGCTTCTTCAGGGCGCCGGACCACGCAGCCATCGTCGCCAGCGGGTTGGTGGACACCTTTTCCCCCTTGCGCCAGCGGTAGAAATGGTCGGTGACCGTGCCGTGGGCGGCCTCGTACTCGAAATTGCCGTCCGGCGACACCAGCACGCTGGTCATCATGGGCAGCGAGCCGGAGGCGGCGGCGATGAGGTCGCTCATCACATCGCCGTCGTAGTTCTTGCAAGCCCAGATGATACCGCCGGAGGAGCGGATGACCTTGGCGGCCACATCGTCGATGAGGGCGTAGCGGTAATGCAGCCCCGCCTGCTCAAAGGCGGCGCGGTACTCCTCGTCGAACACCTTCTGGAACAGCAGCTTGAACGTCTGGTCGTAGTCCTTGGAGATGGTGTCCTTGGAGGAGAACCAGACATCCTGCTTCACGTCCAGCGCGTAGGCGAAGCAGCAGCGGGCGAAGGACAGGATGGAGTCGTCCCGGTTGTGCATGGCCTGCAGCACGCCGGGGCCGGTGAAGTCGTAGACCGTCTGGCGGCTCAGCTCCGCACCGTGGTCGTCGGTGAACACCAGCTCTGCCTTGCCGGGGCCGGGAACGCGGTACTCCACCGCCTTGTACACGTCGCCGTAGGCGTGGCGGGCGATGGTGATAGGCTTTTTCCAGCAGGTCACCACCGGCTTCACGCGGGAGATGAGGATAGGGGCGCGGAACACCGTGCCGTCCAGCGCCGCACGGATGGTTGCGTTGGGGGACTTCCACAGCTGCTTGAGGCCGTACTCCTCCTGCCGCTGGTAGTTGGGGGTGATGGTGGCGCACTTCACGCCCACATGGAGGCGCTTGATGGCCTCCGCCGCCTGCCGGGTCACGGCGTCCTCCGTCTTGTCCCGGTTGGGCAGCGACAGGTCGTAATACTCGGTGTTCAGCTCCACAAAGGGCGTTATCAGCTGATCCTTTATCATTCCCCACAGGATGTGGGTCATCTCATCGCCGTCCAGCTCGGCGATGGGGACAGGCATTTTGATCTTTTCCATCGTTACCTCCTGTTCTGCGCGGCGTAGTGGTTCATGAGGCAGCCGGTGAGCAGCAGCTCCCGCTCCTCCGCGTTGGTGTTCTTCAGGTACAGCGTCAGCGCCTGCGTCTGTCCGGCGTGGACGAGGACGGCGGGGAATTCCTCGTCGCCTCGCGCCACCTTCTCCCGGACAGCGGGGACGAAGATGAAATCCCCCGGTACGGCGTCGAAGGGCGCGCCGTCCGCCAGCGTAAAGGGCAGCATACCCCAGTTGACGCAGTTGGAGCGGTAGCGCTTGGTGGCGAAGTCGTAGCAGATATTGGCGCAGCCCCCCAGCACCCGCTGGCAGGACGCCGCCTGCTCCCGGGCGGAGCCATCGCCGGGCTTGTTGGCAAAGAGCACAGAGCCGATGTGCATACGGGACAGGGCGCTCTCCGGCAGGTGCAGCGCCGCCAGCACCGCTTGCAGCTCCGGCGTCACCGTACCGGCGGCACGGGCCGCCTCCAGCGTCTGCGTGGCCTTGGCGCGAGGCACATAGTCCGGGTCGCGGCGGGACAGGGCGAACTCCGCCAGCTTCATGGGGTTGGAGCGGTAGGAGGACGTCTCGCCGGAGGGGATCAGCTCGTCGGTGGTGGTCACCTCGTCCCGCAGGACGGAGGCCACCTGCATGAGAAGATCGTCGGACAGGGCGGGAATGGCGGGCCACTCGGCAATATTGGGGCCGTACTTCAAGGGCGCATCCGGCTGCGCCTTGCCGAAGCCGAAGTAGACCCGGCGGTCGTACACCGCACGATCGAACCGGCGCTGCACCGGCGCGGGCGGCGTGTAGTCCACGTCGGCGGCGGAGGTGAGGATGCCGTGGTTCCGCGCCGTGGCGGCGATGGAGCGGGCATCCATGAGGATCACGCCGGCAAGCTGACCGTCGGCGGGCTTGGAGCCCTCCCGGTTAGGGAAGTTGCGGGTGGTGTGGCGGATGGACAGCCCATTGTTGGCGGGTACATCCCCCGCGCCGAAGCAGGGGCCGCAGAAGCAGGGCTTGAACAGTGCGCCGGAGGCCAGCAGGGACTGCTGAACGCCGTTTTCCATCAGCTCCAGATTGACGGGGACGGAGGGCGGATACACCGACAGGGAGAAATAGCCGCTGCCGGTGTCGTGGCCGTCCAGAATGGCGGCGGCCTCGGCGATGTTGTCGTACATACCGCCGGCACACCCGGCGATGACGCCCTGATCCACCACCAGCTTGCCGTCTACCAGCTTATCCGCCAGATGCAGGCCCGCCTTACCGCCGAACTGGGCGGCGGCGCGCTTCTCCACCTCCCGCAGGTGGTCGCCGGGATCGTGGAGCAGCTCGCGGAGCGTCACCGCCTCGGAGGGGTGGAACGGCAGGGCCGCCATAGGCTCCATGCGGTCAAGGTCGATGGTGATCATGCCGTCGTAGTACGCGCCGTCCTGCGGGTGCAGGGCGGTGAAGGTCTCCGGACGGCCATGGAGGGCCAGATAGTCCGCCACGGCGCCGTCCGTCTCCCAGATGGAGCTGAGGCAGGCGGTCTCCGTGGTCATCACGTCGATGCCGATGCGGTAGTCCATGGGCAGGCGGGACACGGCGGGGCCGGCAAATTCCAGCACCTTATTCTTCACGAAGCCGTTCTTGTACACCGCGCCGCACAGGGCGATGGCCACATCGTGAGGGCCAACGCCGCGGGGCGGCTGGCCGGTGAGCCACACCAGAATGACCTCTGGCGCGGCGATGTCGTAGGTGTTTTTCAGCAGCTGCTTGACGATCTCCGGGCCGCCCTCCCCCACGCCCATGGTACCCAGCGCACCGTAGCGTGTGTGGCTGTCGGAGCCCAGGATCATGCGGCCGCAGCCGCTCATCATCTCCCGTGCGTACTGGTGGATCACCGCCTGATTGGCGGGGACGTAGTCGCCGCCGTACTTGATGGCGGCGGACAGGCCGAACACATGGTCGTCCTCGTTGATGGTGCCGCCCACGGCGCACAGGCTATTGTGGCAGTTGGTCAGCACATAGGGTACGGGGAACTCCGTCATGCCGCTGGCCTTGGCGGTCTGGATCACGCCCACATAGGTGATGTCGTGGGAGATGAGACTGTCAAAGGTCAGGTGCAGCAGGCCGTCCCCCGCCGGGGTATCGTGGCGGCGGAGGATCTGGTAGGCCATGGTCTTTTCCCGCGCCGCCGGTACGGCGGCCTCGGCGGGGGTGGGGACGCCGCCCTGTAGGGTGACGCCGCCGTGATGCAGTTGGATCATATGGTCACGCTCCTTTTCGGAGAATTTTTACAGGTATATCCCATGCATACCAGTATAACAGATTTTTCCCGTATCGCAAGCCCCAAAATGAAAGTGTGCGAATTTTTTATTGCATTTTATCCGTCTTATTTTGCCGCTTTCTCGTATTACCAAGAAAGATTTCCGTCATTTATGAAATTTACCGTTTTTTAACTTGCAAAACAATCATTGCCGCGCTATAATCGGAGCAACAGGATAAAAGGCCCGCACCCGGTGCGGGGGAAAGGAATGCATCATGGTCGAAAGAAACAACGGTATTCTGGAACGCTATACAGGGCCACTGAGCCGCCGTATCCAAGAGGAATACGCCATCGGAGAGGATTTCTACCACGGCGAGGTCAAGAAGGGTCTGCGAAACAGCGACGGCACCGGCGTGCTGGTAGGCGTCACCAAGGTGGGCAGCGTGCAGGGCTACCTGCTGCAGGACGGCCAGCGGGTGCCTACCCCCGGCCGCCTGTACTACCGGGGCATCGAGCTGAACGACATCGTGGAGGCACACCGCAAGGCAGGTACCTTCGGCTTTGAGGAGGTGGCCTACCTGCTGCTGATGGGCTTCCTGCCCACCAAGGATGAGCTGGCGCGGTTCGACCGGATCATGAGTCAGGCGCGGAAGCTGCCGGAGGGCTTCACCGAGGGCATGATCATGCGTCACCCCAGCGAGAATGTGATGAATGAACTGGCCCGCAGCGTGCTGAGTCTGTACTCCTACGACCCCGACCCGGACGATACCTCCATCGCCAATCTGCTGTTGCAGTCTGTGAAGCTCATCGGCTGCTTCCCCTCCATCGTGGCCAACTCCTACGCGGTGAAGCGCCACTATTTCCAGGGGGACTCCCTGCACATCCACTTCCCTGTTCCGGAGCTGTCCACGGCGGAGAACTTCCTGCGGATGATCCGGCCGGACACCAACTATACCGAGGAGGAAGCCCATCTGCTGGACATGATGCTCATGGTCCACGCAGAGCACGGCGGCGGCAACAACTCCACCTTTGTGTGCCGCGCCATGTCCTCCAGCGGAACGGACACATACAGCGCCATCGCCGGGGCCGTCGGCTCTTTGAAGGGCCCGCTCCACGGCGGCGCCAACGCCAAGGTCATGGAGATGTTCCATTATATCAAGGAGAACGTAGACCCCCATGACGACGGCTCCATCCGGGACTATCTGAACAAGCTGCTGGACAAGGAGGCCGGTGACCACTCCGGCAAGCTGTACGGCCTCGGTCACGCGGTATACACCATCTCCGACCCCCGCGCCGTGCTGCTGAAGAAGTACGCCCAGCATCTGGCGGAGATCAAGGGCTACGCCGAGGACTTCGCCCTTTTGCAGAAGGTGGAGGAGCTGGGCATCCCGCTGGTGCAGGAACGCCGCCACGACGACACGCCGCTGTGCGCCAACGTGGATATGTACTCCGGCTTGGTATACACCATGCTGGGCATCCCGCCGGATGTGTTCACGCCGCTGTTTGCCTCCGCCCGTATCGCGGGCTGGTGCGCCAACCGCATGGAGGAGCTGATCACCTGCCGCCGCATCATGCGTCCGGCGTATCGCGCCGTCACCATCCACGGGCATTACATCCCCATGGAGGAGCGGACGGCACACCTCACCGATGTTCCCAACGACTAACACTGCGCAGAAGGCTCCCGGCCAGTTGAACTGGCCGGG
>ULRD01037575.1_pt1 | contig 29278 bp, 26 predicted proteins | sample 1955181 | NCBI WGS metagenome assembly ULRD01 (sample SAMEA4835675, study PRJEB28245) | human gut metagenome | biome: gut microbiome; material: fecal sample | place: Denmark | collected 2008
CCGCAGCCAACGCACTGGGTATGGTCGATAACAGCCTTGCCGTCTTTCATCGAGATCGCCGGACAGCCCAGCTTCATGCACATTCTGCAGCCTACGCATTTTTCGGGATCGACCTTAACAGGCGGATTATGCTTTACATATTTTAGAAGCGCGCAGGGACGGCGAGAAATAATAACGGAAGCCTCGTCCGCAGCAAGCTCCTCCTTTATCGCAGCCTCGGTCTCGGCAAGATGATATGGATCGACAACGCGGACGCGCCTGATGCCGATAGCCTTGCAAAGCTCCTCAAGATTTACGGCAGCGGCAGGATCGCCCTTGAGGTTTTTTCCGGTAGTCGGGTTCTGCTGATGACCTGTCATGCCTGTGATTGAGTTATCGAGGATAATTACAGTAGAATTTGAATTATTGTAAGCGATGTTCACAAGGCCTGTCATTCCGCTGTGCATAAAAGTAGAATCGCCGATAACAGCAACCGTATTCTTTTCGCTTTCAGCTCCGAGAGCCTTGTTGAATCCATGCAGAGCTGAGATCGAAGCTCCCATGCAGATAGTCGTATCTACGGCATTAAGCGGTGCGGCAGCTCCGAGAGTATAGCATCCGATATCTCCCGAGACAGTTACCCCAAGTTTTTTAAGGCAGTAGAACAGACCTCTGTGAGGGCAGCCCGCACACATAACAGGCGGTCTTACAGGAATATTCTCCTCCAGAGCAGTGAAATCATTCTTATTGCCAAGAAGCTTCTCCGCAATGACAGACTGTGAAATTTCGCCTATATAGCCGAAAACAGACTTGCCCTCGATGTTTGTAACGCCGATATTTCGGCAATGCTGTTCTATAATACCGTCAAGCTCCTCAATTATGTATACCTTTTCAAATTTTGCGGCAAATTCCTGTATCAGCTTCACAGGCATAGGATTGACTATGCCGAGCTTCAAAACGGAAGCTTTATCACCCAGAGCTTCTTTAGCGTATTGATAAGCTGCGCCGTTTGTGATTACGCCGAATTCCGCCTTATCGGACATTTCAACACGGTTAAGCGGCGATGTCTCGGCATATTCGGTAAGCTTTTTGGTGCGTTCTTCAACAAAAACGTGTCTGCCCTTTGCGAAAGCCGGCATCATTACGTATTTCTGCGGATTTTTTTCATATTTTTTAAGCTCGTGCTCCTCGCGTTCAAGAGCTTCGACAATGCTCTGCGAATGAGCTACGCGCGTGGACATTCTTACGATAACGGGCGTGTCAAATTCTTCGGAAAGCTCGAAGGCAAGCTTAACAAAGTCCTTGCATTCGGCTGAATCGGACGGCTCGAGCATCGGAACTTTAGCCGCGATGGCATGATGACGGCTGTCCTGCTCGTTCTGAGAGGAATGCATACCCTGATCGTCGGCAACGGCAACTACCATTCCTGCATTTACGCCCGTATAAGCGGCTGTATACAGCGGATCGGCGGCTACGTTCAGACCGACGTGCTTCATTCCGCAAAAGCTTCTCGCCCCGGCAATAGAAGCTCCCAAAGCTGTCTCCATTGCTACTTTCTCATTGGGCGCCCACTCCGCATAGATCTCGTCATATTTTGCAGCTTCCTCGGTTATTTCCGTGGAGGGAGTTCCGGGATAACTTGAAACAATGCGGCAGCCTGCCTCAAACAAGCCTCTTGCAAACGCCTCGTTTCCTAACATCAGCTTTTTCATTTAAATTTATCCTTTCATTAATAATTATATTTATGGCCAACTCTAAAAATCTCTTTTGACCAAGATCAGCTATGCGCATCAAATGACTAAATAGTTTTTTGAGCTGCCTTATGCAATTTCATCTGAAATTAATCTTTAGCCATTCCGCCACGCCATCATCATCGTTCGAGCCGATAATGTAGTCGGCGGCAGCTTTAACCTCTGGACGAGCGTTGCTTACGGCAATTTTTACATCTGATTCCCGAAACATAGGGAGGTCGTTAAGATTGTCTCCAAAGCAGATAATCTCGTCAAAGCCAAAGTCCCTGCGCAGACGCTTGATGCCGTTGGCTTTTGAAGCACTGTGCGAAAAAATTTCCAGATACCATTTTTGAGTATATGTGTCCTCGTAAAAAGCCATATCCGCACCCTTGATCGCTGCTGCTGCATTTTTCACAGGCAGCAGAGTTTCGTAATCATCCATAACAGTGAAATATATTGTTCTGCAATCCACTTCTTCAAGCATATCGGAGCAGTGAAAAAACGGCTTATTGTATTTGTTTTTTCGGACCTCAGCGAAGCTTCTCATGACGCGCGAGGTTATTTTCTCGTAGTATGTCCTCAGAACATTTTCACATATCTTGTACATAAAGCAACTGATTCCGTTTTCTCTGAAAAGCTCGATGATTCGCCTTTGAGCCTCGTCTGGAATAGGCTCGCTGCATATGTATTTCCCTTGTCTTAGATCGAAGATGCTTGCACCGTTCATCAGCAGACAGGGTGCGTTGATATTCAGTTTTGACAGAATAGGTTTGACCGAGTAGATCGACCGTGCCGTCGCAGCAGAGAAATACATTCCTTTCTCAACAAGCGAATTAATGGTATCAGCGGCGCTTTCGGTAACCTCCGCATTGGAATTCAGCAGAGTTCCGTCAAGATCAGATATATATAATCTTTTTATAATGCTTCACCTCTAAAGTCTTTTTTATTATAACACATAAGTTAAAAAAAGTGAAGAATATATTGCTTTCTCGTAAAATGTTTGTAAAATTCGACGAAAACAAGACAAGTCTAATAGTGATATTGCATATAAACTTAATGATACAAAAACCTCTGCGTATTAATTAAATACGCAGAGGTCTAATAAATCATTTAACTTCAATAGTCCAGCCGAATGTATCCTCGATCTTGCCCCACTGAATGCCTGTCATTGTATCATAAAGCATCTGAGAGATCTTTCCGATCTTGTTGTCGTTGATCTCCATGACTTTGTCGCCCCATTTCAGGTGACCTACGGGAGAGATAACGGCAGCCGTACCTGTTCCGAATACTTCGTCAAGCTTACCGGCATCGTAAGCGTCTGCAATTTCCTGAATTGAAATTTTTCTCTCGGTAACCTTGAGACCCTTTGCGCGGCAGACATCAATAGCCGATTTTCTCGTAATACCGGGAAGAATAGAGCCTTGAAGCATTGGAGTCACAACTTCTCCGTCAATAACGAAAAAGATGTTCATAGCTCCGACTTCCTCTATGTACTTCTGTTCAACTCCGTCAAGCCAGAGAACTTGCGAGTAATTCTGCTTATGAGCCTCGTCCTGTCCTATCAGGGAAGCGGCGTAATTTCCACCCGTTTTAGCAAAGCCCATACCGCCTCTTACGGCACGGACATATTTATTTTCAACGTAAATATTTACCGGATTAAGACCGCTTTCGTAGTATGCACCGGATGGCGAAAGAATGATAATAAATAGGTACTGCGCTCCGGGCTTAACGCCGAGGAAAGGATCAACGGCAAAGATAAAAGGTCTGATATACAGCGATTCGCCGTCGTTTGAAGGAACCCAGTCCTTTTCTACTTTAAGCAGTTCCATAAGGCACTGTAATCCAAGCTCCTCCGGAAGCTCGGGAATGACAAGTCTCTCGTTAGATTTGTTAAGTCTTTTGAAGTTTTCCTCCGGGCGGAAAAGCTGGATCCTGTTATCAGCCGTTCTGTAGGCCTTAAGACCCTCGAAAACAGTCTGACCATAGTGGAGGCACATTGCCGCAGGACTAAGCTCGATATTTCCGTAGGGCTTTATCTCGGGGGCATGCCAGCCCTGTCCCTCATCGTAGGGCATAACAAGCATATAATCGGTGAAAATATGACCGAAACCAAGCTTATCGCCCGGCTGAGGCTTCTTTTTAAGCGTTTCAGCTTTTGTGAATTTGATTTCCATTTTATTCAACCTTCTTTAATTAAAATTGTTATCTGAATTTACCGAGAAGTAATTCTTCTCAAAAAGTCTTTTGCAAACAATAACAGTTGCCGTTAAGCCTGCTGCACAGACGACAGCGGAAGCTGCGGCGATTATGATCGTTTTCTTTTTCATATGAATACCTCTCCTTGGTTTATTCTTACATACTAATGTAATTATAACATATTTTTATAAAAATTTCCATAGCGTATCATACAAATATGCGTTAAAATTTTTGTATGATATGCCAATTATTCGTCATAGGTACGAATTCTCAGAACAGCGCCAAGGCTTTCGCAGACAGTTCTTGCCGCTTCGATCTCCTCCGTTGAAATTACATCCACAACCGACATTATCACCTCGGCTTTGCCTGTTTTAACGCAGTCGGATGTAAATTTTTGTAAAGCCTCCCATGCATCGTCAAATTTCGGACGCGTGACTTTCATGTATTCGTCTTTTGTGCCTGCATTAAGACTGACGGAGATCACGTCCATTGCCTCGCAAAGCTCGTCTGCGATCGGTCTTCCGTTTATAAGATCGCCGAGACCGTTTGTATTTATTCTGAGCTTAGGACAGTTTTTCTTTGATCGAAGCCATCTTGAGGTTTCGATAAGGACGTCCAAGCGGCAGGTCGGCTCTCCGTAGCCGCAGAATACGATCTCATCGTATTTATTAAGATCGCGGTGTTCAAGATCTTTTATTATTTCTTCCTGCGAAGGCTCGTGTTCAAGCCAGAGAGGATCGGAGCCGTAAGCTCCGTCGGCATTGTTTCTTATGCAGAATGTACAGGCGCACGGGCATTTATTTGTAAGGTTCACATAAAGATTTTTTCCGACTTCATAAAATATTGTCATAGCTTTTTTCATTTTTGAAAATCCTCCGTTTAGTCAATATAAATTCTTGGTACGCGTTTTGAGATTCCGCAGACAACTTCATAACCGATAGTGCCGTAGAGTGAAGCAAGCTCGTCGGCAGTTATAATATCGTCGTCGTCCCTGCCGATAAGCGTGATAATATCTCCTGATTGCGCTTCGGGAACGTCCGAAACATCTATCATAAGCTGATCCATGCAGACTCTGCCGACTATTTTGCAGCGCTTTCCTCGGACAAGTATTTCGCCTTTTGACGAAAGCTGCCTTGAATAGCCGTCGGCATAGCCGACAGTCACTGTGGCTATGCGCATTTCGCGGTCCGCGGAAAAAGTTCTTCCATAGCTGACGCAGGTTCCCTGTTCAATAGTCTTGACTTGTGAGATCACAGCCTTTACCTCCATGACAGGTTCGATCCCATCGGGAATTTTCAAAGAAATATCGGGATGAAGCCCATATATTATAATTCCTGCGCGTGAAAGGGTGCTGCGCGGAGAATTTCTGTAGCATGTAGCCGCGCTGTTCATAAAATGCAGGTGAGGAAGAATGATCCCTTTACCGACAAGAGCGTCGTATGTATCTGTTATGAATCGCTCCTGTGCATCGGTATAGGCGATATTATCGGGGGAATCGCTGTCCGCAACAGAAAAGTGAGTGTATATGCCTTCAACGGAAAGTCCCGAAATTTTGCATATTTCGGCAATTTCATCCGCGCATTCACAGGGGGTATCGTACCTCAGTCCGATACGACCCATTCCCGTATCTACTTTCACATGACAGCGGATCTCATAAAGACTGTTTTTGCAGAGCGCTTCGGCATATTCGGCGGAAACAACTCCCTGTATAATATTATATTGAGAGATCTCATGGGAATACTCGGGAGGAGTGTAGCCCAAAATAAGTATTTCAGATTTCGGGCATAGTTCTCTTACGGCGATAGCCTCGTCAAGATTTGATACGGCAAAATATTTTATTCCGCATTCTTCGCTTAGACATTTGCATATGCTTTCATAGCCGTGACCATATGCGTCCGCCTTAACGACTGCCATAATTTCCGTACCGGGGGAATTAAGTCCCTTTATTATTTCGATGTTTTTTTTGATACGGCTGAGGGATATCTCTGCCCATGCGCGTTTAAGATACGGTTTTATATTCATCATTCCTTTCGATCTTTGAAAAAATAATTTATCAAAGTTCTTGAATAATATAATAAAGTATGATATAATTTTTATTAATACGATTTATGCTGTCCATATTTATATTATATCACATATGCAGAATTTTGCAAGATGATTCATATAAATTATTGTTCATGTTCTCATGCTGTGAATATTCGTTCGTTTTCAACAAGCTGTTGAATTTTGTGTTTAAACATTTTTCACCGCGCCAATATGTTGAAAATGTGGAAAAGTCTGTTGATAAACAGCGCCTCGCCGTTTAGTTGTTAACATAGCGCTTTGAAAAATATTTTTTATTAATTCATATATGAGATTATTACATTTAGTTGATATACCAAAAGTTTACCAAAAAGGAGATATTATTATGTTTAAAGAAAAAAAATCAAAAAAAGTCGGAAGCATCGCCGTTCCTTTTCTTATTACGATATTTATCGGGCTTCTTATTGTCGGGGGAGCGATGTTTTACGTTTATAAAACCTTTTTTGATAAAGAGGAAGAGCTTGAAGAGCCGCCCCCGCGGACGGGAATAACAATGGCGACCGCTGAGGACAGTCATACGATCCTGCTTATTCTGGATGAGCGCGGCAACGAAAAAATAGATAAGCAGTGCAGCTCGACATACGTTATTATGCGCTCGATCCCTCATAAAAAGAAGCTTCTTTTCATAGGAGTGCCGTCAAATTCGATCTCAATGATCGACGGAACGCAGCAGCGTCTTCGCGACGTTTATGACAGGGGCGGAGCGTCAGCTGCTAAGGATTTCATTTCAAATACTCTTAACGTAGACATTGACAGATATATCGTATTTGATTCAAAATCTTTTCAAAGAGCCTGCGAGATATTTGGAAATATAAAAGCATATCCCGTTGACGCGGAAATTTCAAATTTTAAGGGGGACGGATCATTGCAGAGTATGTCTGCCGAGCAAATTGAAACCTATGTTACTTATTCACTATTCAAGAGAAAGGAATATGACAGAGCTATAAATTCGGCTAATATTCTCCGCTATCTTGTAAACGGCACGACGGGTGAGCGAATTGCCGACGGTCTTGAGCGTTATTTTGAGGAAATTATAAACATGACTGTTTCCGATATTACCGCAGTAGATTTTGATAAAAGAAAAAATGCTATAAAATATATGTTTAATTACGGCGACGGGGAAGGTTTTGCACTTTCAATATTTATAGACGGAGAAGTTGCGGGGAACGATTTTATTCCAAACACCGACTATATAAAAAATCTTCCCGATGAATATTTTGCCGATGAATCGGAGGAATCCTAAAAATGAACGGCATTTTTGATACACATGCGCACTACGCCGATCATGCGTTTGACGAGGATCGTGAAGCTGTTCTTGCAGAGCTTCCGAGCCGAGGCGTAAAATATGTTGTTCTCGCTTCGTCGTCGGTTGAGGACACGGCGGATAACGATGAGCTTTCGCGGAAATACGGTTATATCTATGCTGCTGCCGGTGTTCATCCTGAAAGCGTCGATTCGACCCCCGCGGATTATCTCGATATTCTGCGTAAGATCATATGCGGAAATTCAAAGATACGAGCTGTCGGCGAAATCGGTCTTGACTATCACTATGAGGGTTTTGACCGCGGCAGGCAGATAAGGCTTTTTACGGAGCAGCTTGAGCTTGCCGAGGAAGTTGATCTTCCCGTTATTGTGCACAGCCGTGACGCCTGCGAGGACACATTGAAAATTCTTGAAAAGTATAAGCCGCGCGGAGTTGTTCATTGCTTCAGCGGATCTGCCGAGACCGCTTCGGAAATATTAAAAATAGGTATGTATATAGGTTTTACAGGCGTTATTACATTTAAAAATGCAAAAAAGGCTGTTCGGGCACTGGAAGCTGTTCCTATGGACAGACTGCTCCTCGAAACAGACTGTCCATATATGGCTCCCGTGCCGTTCAGAGGAAAGCGCTGCGACAGTTCAATGATCGCATATACTGCTGAAAAGGCTGCCGAGATCAAGGGAATATCCACACAGGAGCTCATTGATATTACCTGCCGCAACGGCATGGCTTTTTACGGACTGGAGGATTGAGCCGATGTTTTACTGCTGCGGAATTACAGAACAGGGCAATACGCCTCACAACGAAGATGCATTCCTTATAAACAGGCAGGTCATGACATCGGACGGTTGTGAAGTGACAATAGACGCGCCTTTTATTGCGGCGGTTTCCGACGGAGTTTCCGGTGAACGATCCGGAGAAGTTGCTTCGGAAATGTGTCTCGGTCTTGTCGGAGAGATTCACTATAACAGCCGCATGAACCTTGAACAGCGGCTTTTGGAGGTTCACCGCAGCCTTGCGGACTACAGCTTCGAAAAACTCGAGATACATAATATGCAGGCCACCCTCTGTGGTATCGCTATTGATGAAAACAGCGATATTATCTCGTTTAACGTAGGAGATTCGCGGCTTTACCGATTTCGCAGGGGCAGAGCCGAACAAATATCGAGAGATCAGTCTCTTGTGCAGCTTCTTTACGACGAAGGAACGATAACTCTTGAACAAAAGCGCACTCACGTACACAGGAATATAATATTTCCTGTTTTTGGAAATCTTAATGCTCCACCAAAGGTGGATATCGTTTCAATTGACGGCGGACTGCACTACGGCGATGTACTTATGCTTTGTACCGACGGACTTTCGGATTATTTATCGCCTCTCGATATGGAGGAAATAATGGAACTGCCCAAAAGCCTCCCCGAGCGCTTGAAGCTTCTGGTGAAAAAGGCTCTGGACTGCGGCTCTAAGGACAATATTACTATTATTGCAGTTTGTCGTGTATAATAGGGCTCCTTGGGGACAACTAATAAGTTGTTGATAATGATTGTTAAGGAAGCGCTGATTAAATTCAATGCACAAATTGCAAAGAAATAAAAAAGGAGCAAATGCTCCTTTTTCGTTTATACTATTAATTCAGCGTAACAGGCAGTCCGTTTATCTCTATAGTCGGGTCGTCAATGTCGATAAGCAGGCATCTTCTGCCGTCGATAACGCTCGTTCTGACCTTATCCGCTGCCGAGGATTTTATATTGACCGTAATTCCCGGCGATGAAAGAACCGTTTTGTTCTCCACAAGATTTGATACGGTCAGCGGCGCAGTTCCGCATACCTGCTCATAAACGGGTTCTACCATCTGAACGCGCTCCTGCGGAACGCCGATTTCGCTGAGAATATTTTTCAGATGCGTATTATCTATCACCGTTTTATCAGTATCGTCCTTATTATCCTCCGCAACCTCCCGAAGCTTTTCATTGACCGTATTTATAAGTGTATAATCAAGGTCGTCGCCTACAACAGATTTAAGAATACTGCGGAAGTTTTCTTTTTCATTTTCAGCGGACATTACAAACGTACAGCCGAGAATATCCTCTATGATAGAGATATTTGGTTTGCCTGCCGATTTTGTATAGTACATTACATGATTGATATCGGTACTGCGGTTACTGAAAACAGGGTATAGAAAGCCGTCGGACGGAGCTTTGCTTATAATAAGCTCGGTGTTGACTTTTTTAGTGATCTCATTGTTAAACGAATCGAACACAAAGCCGTCGGTCGTCGTATTAACGGGGCAGATAGCCGTCAGCAGATAACGGTATACCTCGTCCTCTCCGTCGGCAAATTCGTCGTTCTTGTCCTTTTTTCTGATAGTATAGCAGCAGTAAGCTGTAACCACTGCAAAAGGGCCTTCGTAAGCAATATTATTGGCGATGTGGTTGAGGAAATCTTCACATACCGTCTCGTCCTTCAGCTCAGATTTTAGCAGCGAATAGAGAATATACTGCGGCTTTCCTTCATCGTAGGCTTCGTTGGGAAATTCATACTCCACAAAGGATTTTCCTACGTTTGTATTAAGAACCTTTTTCAGTGTTTCGTCATAAACGTCATGCTCGGCGACAGGCATGGTAAGACAGGAGCTGACCTGATGATAGCGCAGATTCTTTTCAGCGTCAATAAAAGCGGTAAGCACACGTTCCATAATAAAAAATCCGCTTTTATCTGTAAAGTTCTTTTTGATTTCCGAAGTTTCTTTTTTGTTCATTTCATTTTTCCTTTCTATGTATTTGCAATACTTTTATCATTATAACATATTATTATAAAAATTTCAACAGCCGAGGAGACAATTTTCTTGAAAGCACCACCTCTTATAGACATATTTTTATTGTTTAACGATAAAAATTTATTGTTTATTTTATCCTAATAACGTGATTGATTTAGTTTTTTATATGTACAGCATTACAAATTTATCGTAAAACATTAAATTGTTGTTGACAAACGCTAATTGCCTTGCTATAATAATATCATAGAAAACGCAACAAACAGGAGGATTTATTATGAAAAATGAAAACGTAATGAAGATCAATAAGCTTGGCAAGGTGAGCAGAATACTTATTATTATCTTCAAGGTGTCCGTTATAATTGCAATTGTTGCTTGCATTGTCGGTTCGCTGCTTATGTTGCTGATCCCTGACGATTCAATAAGAATATCGGGAAATGCTTCGGCTGAAATCGTTGTTGAAAGCGGTATTGGACTTGAAAAAATAATAGATATTGACGAAAGCGAATTTAATTCGAGCATTATCGGAATTGGCTTGAAATGGATTCTGAGAGATAACGGCACAATTGACGGAAATCGAATTTATACTCTTGACGCTGCACTAACCGGAGTGTCCGCAAACCATATTAAAGTTTCTTTTTCAGCAGCACTGATTGCTGTAGCGGTTTATCTTGCGCTGTTCTTTGTTATACTTTGCTTTGCGAATAAATTTGCAGTCGCACTTGAGGAGTGTAATTCGCCGTTTGAAGAAAACGTCATAAAACGTATGAAAAATTTTGGAATATCGCTGATTCCATGGGCGGCAATTGCCTTTTTTGCAAGCGGATACCTGAGCGGCATCGTAATTTTGCTCATTGTATTTGTAGTACTTTTATTTATGTCCATTTTCAAGTACGGCGCGCAGCTCCAGCAGGAATCCGACGAAACGCTTTAAGGAGGCTGAAAATGTCAATTATTCTTAGGCTGGACCGTGTAATGGCAGACAGAAAAATGAGTCTGAACGAGCTTAGCGAACGGGTCGGTGTTACCAATGTAAATCTTTCAAAGCTGAAAACGGGTAAGGTAAGCGCCATACGCTTTTCAACACTTAACGCGATCTGTAAAGCTCTTGACTGTCAGCCGGGAGATATTCTGGAGTTTATTGACGATTCTCCGGAAATAAAATAACACTGTTCTGCGTCTGATAATACACGCAAATCAATTTTTAAAATTAAAATTATATTAAAGTACTGATTCGTGATATTTTCACCAAAAAGAAATTTCTTCTTGTGACCTTTATGTTTTGAATATAGCTCTTTAGGGCTATATTCAAAACATCATTGGGTTTCAAAAGGGGAAATTCCCCTTTTGCGGAGGGTGTCGGGAGGCAGAGCCTCCTGACATTAATTCTAAGAGCCTGTTTAGTATCTCGCTACGCACATCTTTTCGGCAAATTTTGCCGATGTCCGCGTTGAAAAAGCTCAACATACGTCAGTATGCTTTCGCTTTTTCGCTTTGCCCTCGGCAAAATTATGCTCAAAAATCCGCACACACCAAGATACTAAACAGGCTCTAATTATCTAAAATTGATTTCCAGGCTGATGATATTAAGGGTCTTGACTAATTCCGATATATGTGATATACTATAAAGCAAGCTATTGTTGGTTAAAAATTGTTATATCAATGCAATCGGAGGTTATAAAATGAAGATCCTGAAAAGAACCCTTTTGACTTTATCCGCAGCAATGCTTCTGTTTACTGCTGTCGGATGCAAAAAGGATAAGGTAAGCTCAAGCAACGCCAAAGACCCGAGCATTGGCGCAAACGAGATCAAGGTCGAGATGTCTCAGGAGGCTGACGCAAACGATACCATATTCTCGCTGAATTCCGTTATCGACGCAGGCGCTCAGACCGAAGAGGGAGAGCATTATATCTACCTTGACGTCACTATAAAAAATAACAGCGATACGTCCTATTCTCTCAGTACGCTAAACAATTTCTATCTCATCATGCCTGATAAAACCGAAGTTTACGGTCATATCCGTACACAGCTTTATGCGACAAGCAATTTTAACGACAAATACTTCGGAAGTCCTTTTGATATTCCCGCAAACGGCGAATTCAGAGGAGTTATCGGCGGATTCGTTCTTCCTGAGGGACAGAAAAACTTTACCGTAGGCTTTTTCCCCACAAAGGAAGTCGATACAAATAAATACGACGTTATAAAGATCGAAGTTGATTCGAGCAAGATCGTTACCGTTCCAAGTGATCTGCTTAAAAGTTGACCGTATATCCCCGAGAATGGCTTATGCCCTTTTCGGGGATTTATTTTTGTGCAGAGCTTCTCTGCCAAAAATAACGATCATAACAAGTATATAAACCGAGCCGCCGCAGACTACGGCGGAAGCTACTCTTGTCAGTCCTCCAACTCCTGCTCTGCTCATTGTTGAGGAAACAAGGTATGCCGAAATTCCGCACATTGCTCCCGAATAAACGACTTTAAAAAAGGGCGCTTTATCTATTACGACTCCCGAAGCTTTACGGTAGGCGCGCAGTGAAAGAGCAAGTATCAGCACATAGCACAGCGAGGTTGAAACAGCCGCGCCGTTTACGCCCATGACAGGAATAAGTCCGAGGTTCCCAAGCAGCTTAGCCGCAGTTCCTATCAACATTATTTTCAGCGGCATGGAGGGCTTTCCAACAGCTTGAAGCATACTGAAAAGCGGAAACGATATGCACAAACAGATCATGCCCGGCATAAGCAGTCTGAGAGCGTTTACGCAGACCGATACCTCGTCGGATTGCCTCGGAAACAGAAATCCCAGTATTTCGGGGGAAAGCGCTGCCAGCCCGGAAGCTGCCGGCACCGAAATTACTGCTGCGATAAGCAGAGACTGCATAGTGCTTCGTCTGAGTTCAATGTTATCGCCGCGTTCTTTTGCAGAAGCGGCGCAGGTCAGCGCTCCCTTTCCAAGCATATTTGTTACGGACGGCACAAGATTAAATACTGTAAGAGCTATACCTGCAAAAGAGCCGTAAACGAACTGTGGAAATTCATCGGGAGAAATACTTTCGGGGACAGACATAGACGCGCCGAAGAATCCAAGACAGCTTATGACCGTCCACATATCTATCAGTGCGGTAAGATTAGTTACTACAGCGCTTGTTCCTATTGGCAGAGCTGTGCGTATAAGCTCCCTTGAAATAGCTTTTCGGCTCATGACCGTGTGATCTCTGCCGTTTTCATTATGTACAAAAAGCTGCATTATTCCCAGATATATTGCCGCTCCTACAGAGGAAAGGGTTACGCCGAGGATTCCTGCGGCGGCGGCAATTGCTCTAATATCGGTAATTCCCGGGAAATAATTCAGAACGGCGTCTGCATTTTCTGTAACATATCCGCACAGCCATAATCCCGAAAAAACTTTAACAAGTCCCTCGATGACCTGAGAAACTGCAGTGGGATACATATTGCTCATACCTTCGTAATAACCGCGCAGAGATGCCGTGATACAGCCGAAAAATACAGCCGGAGCGATCATGGCTACCGCTGCAGCAGCGTCCGGGGTGTTAACAGAATAAACGCTGAACGGCTTGGCAAGCAGGATCATAAGCATACTTCCGGGGATCCCCGCCGCAGAAAATATCATTAAAGCGGTGCTGCGGATTTTTTTTGCGTTTCGGTAAAGCCCGAGAGCTGCGCTTTTTGCTGTCATTGCGGCGACGGCGGAGGAGATTCCGGTTACGATAAGAGCGTAGACCGGCATAAAAATACTGTATGCACAGCTGAAATAGCTCATGCCTACGCCGCCGAGGATATTGGTGAGGGGAATCTTAAAAAGCGCGCCGAGAAGCTTAGCGGCTGCTGCCGATATCATGAGTATCAAAGATCCCTTTAAGTAGGTTTGTTTTTTCAATCTGCCGGCACCTCTTTTGTAATGATTTTTCCTTATGCAATGGTTATACTCGCCTCCGTTGCAAAATGTCCAGTAATGCTGACATAAATTTTGTCTGTCTGCGTTGTCGTCGTCACCGTACGTCATTATGCTTTCCTTCTCCGCCTTGGCATACAAAATTTCTGCTTACGCATCCTTTGGATATTTTGCAACAGAGGCGAGTATAAAATTGCATAAAAATCCTGTCCATACAAAAATATATGTTGCGAAAATGGAAAATATGTGATATAATAGTAAAGGTGCTGTGGAAACAGTCCGATTAATGCAATATAACCGAAAGGCTGGTTTTAATTATGGATTATAAATTTTCCGATAAGGTCAGCAAGCTTCAAGCGTCTGCAATAAGAGAAATACTTAAATTTACCTCAGATCCGGAGGTTATCTCCTTTGCTGCGGGAAATCCCGCGCCTGAGGCTTTCCCAAAGGAAAAAATTGCGGAGATTTCCGCGGAGCTTCTTGAAAACGATCCTATTCTTGCTTTGCAGTACAGCGTTACCGAGGGCTACGCTCCGCTGCGTGATTTTTTGAAGGATTGGCTTGGCTCAAAACATTGCTTCCATCCCGAATTTGACGAACTCATTGTGACCTCGGGAGGTCAGCAGGCTAACGAGCTTTCATGCAAGGTATTGCTCAACGAGGGGGATACTCTCCTTTGCGAATCGCCAAGCTTCATCGGATCACTGAACGCTTTTCGTTCCTATAACGTAAATCTTGTCGGCGTTGATATGGACGATGACGGAATCAATCTTGAAAAGCTTGAAAACGCTCTTAAAACCGAAAAAAATGTCAGGGTTCTCTATCTTATCCCGAATTTCCAGAACCCTACGGGCAGAACTATGTCTCTTGAAAAGAGAAAGGCGGTTTATGAACTCGCTTGTAAGTATGATTTTATTATCCTTGAGGACGATCCTTACGGCGAGCTTCGCTTTGCAGGAGAATTTCTCCCCTCGATCAAGAGTCTCGATACCGAGGGCAGGGTCATTTATTCAAGCACTTTTTCAAAGCTGATCTCCCCCGGATTCAGAACAGGCTTTGTGTCTGCTCCCGAGCCGATCATACGCAAGATCATCGTTTGCAAGCAGGTCTCCGATGTGCATTCCAATATCTGGGCGCAGGTCGTTTCGCATCGCTTTATGACTGCTATCGACCGTGATGCGCATTTCAAAAAACTGCGCGGCATATATAAGAATAAATGCGAGCTTATGTGCGGCTGCATAGACAGCGGATTTTCAAAGAAGATCACATATATCAAGCCGGAGGGCGGTCTCTTTATCTGGTGTACTTTGCCGGAGGGATGCGATATGAATTCTTTCTGCAAACGTGCGGTAAGCGAATATAAGATCGCCGTAGTTCCCGGAAATTCGTTCAGTATCGACGAAAATGATGTATCGCGATCATTCCGTCTCAACTATTCTACGCCCACAAATGAACAGATCAAAAAGGGTATGGACATACTCTCTAAAATGACAAAAGAATTACTCGACTAAAATTAAGGCTTGTTTCCGCAGAAATATTATACCGGTCGGTATGTATGATTTTGCCGGAAATAGTCTAAAAGAAAGGATAAAATATTATGGCAGGCAATAATACAGGAAGATATTCAGTTACGCCTAAATATCTTATGACACGCGGACAGGCTCTCAGCTTCCCGTCAAAGTTCTTTGACGCAGATTACAAGGACAGGGAAGTATATGGGGTCGTTATTGATATTCCGATATCTTCGCAGATCATTACTACAATGGTATGCTTTATCAACGGAGCTGCAAACCTCTATTTCAATAACGGCGGCGAATATACGGGCGCTTCGCAGAAATACAGAAATCTTGTTCAGATAACTCATGCGCTTGTTTCAAATGCGCCTATGCTTCTTCCGAAATGCCGGAAGGCTTCACAGTTTGATATTCCTCATGACAGAACGCATAATGTGTTCCTTCTTACCAGAAAAGGCGTTTTCAAAACAGAGATCCCAACCGGTCCTATTCCGGAAACAGAACCTGAAAAGCGTACTATTTATTCGCTTTATCAGCGGGTTCTTAACGAACTCAGAAGCTGCCAGCTCAAAGATGAAGCCAATATGCGCGGCGGAGTCAAGTAAGGAGATTATTTCAAATGGAAGATAAAAAGCTGATTTTCAGCGGTATTCAGCCAACAGGTACATTTACTCTCGGCAATTATATCGGCGCTGTACGAAATTGGGGTCCCTTGCAGGAGGAATATAACTGCATTTACTGCGTTGTTGATATGCATGCTATCACTGTAAGGCAGGATCCGGTAAAGCTGCGTCAGAACACGCTTAATTCCTATGCTCTGCTTATGGCATGCGGTATCGACACGGAAAAGTCTATTTTGTTCATTCAGAGCCATGTTAAAACTCATGCGGAGCTTAGCTGGATCCTCGGCTGTAATACGCAATTCGGGGAGCTTTCACGCATGACGCAGTTCAAGGATAAAAGCCGCAAACACGCAGACGATGTAAATTCGGGATTGTTCACTTATCCGGTGCTTATGGCAGCCGATATTCTTGCATATAATGCCGATCTTGTTCCTGTTGGTGTCGATCAGAAGCAGCATTTAGAGCTTGCAAGAAATATTGCTCAGCGTTTTAATCAGCGTTACGGCGATTTCTTTACTCTGCCTGATCCGTATATTCCGGAGGTCGGAGCTAAGGTCATGTCTCTGCAAGAGCCGACGAAAAAGATGTCCAAATCGGACGAAAATCCCAATTCTGTCATACTTATCCTTGATGATAAGGACACGATCATTCGTAAATTCAAGCGCGCCGTGACCGACAGCGAGGCTGAAGTCTGCTTCCGCGAGGGTAAGGACGGAATAAATAACTTAATGACGATCTACTCGTCTGTTACCGGAAAGAACTTCGGTGAGATAGAATCGGAATTTGCGGGAAAGGGCTACGGAGACTTTAAGCTTGCCGTCGGCGAAGCTGTGGCCGATCACCTCGAGCCTGTCCGCACTGAGTTCGACCGGCTTATGAAGGATAAGGAATATTTGAAAAAATGCTATACAGAGGGTGCTGAAAAAGCTCTTAAATACTCACAGCGCATTGTTTCAAAGGTTTATCGCAAGGTCGGATTTGTAAACAAATAAAATGTCTGAAATAAGCAGAATTTGAAGTATAATATATAATTATTGTAAAAACATACAAACCGTGCAATTTATCTGAATTATATTATACTATATTTACAAATTTGTAAAAAGAGCTTGCAATTTACCGTAATTTAGGGTATTATATTACTTAGCCTATCTTTAGGGAGTGGTTCATAAATGGTTGATTTTCAGCAGAAAAATAATTATTCTATTGATGATCTTATCACTATAGTAAAGCTTCTGAGAAGCGATGGCGGCTGCCCTTGGGACAAAGAGCAGACGCACAGATCCATAAGGAATGATTTTCTTGAGGAAACATGCGAAGCTATCGAAGCGATTGACCTCGGGGACTCAGAGCTTCTCAGGGAGGAGCTTGGCGATGTTTTGCTTCAGGTGGTTTTTCACTGCCGTATTGAGGAGGAAAACAGTTCGTTTTCATTTGATGATGTCTGCGATGAGATCTGTAAAAAGCTTATAATCCGTCATCCTCATGTTTTTGGCAGCGTTAATGCAGATAATACCGAACAAGTTCTGAAAAACTGGGACGCTATCAAAATGAAAACAAAAGGTCAAGAGACTTATACCGATACGCTGAAAAGCGTTGCCGCTACGCTTCCGGCTCTTATGAGAGCACAGAAGGTCGGCAAACGTGCAATGCGTGCCGGTATGGATTTTTCGTGTGCAGAGGATGCAATTGAATGCATTAAAGCTGAAAAAAACGAGCTTGATAAAGCTGTGTCTGACGGCTGCAAGGCAAATATTGAGGAGGAGATCGGTGATCTGCTCTTTTCCTGTGTAAATGCTGCACGTCACCTTGGTGTGGACGCAGAGCTTGCTCTTAAAGCTTCAACGGATAAATTTATCAGGCGCTTTTCGGTTACTGAGGAGCTTACTGCTGCGGATAACATTGATATGAAATCCCTATCTATTAAAGAACTTGACGTTTATTGGGACAAGGCTAAACAAATTATAAATTCGGAGGAAAAGTAAAATGACAAAGACAGAACTTATTAATTCTATTGCTGATAAAGCAAACTGTACAAAGAAGGACGCTGCTTGTGCATTAGAGGCAACTGTTGCAGCAATTCAGGAAGCACTTGAAAACGGTGATAAGGTTTCTATCACAGGCTTTGGTACATTTGAGATTCGCGAGAGAGGAGAAAAGACCTGTATCAATCCCAGAACAAAAGAAAAAATGGTTTGCCCTCCAAGTAAAGCTCCTGCTTTTAAGGCCGGCAGAACTCTTAAAGAAGCTGTAAATAAGTAATCAATGAAAACAGGGACAGGCTATACGGCTTTGTCCCTGTTTTATACATGACGATTTGCAATATATACATTGTGAAAGGAGTTTTATTATGAGACTTGACAAGTATCTCAAGGTGACGCGTCTGATAAAGCGAAGAACCGTTGCAAATGAAGCCTGCGACGCTGAAAGGATCGTAGTTAACGGAAAAACGGCGCGCGCTTCCTATGATGTAAAGGTCGGCGATATTATAGAAATAAATATGGGAACACGTCCGATTAAGGTCAAGGTTCTGAACGTTACCGAACACGCCACCAAAGAAAATGCGGCGGATAATTATATCGTTGTCGAATAAATCAATGAGGTAAAAATGAAATTCTGTAGCCAAAACACCGCAAAATTTTTGTGCGGTGTTTTTTTGATACAAAGAATATATCTTTTCTTTGTATAGTTTGACAAAAAGCTTTTGTTAAATTTTTAATTGGTTCCTTTTTCTTGATTTTGTGCAAAAATTATAGTATAATAAAATATATATGTATAAATTATGCTGTTTTGTAAAGGGGGATATTATGAATCGAAAAATAATAAAGCTGGCAGCTTTTGCTGTCGGCGCAGTTACAGCCTTTTCGGCGTCGGCAGGTTATGCTCCGATAAAAAAATGCAGTGCTCCGGCGGCAAATGCAGCTTCTGCAAGGGTCATCGCTTTTCCCGGAGCGGTAGGCGGAGGTAAATATGCAACGGGCGGCCGCGGTGGCGAGGTTTATCACGTAACAAATCTTAACGACAGCGGAGCAGGCTCTTTTAGAGATGCTGTCAGTAAATCGAACCGTATAGTTGTTTTTGACGTAAGCGGAACTATCGAACTTAAAAGTAACGTTACGGTGGCAAGCAATGTGACTATTGCGGGGCAGACTGCTCCCGGAGGATCTGGGATCACCTTGAAAAATTATAAGATCGGTATGGCAGGAGATAATATCATCTGCCGCTATATCAGCTCGCGTCCCGGACCTTATGCTTCTACAAGCTCCGGAAACGACGCTTGGGGAGGAGCTAAAGGTTCAAATTCCATAATCGACCACTGTTCAATGGGGTGGACGACGGATGAACAATGGGGACTTTATTCCTATAACGAGTACTATACGGTTCAGTATTCCGTTATCGGACCTGCCGATTCGTGGGGCGGTCATAAAAAGGGACTTCACGGTTTCGGTTTGATGATGGGCAACGGTTATCTTAGCTTTGACCATAATCTTATCATACATAACGTTTCAAGAAATTTCCGTGGAAAAGTTCCCGAGCAGAAAACCGCGGATTTTACAAATAACGTTATTTATGACTGGGGCTATCAGACGGCATACGGTACGATTGGTCATCTGAATTATGTTAATAATACGCTGAAAATGGGCAACAGTACTACGGGCGGCAAGCACTACGTTTATGTTGACAGCACGACAAAACCCGAAAATTTCAAAATTTACATCGGCGGAAATCGCATTCTCAACAAGGACGGTTCAGTTTACGGCGGACCTACATACGATAACTGGTCAGGTGTTAACGTAAAGGACGGAATCGGTATAACCAAGGACAATCTTGTATCGCAAACGCCGTTTCAGACTATTGTAAACGGGGAAAACGTCTCCTCCGTTGGAACTGCGGAAAGTGCAGAGGCTTCCTATAACCATGTAGTGAATTTTGCGGGAAACGGTATTTCTCCCGATACGAGAACGGCTATAGACAGGCAGTGCGCATACGAGACGATAAACGGAACAGGCTCATGCAGCGGAACTTCTGCCTATGACGCTTCTGTTGCCGATCTTAACAAATACAGTATTCAGTGCGGCGTAACTTACGATTATCCTGCGCCGGTGCTGCAAAAGACAATTGTTGATACTGATAACGACGGTATGGCTGACGATTGGGAGATCGCAAGAGGTCTTGATCCAAACGATTCGGGAGATGCCAACGGCGACTACTGCGGTCAGGGTTATACAAATATTGAGTATTATATTAACGATCTTACTGTAGATTCATTCCCCGAGGGCGTTGTAAAATTGTCTCCCGAAAATCATACTCCTCCTGTTCCCTCAATTTCTGCTTTTGAGACGATTGAAGCTGAAAACTTTAACGATCAGCAGGGATTACGGGCTGAGATGAACGAGGACGGAAGCGGAAACATCGGGTTTATTGAAAACGGTGATTATGCAATGTATCGCAAGGTTGCTTTCGGCGACGGAGCAAAGAGCATGAAACTGCGTATTTCGGGCAATGCTTCTAAAATCGAGCTGTATCTCGACAGTCTGAGCAATGCTCCTGCGGCAGTTCTGAATTTTGAGGGAACATCGGGATTTTCAGATTATGCGGATGCAGAATTTAATATTCCAACAATAACCGGAACGCATAACCTTTATCTGAAATTTATCGGCGGAGACGGATATCTTGTTAATGTTGACAGCTTTGTGTTCGGTCATGACTCGCTGCCGATAAACGGAAAATATATTAAGGATTTAAAGCTTTTTGATACTGAGCGTGCTGAGTCGTGGTCAATTCTGCCCGAAGTAAAGGCGGATTCAAAGCTCTACGGCGACCGTGATTTCACTTACGCGCAGATTCCTGCGGAGCTTTTGGGCGGTGAGGCGATTCTTACAGCCTGCGATTCAAAATATTCGGAGAGCGATCTTGCGTCATTTACTGCCGGATGCGATATGTACGTTTATATCGGATATGACGACCGTGTGGATCCGCTTCCGCAGTGGATCTCAGGTTGGGAAAAAACAGCTTTAACTGCCGCAAGCTCCAACGAGGTTAATTTCGTATTTTACAGTAAAAGCTTTAAAAAGGGAGAAAGTGTGCTTCTTGGTCAGAACGGTCAGTCGGCGTACTGCATGAATTATAATGTTATCGTGATGCCGATTCCCGATATAGTAGTCGGCGATGTAAATCTTGACGGAGAGCTTGGCGTTGCCGATCTTGTAATGCTTCAGAAATATGTTCTCGGAGTCGGACAAATTGATGCGGAAGCAGCGAAGGAAGCCGATGTATGCAATGACGGACGCATTGATATTTTTGATGTTGTGGAGCTGAGAAAGCTCCTCGTGGTCAATAAAGTAGTGCAATAGTTGCTATGCAAATCAGAATTTATCGGGGAATTTATGTAACGCTACTGGGGATAACCCTTTTTCAAAAGGGTTTCCCTCAATAATTTACATGAATAACTCCGATAAATTCTGATTTATTCAAGTAATCGAAACCCCGAGGTAATTAACAAATTACTTCGGGGTTAAAACTTTTTTGAGAGCGTTTTTTTCGGTTTAATTTACAGTTCCTTCAGCGCTGCCGATAGTGAATGAAAAGCCTTTTATCAGAGGCATTACGCTGTTTGGTTCTACAATCTTGACTGAATTATCGAGAAGTGTTACCTTCCATGATTTTTCGGTCAGATTACGCAGAGCAAGCTTATCGGGAGTTTTTTTATTGCGAACGATCTCGCCGATCACTTTGTGAAGATCGCCGACATTGTCGTTGAGCTGCCCCTCATAAAGCTTAACTCCTCCGAAAGCAGGCAGATCAAAGCGGCGGAATTTTAAAGTTCCTGTGCAGGTCAGCTTGCTTCCGCAGTACATACAGCCCATTGTATAGCCCGGAGCGATAAATGTTTCTTTACCGCAGTGGGGACAGGCGACAGCCTCGCTGCGAAGCCTTACAAAAGCGTCAAGCCAAGTTTTTTCAATTATGCGATCATAGGGGGGCTTGACGGATTCTTTGCTAAATGAGCGGATGAAAAGTTCGCGGATATATTCGGGGTATATGTTCCAGAATCGAAGGGTATTGGTATTTAGCTGAGTGTTCGCGGCATTGCGTTTATCTTCGGGATCGAGGACAAAAACAGGATCGCTTCCGTAGAACTTCTTTTCAAGTTCGGGAGTCATGCAGGGAGGCGTAGAGTACTTGCCCTCGAGAGGGTGTTCAATGAACAGCATCCTGAACAGTATTACCGCCAGTGAAAATCTGTCCGAGCGCTTGTCGGGTGAGCCTCCGATAACGACCTCCGGCGCCATGTACCGCTGTTTTCCTGCAATGCCGAAATTCATGCCATGTTCGGAAACGTTATCGTTGTCGCAGATCAGCACATCGCCGCTTTGGGGATTAATAAAGAAATTTCCATTGTTAAGGTCTTGATAGCTGTAGCCGTCGTTATGTAGAGCGCGGAAGCCTTCGATAATATTTATCGCGGCATTGCAGCGTGCTGTAATGCTTGAAAATTGTGCTTTCATGCAGCGTTTTTGTGGATCCCATATAAAAAAGCGCGTCAGCTCTTCGAAACCGGAGGGACGAAGCGCCATGATATAGCCGAAAGTTCCCCCCAACCATTCCGTAAGCTCCTCGGGCCATAAAAATGCCTTTGTGGGAGCTCCTTTGTCTATATTCGCACGAAGATTATTGTAAAATTTCTCCGGTTTTTTCATTTTATCGACAGTCGATCTGTGATACCATTTCAGAGCCATTTCTCTGCCGCCGCAGCTTACGCGGTAGACAGTTCCCTGACCGCCCGAACCGAGTAAGCCGAGTACGGTAAATTCGTTTCCGAATATGGTTTTACCATTGAACCCTATTTTTAATTCAGCCATAATTCACCCTTATTCTCTGTTATTAACAGATACCGTATTTTTGCAGAACCACTCGCACCATGTCTTGTAATAAGAAGCAAAAACGTGAACGCCGTCGCCAGTACAGTCGGGATGAAGATTTCCTGAACCGTCGTCAAATACAGGATTGACATCTATATAGAAAATATTTTTGTTATCGGCAAATTCTTTGATCTTTCCGTTGAGATAGTCAATACGTTCATTGGTGATGCCTGCCTGCTGAGCAGCAGCGGTAACATGAAGATTTGCGTTGAGATAGATCATTGCATTGGGCTGGTATTCTCTTACAGCGTCAACAATAGCGCGAAATTTTGAAACTGTATATTCAAAATCATTGCCGACCTCATTTATGCCAAGCATAATATAGATTTTTCCGAAAGACTTCCCGCCGACTACCGATGCGATAGCTGCTTTGTCGAGCTTTGAAGCGGAAAGACCAACGTCGCAGTAGTAAGTTGCATTAGGAAGCGTGCCATAATCTCGAATGCCGACTGTTCGTGAATCGCCGATAAACAGCGCGTCGTCAAAATATGACGGGTCGCTTTCAACGTAGGTCGGATAATAGAAGTTTATGTTTTCAGAGCTTGTAATAACGTTAGAATCGGTAGACTGAACCCCCGGATCCGGAGCAGTTGTCGTATTTGTATTTGTTCCCGAAACATCAGGAGTTTCCGACGGCTGAGTAGAGTCGGGCTGTTTAGGTTGAGAAGCGACAGGCTGGTTCGGCTCTATAATAGGCGGTTTATAGTTTTCCGCTTTTTTCTTTTCCTTACTTGTGTCCCAGATCTGCTTATAGATCTTCGGAGAGAGTATAAGACAGGTTATTATCAGGATCAGCGTATATGTGCATTGCTTAAATTTATTCATCTGTTTTTCTCCTATATTTCTGTTTTACACATTTATAAAAAATATTTTGACAGTATTTCAGGATATATTTTTAAAATCTGAAATACATAAACGGATCGTTCATGCCCTTATACATACAGTAGACAGAACCCCAGAATATTGCAATAAGTACAAGGGAACAAAATGTCGAGTGCTTGATCCGCTTGTAGATCATTTCGGGAAGTTTTGTCGAGAATATCAGTGCGGCAATAAAAAAGACTCGGTAGGTCTGCCATGATGATACATAGTCGTTAGCAAGAACCGATTTGTTTCCTTTGCCAAACAAAGGAAACAGCCGTCCAAAGTAAGTTCCGAGCTGTTCAAAGTCGGTAATGGCGAATATAAGCCATGTAAGCGGGATTATAAATATCATGTAACAGTGACCTGCCGCCTTATGCTTGTTAAGAAATTCGCCTGTCCAGAGTTTTTCGGACATGATAATACCAAACAGAACAAGTCCCCAGATAACGAAGTTCCAGCTTGCACCGTGCCAGAAGCCTGTGAACAGCCATACCAGAAATGTGTTGCGGAGGGTTTTAAAAGCGCCTCTGCGGCTTCCTCCAAGCGGGAAATAAACGTTTTCCTTGAACCATGTACCGAGAGTAATGTGCCATCTGCGCCAAAATTCGGTCATTGTCAGCGAAAGATAGGGGTAGTTAAAATTTTTCGGAAGCTCAAAGCCCATGATCCGTCCAAGACCGATCGCCATAAGAGAATAACCGTTAAAGTCAAAATAAAGCTGAAAGGAATAGGCGATAATGCCCATCCACGCAAGCTGAGGAGTTATGCTTTCATAGCCGATCATTGAAATATCGTTCCATAAGCCGCTTAGCTGATTGGCGATAAGTACCTTGTAGCCCAGACCTATAGTAAATGTTTTTAATCCGTCCTCCACCTTTTTAATGCTGTGCGTTCGGTTATGGAGCTGCTGGGCAACTGTATCATATGTTACGATAGGACCTGCAATAAGTTGGGGAAACATACTGATATATGCGCCGTAGTCGATAAGATTTTTTTCTGCTCTTGTTTTCCCTCGGTAAACGTCGGCAATATATGAGACATTCTGGAAAGTATAAAAGCTTATGCCTATGGGGAGAATTATGTCCTTCACAGTTAGACCGGCATGAAAGACGCTGTTGATATTTTCTCCGAAGAATCCCCAGTATTTAAAGAAAATAAGCCACCAGAAGTTAAATGCGACGCCGAAAATCAGCCACAGCTTCTTGCTTTTTCCTGAAGATTCGATAAATTGTCCGACTATGAAATTAAGAAGCGTTGTGAGCAAAAAAAGTATGATGTAAACAGACTTTTTTACTCCCGTAGCGTAAAAAATAATGCTTCCCGTTAATATAACAAGACTTTTGTATTTTTTCGGTACTGCCGAATATGCTATAAAAAACGCAGGAAGGAATATAAATATAAACTCCAAGCTGCTGAATACCATTATATCACCATTTTCTTTTGTTCTATTCTGTCGTAATTTGCATGGTTTTTTGTTTTTTTACCACACATTATCATTTTACACTTTATTTTATTAAATGTCAATATATTTCATGCTGTTTTTTACGGAAACAGCATTTGCTTTTTATTAATTATTTTAGTCGCGAACAATCTCATTTAACAGATCGGCATACAAATAAAATTTCTTTAATTATAATAATAAAAGTAAACGTTGTTGCTCTTGATTAAATGAATAAAATATGATATAATAAAGTATACTATCATCATTTGTCCAATTATGAGACAGATATAAAAAGGAAGATTTTATGCTTGTAAGCTTAAATAACATAAACAAATTTTACAATGGCAAACAGGTGCTGAATAACGTTTCGCTGACTATTGACGAAAATGACAAAATTGGTTTAGTAGGCAACAACGGCTGCGGAAAATCAACGTTGTTGAAGATACTTATCGGTTCAGTAGAACCTGACCGCTTTACCGAGCGCGACGGCATAGTTTCAACGGCGGCAAAAACTACTATAGGCTATCTTGAACAAATGGGCGGTCTTAACACTGACAATACCGTTATTGAGGAAATGCGGAGCGTTTTTGCGTCTGTATATTCAGCGATCGACCGTCTCCGCGAGATCGAACTTGAAATCGAAACCGGCGATAATTCCTCAGCCGATGAATATCAGCAGTTGGCTTCATGGATAGAATCGAACGACGGCTATAATACTGACGTTAAGATACGTACGGTGCTTAACGGAATGGGATTCTCAGGCGGCGATCTTGACCGAGTTGTTTCCGGATTTTCCGGAGGCGAAAAGACGAGGCTTTCAATTTCTCGTCTGCTTCTTGAAGAACCGAATCTGCTTATTCTTGACGAGCCGACGAATCATCTCGATTTCAAGACGATCATGTGGCTGGAGGATTACCTGCGCTCCTATAGGGGAGCAGTTCTTATCGTGTCCCATGACCGATATTTCCTCGACCGTTTATGTACCTCGATATGCGAAATTGAAAGAGGGGTTCTTACGCGATACAAGGGCAATTATTCAGCATTTGTCCGACAGCGCGAGGAGAACGATGCGCGCCGTGAAAAGGAATATGAAATGCAGCAGAAGCAGATCGCAAAAATGGAGGACTATGTGGCGAGAAATCTTGTCCGCGCATCTACCACGAAAATGGCTCAGAGCCGCCGAAAACAGCTTGAAAAAATAGAACGTATCGAGCGTCCCGTCCATGAAACAAAATCGGCAAAGATTAGATTTACATACGCCATTGAGCCGCCGATAGATGTGCTTAAAGTCAAGGATGCGGATATTTCGGTCGGAGAAGGGGCTTCTCGAAAAACTCTTGTGGACAAAATTGATTTTGAAGTTCGTCGCGGCGAAAAAATTGGAATTATTGGTGATAACGGAATAGGAAAATCAACTCTGCTGAAAATTATTCAGGAAAAACTGCCGCACAAGGGCACTGTCCGCTGGAACAGCAATATAAAAATTTCCTATTTCGATCAGGAAAGCCGCGGTCTGAATCGTGAGCTTACCGTAATGGAGGAGCTGCACAGCCGATATCCCTCCCTATCGGAACTTGAAGTCCGCAGCCTGCTTGCACAGGTAAGGCTTGTCGGCGAGAACGTTTTTAAGGAAACGGGGGTTATCAGCGGCGGCGAACGGGCGAAGCTCTGCTTTGCGATAATGATGCAGGAGCATGGCAACGTCTTGTTAATGGACGAACCGACAAACCACCTCGATTTGTCGTCAAAGGAAGCTATCGAAGAAGCTCTTGCCGAATATACGGGTACGATAATTTTTGTATCTCACGACCGCTATCTTTTGAGCAGGATCGCTGATCGTCTTATTGAACTTACCGAGGGCGGCTATCGATGTCATAATTATGGATTTGATAAATATCTTGATGTGCTGAGGGATGAGCAGGCGGCTGAGAAACGTGCAGCCGATGCGGAAAAGCAGCGAAAAATGGCTGAGGATGCTAAAAATAAGACCGCTAAAACATACCGAAGCAAGCAGCAGAGAAGCGCCGATGCTGCGAGGAAAAATGAAATGCGTCGTCTTGAAAAGGAGATCGACGAATTTCAGGCGCGTATTGACGCTCTCACTGATGAGATCGGTAAAGAGGAAGTTTACAGCGATTACGAGCTGATGAATGCGAAATGCGCCGAGATAGATGAGCTGAAACAAAGAATTGACGAAAATTTTGAGCTTCTTGTAGAGCTTGAATGATATAAGGAGGAAAATAAAATGCCAGGATTAGAAGATTACGCACCCGCAGTAAGAAAGGTTATGACGCTGTTTTACGTTATCGACACCTCGGGAAGTATGCAGGGAAGCAAGATCGGACAAGTGGAGTCCGCCCTTGAAGAAGTTATGCAGACGCTTCAGGAAATAAGCAGCGAAAGCGACGATGCGGAGATAAAAATTGCTGTCCTTGAATTTTCCACAGGAGCGCACTGGATAACCGCAGAGCCTGTATCACCTGAAGAATACCGTATGCATTCTCTTGAAGCCTGCGGTGTTACCGATCTGGGAGCTGCTTTTAAAGAGCTTGACAAAAAGCTTTCGCGCAAGGAATTTCTCAGTACCGCCGCAGGAGCTTATCCGCCTGTTATCCTGCTTTTCAGCGACGGAGGACCTACCGACAATTGGATCGGCGGACTGGCGGAGCTGCAAACGAACAACTGGTTCAAGCGCGCTATCAAGATAGCTTTCGCAATCGGCGACGATTCCGATAAGGGCGTACTGGCGCAGTTTTCGGGAAGCGCAGAAACTGTTCTCGACGTTAAAAATAAAGACCAGCTTCGCCTTATGATCGAAAAGGCGAGCGTTATAACAAGCGTTTTTGCAAGCCATTCTCACGCGGTTGAGAGCGAGACCGATCCTGTTGAAATTTCAAAGCAGCTTGCTGCGGATGTTCAGACTCAGACTAAGGAAGCTCTTGCAGATTCTTCGGCGTCTGCCGATTGGGATGAATCGGATTGGTAAGGTGAAAAATGAAAAAATATCGTTCCTTTGCTCATAGCTGCGTCGGCGCTTCCCACCTGAGAAGGGAGCTTATCTGTCAGGATTTTTCCCTTTGCGCTGACCGCAAAAAATATTCCTTTGCCGCTGTAGCCGACGGTCACGGCAGTCTCTGTTACCTTCGGACGGAACGCGGTTCAAGATTTGCGGCTGAGTGCGCTTTAGAATGTACGGATGAATTTATGGAAAGTCTTGAACAAGCCGAGGAAGTTCTGAGCAGCGAACGTGAGAGAGCGTCGCTTTTAAATCAGCTTTGGCGAAGTATTGTTTCACGATGGCATGAACGTGTAGAAGCTGATTTTGCAAACGAGCCGTTTACGGAGGAGGAGCTGAACCGGATTCCTGAAAAGTACGCATACTATAAGAAGCGTTACGCTTCGGGGCGGTATATTGATGCATATGGAACTACTCTTGCCTTTGCAGTAGCTTCTAAAACGTTTGCATTCTGTATTCAGTTGGGAGACGGAAGCTGTACGGCTCTATTTGCCGACGGAACTGCCGTTTCGCCGATTCCGGACGATCCCGAATGTCACGACAACGTGACAACCTCCATGTGTCAGGATGACGCTGTACTTTCGGCAAGATTTTGTTATTTTTCGGAGTATAGGCTTCCTACGGCGATATTTCTGGGAACGGACGGAGTGGGGAATTCCTACTGCAATGAAGAACAGCTTCACGGCTTTTATCGTGGGCTTGCCCTTACAATCGCCGAAAACGGTTTGGATGAGGGCGTTCGTCAGCTTGAGAACTTTTTACCGGATATGACAAAAAAGGGCAGCGGAGACGATGTATCCTGTGCGGGAGTTATTGACCTTAAAGCGCTGAAAAAATGTATGATTAAGCTTTCGGAGGATAAAAATGGACAATACGAATCTGAATAATTTAAAGGCTCTTAAAAAATGCCGTAAAATGGAAACGCTGCTGCTTCTTTTAATAGTTTTTCCAACGGCTGTTTC